>Ga0181398_1000348_pt1 | contig 13842 bp, 11 predicted proteins | sample 21SPOviralmetaG_FD_130127 | JGI IMG/M metagenome (GOLD analysis project Ga0181398, IMG submission 130127) | Marine viral communities from the oligotrophic San Pedro Time Series (SPOT) site, San Pedro Channel, CA, USA - 21 SPOT_SRF_2011-04-29 | ecosystem: Environmental > Aquatic > Marine > Strait...
CTAAAAAATCATCTAAATCTTGAGTAACTGAGTTTTTCCACCAAGTTTGTGGTGAATCCCAATTACCTAATTGTTTTACTCTTATGATTGGGGATTGTCCAAAGACAAGTCCAAACATAACTGATGTCATAACCATTTTTTTCATAAACTGAAACATTGTTTTCTCCATTGAATTTATGTCAATAATAAATATAAGATTAGTAAAGATTACACATCAAAACGAACTACGAAGGTAGTTGAGAGTGTTGATGATAGTTGGACCGGTTGTCCTGGTTTAGCAACTGCAATTAGGTCTCCCTCAATATCATAGATACCCATTTGTGATACATATGGATACCAAGATGAACCTGTGATTTCATCAATTGATTGAGTTGCTGGTATGTATTGTGATTGGAAACTTCCTGTTCCATAATTACCTGGTGATTGGTGTGGTGGGAATAAGTTGTAAACCCAACTTCTATCAGTATCGGTTGCATCAGAACTTGTTTGTGGAACTTTAATATTACCTGCTCTACCTTTTGTTACACTGATATTAGAAGTCATATTGAACTCACCTGCAGGAGCTCTTAAAACATATTCATACTCTGTTATCTTGTGGGTTGATTGGTATCGTAAAGTAAATCCAGTTCCGAATCCCACATCTTTATAAGTACCTTTTTGGTTCACCACTAATATTCCATCAGAGTAAAATGCATTACCAATTACACTACCACTTCCTTCAGCATCAATACCTTGACTCATATCAAAAGAACTTGACTTATGTGCTGCAAAACTTGAAGAAAAATTAAAGTCATAAAGATTTCCATCTTCATCATCTCTGATGTCAATAGTTTTACCATTGGATGTATCGGTTAATTTTATTGTACCTGGTTTTATTTTTTCCCCAATAACATCTCGTGTAATACTAAACACTGATGATGATAGGTGTAGACTTCTTGATTGGTGTGGTCTTATATCAAATGATTGATAAGGTATAAGTGGTTTATCTTCTTGTGTGATGTGTTTGTAATATCGTGTGTTGATGTGATTCCAAGTTGGAAGGCCAAAGTAGTTCGTAGATATTGAACCACTTGTAATAGTAGTGATTTCATCTGAACCAGAGTTATAGTTTCTAAAACTTTTATCTCTAGCTTTGATGGCAAATATTCCACTACCACTATCATTTTGATTGAATCTGAAATTTTTGTTGGTTTCAAATACTCTTTTGAATTGGTCAGAAATTTCAAGAGTCTTGTAAATTGACATTATGAACTCCTAATAATCTAACTTAACTTTAACGACTGCTTCCCTTGAGAAAGATTTTAATATTGGTTGACTTAGTTTTGCAACAGCTACAAGTTCTCCATTCTCACCATCATATAATCCTACCTGTGTAATATATGCTCTTGGGTCTCCTTTAAAAGAAGGAACTTTAAATAATCCACTTGTTGTTGTTACATCTCCATTAGCGTTAGTTACTGAACTACCAGTAGAATAAGTTGGATTTGAACTAAAATTAAATTGGTCATTTCTTGCTCTAGCAAAATAACTTACTGAACTTATTTGTTCTTCTCTACGAGCCTGAACATATGGTGTTCTACCAGTACTACCAGTAGCAAATGTTAAAAAGAATTTATTTGCTTGGTTGTCAAATGTATTTGCACTTCTTGGTGGTGTAAGTTGAGCTCCCACTCCTACTTTTAACCACTCTGGATTGAATATCAAAATACCTAAGTCAGGATAAAATAATCCTGGAGCTCCGTTATCTGTTTCAGCAGCTGCCGTAGTTTTGATTACTGCAGTTCCAGTTGAAAGAGAACCCGAAACAATATTAAACACACGACCAGAAACATTTACATCTGGGTTAGTGGTTGCTCCACTATCATCAATCAGTCTTATTGCTCCGTGTGCAGATGAATTAAGTCTTATCTCCCAATTACCTGGGTCAACCTTTTCTCTCATCTGTGCTCTATTGAAAGCCAAGAAATAAAAGTCTTCGGAACCGGTAGCTAATGTATCGGGTGCTGAAGTAAATTTAAATCTTTTTTCATTTGGTGCCAATATAACATTTCTAAATTGACGATATAGTGCTGCACTTTCTCTGTTTCCTGAAGTTGTCTTGGTTGTGTTTCCAATTGAACCACTTCCACCAATGTGTGCATATCCTAATGCAAACTGAACTTGTGCAGTTGTGTCGGTTGATGGATTTGCGTTAAATACTTCAACATAAGAAGCTGTTGTACTACCTTGTAGTGATGCGGTAAATAAACCTGTTAAGGTTGCTGAACCATTACTGAATAGTCCAGATGTAATAGTTTGTTTGTCAACCTGTGCTATATCCGTAGAATTAAATGGGTTGTATAGTTTAGTAGAAAATGATGTATCACCATCACCATTATTATCATCATCATTATCACCATCATTTAATGAATCATTATATATGTCGACTTCAGCTAATAATGTATCTAACGATGTAAGTGGTCCAAACCTTGCATTAAAAGTAGATTCTGTCACGAAGGGAACAATAATTTGTTTACCTACTGCAGCACCCGTTGAGTTCGCTATTAATGTTCTAGCTGATGTTGTTATTGGAATGTCTATTGAATTGAAATCAGTTCCAGCTCCACCACCAGTTCCTCCTCCACTTCCGTTTCCATTTCCATTTTCTTTTGGTACGTCTGCCATAATATACTCCTATACCCCTTATGCTGGGAATTGTCCTGTTGAATTATTTTGAATTACTACACTTGTTGTTGCACCGGTGTTTCTTGAAGTAACGAATAACACACTTTTGATAATTGGGTTGGTTTCACCACTTCTATCTGTTGCTGTTAAATTAACTTCTTTTACACCTCGGATGACTTGACTTCTACCATCTCTTCTAAAACTACCGACATTTGTTCCACTTATCATTGAAGCAACATCTTTGTTTAGAAGTAAGAAATCGTATGTATCATCGGTATCACTTGGGTCAGTGTTTGGTCTAACAACCTCTCCAGATGTGCCCAAGTCTAATACGAGTGGTCCCCTTACATTAAGAACTGTTGAAAGTCTTGGTAAGTCTTTGGATGCAGTGAATAATTTATATCTCATCACCTGTGTTTCGTCTGTGAATGCTTCTAATACTGGCATATTTTCTAAGACTGCACCATAATAAGATGACCCGTTTGGATGACTAACGTCATATAGTCCATAGTCAATCTCGTCATCTGCAAATGCATAATGCGTAATGTTTAAATCTCCGTTCTGTGCTAATTTTTCACGACCCTTTTTTGTTAAAATAGCGTCTACTGTAATCGATGTGTTGTCTAAAAATCCCATTTTATTTTGCTCCTATGATAATAAAAATATAACTATATTTAATCAATAATAAATATAAGAAAGTTAAATTTTATTACTCTGTTTTTAGTCTTGATTCTCCTGGTGATTGTGTTACCAACTTAGTTGGATTTGTAAAGGTAATTGAAACTGGTTCTTCACCATTTAAGTCTGAAGTTCTGTTTAATTGTGTTCCTAAGAAATATAATCTATCTGCAACACCTTTTCCACTACTTCTTTCTAAATCTGTTGGTTCGAATGATGAACTATATATGTAGAGTCCTCCTGGATATTTGAAGTTTTCTCCAAACCCATTTGTAGTTGATATACTCAACGAACTTGTATAGTAAAACTCTCTAACCTCATTAGTATCAGATAGTCTTGATGCACTGATGAATGGTTGAACGGCTTCTGTAAATTCAATGTTTGTTCCACCACGAGTCACACTTGCAGTTGCATAAGTCATATTGTCAACATCTCTTGGATTGACTTCATTTATATGAACCAGAGTATTGAATGCACTACCTCTATAAATAGATTCAGTTGCGTATGCTATTACACTTTCGTGATATGGAAACTCTCCTGACAATTTAACATTGTTATCATTAGAACCACTTATAAATCTTGTAATTTGTATACCTACTTCTTCATCATTAGCGTTTTCATAATATGGTTGTGTAGTTTCAATCTTTCTATTAAATCTTTGTTTATTTCTTTCCAACAAATTAGGTTCAATCAAATTACCTAAATCTGATTTAGCTCTTGCTGGTATAAATTGTTTCAATACTTCAAACACACTATCATCATAGAAATCTAATATTCTTAGATAATCAAAGAAGTTATTACGACCACCTTTATATCTTTTAAAGTATGTGTGTCTGGTATTTTGTAGTCCACGATAACTATCTTCATACTCGTCTCGTGGGTCTCCTATTTCGTCATCAAAATTAAAATCTGCGAATGTGTAAATGATATCTTCATTTATTACATCGGTTGGTGAAAAATAAACTCCTAATTTATTACTATCAATTGGTGCAAAATCTTGTGACGATTCCTCTTGTTTTATATCTGGTGATAAGTTTGTATCACTTGGAATTGAGTTATTCTCCAATCTAATTTTAGTTGCATTTCTTCTAATTCCCATATTAGGAACTTTTAGTTTTTCTTGGTCTACTATTGTTCTGTAAAAGTTTCCTGTAAACCCATTAATTTGACTACCAAGGTAACTTCCAGAGTAAATATTTAAGTGTGCAATATTTGATGCGGTAGGATTGGTTTGTAAATTTTTATTATCATCTAATGGTAATCTTAATAACAAATTATCATATGCTGATGAACTAAAGTTTCCGTTGTATGCCTTTGGAACTCTGGTGTGGTTACTAAATACACTACCACTCAACGCTTCACTCCATAATCTAAACTCCATCATAGAACCACTAAATTGTGTTCCGTGATTTCCTGTTCCACTTCCACCTAAGTATAAGTGACCAGATGCAGTATATGCTGAGTTAAACTTAGATATTGCTGCAGATGACGAAGCTATTGTGTCTTCATAAATAATTCTTTGTCTTGTTGAATCGTATTGTTTAGTTGTTAACTCGTAGGTCGTATCCTGTGATACTAATTCACTTGATATTTCATTACCACCTGCAAGTTTTCTGGTCAACATAACCGACCACATTTCATCATTGTAAAATTGTTGTAATGATGATGTAATAAATTGAGATGTTCCGTCAGAAGCACTTATTGAAAATCTTAAATACCCATAATTATCATTCGTTCCATTATCTTGTAATGATATTGCCCAGTTTCCTCCACTACCTGCACCGGAACCTGACTTCTGAACCAACACCATTGAACCTGATGAACCCACACTATAAGGTGTTCTAAATCTAAATTCTGTTGTGTTTGGGTATAAACTATTGTAGGTCTTCCAATCTGTTTTAATGTATTGTCCTGCTTTAAAATCTAATGCTCTTGTAAACTTTCTTTTAATTTCATAACTTACTCTTGTTCCTTTATCTGGTCCACCGAACTCACGAACTCTCAATACTGAACTTGGTATACCATAACAATTTAAAATTCCCTTTAATGCTCTTTCTGTTCCCTTTGTCTTGATAAAGAAAGGTAAGTTTGTTAATAATCGTTTCCATATTTCCTCTGTTAGAGCTTCACCACTGGACTCATTTTTATCTGTTCCATCAGTATTTTTTCCAAGTAGGTATTCGGATAAATCTACTAAGTCATTACCACTAAATAATTTTATACCAAGTGCTTCAGCATAATGTTTAGCTACATCCTTTGAAATACCCTCTGAAACATTGTTAACTCTAAGATTAATATCAGTAAGTGTATTGATGTATGACCAAGTTTCATCAAATTGTTCACCAACCATATCCATAAATTCTAAAAATACATTATTACTTGGGTCTTGATTCACGTGTTCTGGTAAAGTATTTCTAAGAGAGTCCTGATTATTAAAATCATATGTTGAAGCACTTGAAATCATATTATCAAACCAAGTAGTAGCGGTAGAACCAGAAGTATGTTCTAATCTATATGGTTCGGTTGAGTTTGTTTTAGGCCAACTGGTATCGTGAAATTGTCCATTTGAACCACTTGAGTATGATGAACTTTCAAAATATAAAAAGTCTTCGTAAGGTGTAAATGAGTCAACAACTCTTTGTCTTTTTTTCTCAATCTTTTTGATAGTAGGACCTGAACTTGTTATCGGTTCTAATGAAGAACTTTCTGCAGAATATCCTTCAATCAACACTAACTTAGTTTTAAAGTTACGAACTCTTGATTCTGCATTAGAGAAGTGAATAAAGTTTCCAAAACCCGTATCATCTAATTCTATACTTGTATCAGTTGTGGTTTTTTGATAATCTATGTTTGGTTGAACATCTAATAAACTACCTGATGTCAATAATCTTTCTAACTTTCTGTTATGTTCATTATCACTACCTAATAAGTTATCGTGACTTTTAAATTCTATCGGTCTTTTATTTATTTCAACTGATTGTCCGTCAAAGTTTGCTGGTAATAAGAATGTATCGTTTACTTTTTGTTTAGGTATTAATCTAATGTTATCAGTATAGTTTTCTAATACTTCCTCTACGACCTCACAATAACTAATATCCTGTTCTGTGTCATCATTAATACTAATTACATTAGGTTGTAGTGGTTCTTTAAGTTTGAATGCTGTTCCGGAATCTAATTTTTTACTATTGACTACTAAGTAAGAGTCTCCACTTACTTCTAAATAAGTTTTAAAATCCTGTATGTCATTTTGTTCATCATCAATATAAAATTGTTTTGTTGACATTTTACCGAATGGTAATTCTAAAATTTGATTTGGTCTTATGTATTCAGCATTACCTACTTCTGTAATTCTATATCCAAGTTCTCTTAGTTTATAATAACTTGAATCTAAGTTTGATTTAACTTCTATTGTTCTGTTATTAATTACTTTGGTTATTGTGGTGTTCCAGTCAATGAAAACATTTTCTAAATTTCTTCCCAATTTATATCCACCACTAAAGTTTCTTAACTTACTTGCTTTCAGTCCAGCAGCACCACCTCCACCTAATATACCATCTATGTCGATGTTGTCTTGGTCTAATTTTTTGTCATATCTATATGGAAAGAATCCTGCAAAATCATAATGATATTTTCCATCTGACCTTGGACCTAAGTCTCTGGTTTGCCATATGTTGTTTGGTGTCTGGGTTACATTTGAAAAGTCTAATTCCTTAAACATCGACTTTACGAACATACCCTCATCAGAAACTTTGTTTATATCAAATGAATTATATTCCGTAACCGTAAAGTTTTTATTATTTTTAAGGTATGGGATAGTTGTAGGTTGACCACTCAGTGCACTATTTATCTGTCCTTGAGTAATCGTGTACTCCTCTGTCGGTATGATAACATCCGGCTTTCTGGATAATCCTTTTTGAGATGCATAATCAAGTCTACCAGTTGGAATATATTGACCTTTATAGTGAGTAGGTATTTGTGCTTTAAAGAAACTTTCAAAGACAATTCGTTTACCCACCATAGATTCATCAAACCCATTAGAATCATTTTCTGGTAATTCAAGAATATAATTTTCTTGATTTGTATTTGTATCTGGTGTTACGAATTTTAGTTCACCTTCTATCAGCTCTTCATAATCACTCTTTAGTGGAACAATAACTACATCTCGGTCTATTGATTTGAGTTGATTGTTTAGAAAAAATGATTGAATCTCTGGTAAAGTTGGGTCAGATTGAATAACCACCTCTGTTCTATCAGGACTTATATCAAATATATTGTAGGACTTTCTTGAAAATACTAATTCCTTTTCAAGGTCTAACTCTCCATCTGAATCGATTATAAAATATTTTACTTCTCCATTTACCTCTTTTGTTCCAAAAGGTAAGTCTTGATTGTATTCGTTTCCATTTTCTAATTCATAAAGGAATCGCTGTTTACTATTACCTGCAACTCTTTTGAAAAATTTATACTCTACACGAAAGTTATCTACACTATATCCAAGGTCTCTAAGGTGTTGACCTATGTTTAGTTTTAACACACCCGAATACTCTACATAGTTGTCAGAAACTAATTCACTGAATGTGAATCTTTTTCTTTCTAATAATACATCATCTAAATCAAAAACAAATAGTTCCACATAATCAATTACATTTTCTGGAACTCTTGTTGTAGATTTTGTAAAGTAGTTTTTTCTTTGTTGTTGTGTTAATCCGTATGTAGCCATATTTAAAAGAAGTTAAATTCAGTATTAAATTTTACTGAATATTTTTGTATAAAGTTTCTCTGTTTTAATTCTAATGTTACCAGTTCATATAGTTCTTCATCTGACTTTCCGAATGCTATCGGGTCTGCAAATGATAGTAAAAAACCTCTTGGGTCTCTTGTAATAGTTTCTGCAAATTTAGGATTATTTAGATAGTCTGTTTGTTTTTTTAAAATTTCTTGTCTTTTTCTCAAAAGTTCAGACTCTCTATACTGATTATAGAAGGGTGAACTTTCTACTGCTGCATCTGTTGTTTTGTATGGCATTATACTACCTCACTACTCTAAATTCATAATTGTCATCGTAGAAATTTATTTGTTCGTCTGTTGTTCCACTACCACTAACGACCTTAACTAAAAATCTATAATTTCTTTCTGCTTGAAATCCATCTAACCACAAGTTGAAAAAATTACCTGTTGTATCACAACTAATTTTTGAACCTGTTCCAAATGGTACAATTACCTCCTCGGTCTCAGCATCTCTTACTGAATAAAATATCGAACCGCTTGGTAAGTATTTTACTGAAAGTTCTGAAGGTGTTGTTGAAAATGCCGTTGTTGGATATAACTCTCTACCAACTAACCTGAACTTAACGATTGAACCCTCTTTATACTCTGTTCGTAAATTTTTAAAATATACTTTTAGTCTTTCTAAATCTGTGGAACTTAGTGCTGATAAACTACCAGTGTTCCAATTCGAATCGTCCCACTCAACTTCCAACTTAGGTGGATAGATTGTGTGTGTATCAGTTGAAAAGAATTTTAAGTTTCCAAGTCTTGTTGAACTACTTTCATCTTTTGTTGTATCACTTCCAGGGTTGTAAGAAAAGTCTGCTGAACCAGTATACAATGATTCCCTCTTTATAATGAACCCTTGATTAGGAAATAGTGATGAAGAATAAATATGATTTTTAACAAGGTCAGACACATCTATTCTAGCATCTTGTGTTGCTTTTGTCATTGAAAAAGAACTACTGACTTTCATTGGACTACCTTGACTTCCTGTCCACCAAGAACCACCATCATCCAATACTGAAGTAGATACCCAAGGTGTTTGTTCATCGTGATTCCTATACTGATAACTTACTCCATCTGTCGTGGTTGGGTTATGGTCAAGTTTACCATTACCTTCGGTCCACTCACTACCACTCACCATATATGCAAATAGGTTTTGGTTTCTTAATAATTCTTCAGAACCAGCATCATATAGGTTCAAATAATATTTTGCAGTAGATGGTATTTTATTATCAATAACTGATTGTGATATTTCAGAATAGTTAAATTGTATTAGTGCTCGTGAAATGTTTTGAACTGAACCATTTTGAGCAACTGACTTGTTTACTTCTAATATCTCATCAGCACCTGTATTGATAGATGATGTTGTTCCACCGGAATATACGGTTGAGTCTTTATCTCCAAATATAAAATAATGCATTAAATGTCTCCTACTACTTCACCTAATATATCTTGATTAGGATACTTGACTTCAAAGATACTTGGGTCTAATGATGGGTATACAACTCCCTTTTTAGTTGCTGCTACTATATCATAAACATTTCCACTATATCCTGATGAAGTCAATACTTTATTTTCAATAACAATTAGTTGTTTTTCTGGGTTGTTCTGTCCAGGTGGAACTACACTTGCTACTCCGTCCACCAAGGAAATTTGATAAGCAATATCACTTAATATGATTGGTTGATTAATTTGCCATCTTGATACATCAAAGTGTTTCTTAACTGCTTGAATACAATTGAATAATACTTCACTCTTATTGAATCCTCTCTGTGTGATGATTGCAAACTTAACACCTATATTAATAACATAAGAATTTTTTAAATTAATTGCATCTGTTAATATTCTATATTGTGATAAGTATAATTTTAAATTTTGTTTTACCGCATCATTTATTGATGTTAACTTTTTGTTTTCATCATAACCCAATAAATACATATTCATAGCTAATGGGTTTGGTATGATGTTAGTTTCTCCATCAACATTTGTTTCATTTTGTTCATCTTGAACTATGTATGCTTTTGCTATGTTTCCATACTTTTGTGGTAATGAATAAACTCTTGTGATGTAGTCTTGTCTTGTTACTGCACGATTTTGTGTATTTAAAAATGCTAATGCATTTTGTTTTATTTCCACTAAAGTTTCTTTTGATGCACCTCCCGTTGCTGGTGATGGATTGTTAAAAGATAAACTATCTTCTGATGTTTGAACTTTTGTAGAATCTAAATTACCACTATCAATAGTAAAGGTAATGTTCTTACCTGATGTTATAGAATTACTTCTCACATTATGTTCTACTGCACCACCATAACGATACGTAATAGTTAGTGTAGTATTTGCTGGTGCTAACCCATATGTTTTTGTTTTCATAAAATTACTTGGGTCAAAAGACTCATCTAATTTAGAAACACCAAAACCTAATGCTGAACCAACATTATCTGGACTTGGAATTATTTCTTCATCTGGATTATCACTTACACCTGCACCAAATCTAACTTCCGTTCTATCATTTTCTGTAATTCTTGTAATAAATCTTCTTGATGTTTTGATTAACCTCAACATATAAGGTGTATCATTTTGATACTGAGACAAACTTGGGTCATTCAAGGTTGTATTTTCGATAGTCTCAAATACTGTATCTTGTGCTAGAAATGGAACTTCATAATACTTGTTTCCATTTGAGTCCACAATAGAAACAATTTCTGTTACTCCTGTATTTCCAAGTGTAACCTTATCAAACTTTTTAGCACTTGTGAATGAAAAGTTTTGTGATGTTGTTGTTCCTGATTTTGCTAATACTCTTTTCTTTAAAATAAATTCAGTTGGGGTTGTTCCTGAAGCAGGTTGTACGACTTCTTCTGTTCTCCTATCAAGTGAACTCGATACTCTAAAGTCAACTTGGTCTAACAAAGTAAAATCAACACCTGTATCTGATGATACTATTCCGTTAGTCGATACAACTCCCGCATAACTTTCATCTGGACTACCATCAACTTTTGCAGGTACGGTTTGTGTTACTTCCAATTCTACCGTAGATGGGACTGCCGTCTTTGGTTTGTATCCATAAGATTGTGCTATGTTGTAGACATTTTTCTTTTCTTCTGCAAAATTTAATAATGTTTCTCTATATTGATTATCAACATAATAATTCAATACATCTCCAACATAAGATGCCATATCAACAAACATCATACCTGGTGATGATTCATTGAAGTCATTGTATTGTGTTGGGAAATAAGTTTTTGCAAACTCAATTAGATTTTGTCTAACTGATGAGAAATCTCTACCGAGATAACTTACATCTTTTTTTACTACTTTTTTATTTGTGTTGTAATCAACAGCCATTTTATTCTCCTACTTCAAAGGTAAATGTAATCGTATCCAGAGATTCTGGTTCAAGTGTTGTTGAGTATTCCAATGAAGTTAAAACTAAATTTGGATTTCTATCATCTTGAACCACAACTAAGTTATTTACATTAACATAAGGTAACCAAGTAGATAAAGATATTCTAATATCGTTTTCTACATTTTCTAAACTTGTTGGTGTTATCTGTTCAAACAAAAGACTTTTCAAATTAGAACCAAAGTTCGGTTGGAAAATTCTTTCTCCTTTTTCAGTTAACAATAAATTTCTGATATTAGATTTTACTTGTTGTCTAATAGTTTTCGTTTTACGAAAGAAACCCTCTTGACTATGGTCCAGTGGGAATTCTATTCCAACATAAATATCGTCATCTCTATCTATTTCTCTAACATTTGCCATTATGGTCTAAAGTTTCCTTCACCCTTTTTCTTTTTACTAATTGCTTTCATCAAACCAGAATAATCACGAGTTAAAGCATCTTGGACACCTTCAGGAACTTGGTCTACTGAAACACCTGCTTTCTTGATTGTGTCAACTGCTCCCATTTCTCTCGCTCTTTCTTTATTCTGTCCTCTACCTAAATCTCCATAACCCAATACATCTGCCATATTTTCAGAACCTAATACACCACCACCCAAGCTTGGATACTCATCAGTTTGTCTTGATGAACCCAATGGATTTGTGTTGTTCAATACTTCGTTCAGTGCTGAATCTTTTGTGTATTGTTTTTTAGGTTTTTTCTTAATTACCTTTTTAGGTATTGGTTTAGAAACCACTTCTGATAATTTGATTTCTTTATCTTCATTAATAAATATCTCGGTCATCTGTTTTTTAACTTCTTTACGGACAACTAATTCGATTATTTTTATTAAGTCATTTTTTTTCATTACTACTCCTATTCAGTATTTACTTTACTACTTAAAATTTCATTTACTCTTTGTTCTATATCACTTACTTGAGTTAATAACCCTGATGTTGAAGTTGGGTTAGCAGGTGAATATGAACTAATTACACCTCTTAGTGTTGTTAATATTTCTTCAACTAAATCTACTAAGTTATCACCCAATACTACTGGTTGTGTATTATTACCACCCAAGTTTATTTTGTTTGAGTAAACATTAAAATCTTCTCTTCCGTGAAATACAATGTTATCAGATTGAATTGTAATCTGTGGTTGTCCATTGTTTTCAATATCATTCCCATTAAATTTAAAACTTACATCTTCCTTTGTAGTTAAGTAAATGGAATTAACTTCAGTATCTAACTTTTCTTCATAGACTACTTTATCATCACCTCCATTGTCTGTAATACCAGAAACTATCTTTACATTAGGTGAATCTATAAAATCAGAAGTTTGTGGGTCGTTAAAAAAATCTTCGGATTGATTACTACCTAAACGAATAGAGTTTCCAAACCTACCTTGAAAAATAGTATCTCCTTCTCTTGCGACTAATTTTTTTGAACCATTAGGATTCTCTGTAAAGTATTTTCCAAGTTGAATATCATCTACTGGCTCAGACGCATAAGAACTAATATTTACTTTCGTATTTGCTATTGGTGAGTTCTGAAAATTCAGTTTAGATATATAATAATACTTACCTAAAAACTCAGTTCCCAATACTACTTCATGCCTAACTGGTATTTGTAAATTGTTAGGGTCAAGTGGATAAAATAAACGTGTTTGTGTTATTGACTTGTTTTGTTGAGTTATACAATACCTACCTCTAACTGCAGTAGAGTTAATATCATTGATATCAGTCAATACATCTAAAACCTCTAAGGGTTCAAATTTTAATGATACTCCACCATTAGCTAATAACATTAGTTTTCCTTACTGATAGAACTTTCTATTTCGTCTTTTTTGATTTGTAACTCTTGAACATCTGTTTCTATTGCATTCATCAGTTGTTCCTTTTCTGCTTCTGATAAACCAAACTCATCTCCTGAATCTGATACTCGTTTTTCTGCTGCTGTAATTCTTTGAACGATAGTTGCCAACTTAACAAGTTGTTCATCATTCTTTACATTGATTTCTAAATACTCTTTCAACATAGGAATAATCTGAACGGCCGTATCTCCATCCTTAATAAATCCGACCACCTCTTTCATTAGAACTTCTAATTGTTTTTTATTGGTGTGGGAATTATCATATATGTCCTTAAAGACATCTGATAGGGTTTTACCCTTGAATATTTCGTAATCGTTTGACATAAAATTTACCTAACAATAAATATATAGATATGAAAAAAAGGGAATATATATTTATATATCAGTTGATTTTTTTGATTATTACTTATAATTATTATACGAAGTCGGTTTCAACACCGATTTTTGTTCATTAATAGGGGGAAACTAAAATGAAA
>Ga0181398_1000350_pt1 | contig 13790 bp, 26 predicted proteins | sample 21SPOviralmetaG_FD_130127 | JGI IMG/M metagenome (GOLD analysis project Ga0181398, IMG submission 130127) | Marine viral communities from the oligotrophic San Pedro Time Series (SPOT) site, San Pedro Channel, CA, USA - 21 SPOT_SRF_2011-04-29 | ecosystem: Environmental > Aquatic > Marine > Strait...
AGTGGAGTGACGTAGATGAGATCATGTATAGTCAACTCATTCAATCACAAGGAACACTATCTAATGTGGTCCAACAAATAGAAAAAGTATCTTAAACCCTTAAACCCTTTTATCATGTCCGTAATAACTATTTATAAAAACGAAGCATTACAATATCTTGATGCATTAGAGTTAGCTCAACACCATTTGGAAGTTGAGTATGCTGACTATTGTGATCGTGCACCTGAAGATGCAACCTATATGACTGATGGTGCTATCCATCGTATGGAAGCACTAGACAAGAGTGTTCTTCTTGTAGGTAAACTTATTAATCAGATTAAGTCTGAAGTATTTACCCATAAATCTTAAAACCATGAGAGAATTATTAATTGATCTAACAGCAGCCTTCTTTGGCTTGTTCTTAATCGTATTGAACATAACATTACTTGTAGCATATGCCTGTGGGAATTCATTTCCTACTAGGTTTTGTATTCTTATGCTATCATTAGCAGCAGTAGTGGCATTAGTTAATCGCATACTTGTTTGGACAAGGAAAGATTACTATATGTAAAACCGCCATATATGTCGTACTAACAATACCAGTATATAATACTAGTATTAACAGTAGTACATTAAGGCTAGGAAATAACTATGGCATCCAGCTTTGTATACGTAGTGGTAACATTGTTTAACCCGGATGTCATAGTTTAATATAACTGTAGCATTGCATTTTTTATCGTTAGTCTGTTCATGTTGTGCAATGTTACAGTTACCTATAGGCTGTAGTACCTATTAATATTTAAGTGTTTTTGGTTCAGGGTACTACAGTCTTTATTATTTCTACTGAGTTGTTACAACCAGCTTTAGTAGATATCTATACGTTGTATTGTTTACAGGCAATTGAATGTCTGATATATACCTGTGTTGTAGGTGGTATATATTAATAACCCAATATGGAAAAAACCGTATAGGAATACCTGAGTATGTATATAAACTGCTCATTTTTTTTAACTCTTTAATTATTCTATGAAGTATTTAATTAAACACCGTATGTTTTTGTATCTGATTGCCCTTGTTCTATTTGTAGGTATGACATCTACATCTTGTAGTGCTTATAGGAGTTGTAAGAATAACCCAGCAGTACGATGAGCTATAGAACATTTGAAGCATTAATGGTTATTGCAATCATTGCAGTAACTGGATTAGGAATCTTAACAATGATAACCCTTTAACTATGGCAGCTAGAATATCCCAAGAACTTCTTAGATCTGAGCTTAACACTTGGAAAAAAGATTATGATCAAGCCAAGCAGGAAGGCTTATACCCTGCAGAGTTTGGTAACTTTATGAATATGAAATATAACTTTCAAGATCCTAAGCTTACTGATGGAACACCATTAGCAGATGCACTCATTATTATTTTTAATAATCATGTTGAGTGAAACGCTTTGGTATAGTAAACTATGATGTGATCTCAGATCCAGAACTTTCAATACAAGCCAAAGGTTTGTATAGTACATTGTCTTTATATGCAAATAATAAACGGGAATGCTATCCCTCAATATCTACACTAGCAGATCTAAATAACATTAGTCAACGCCAGGTAGATAGGTTGATAAGAGAGCTTAAAGACAAAAAGTATATTATAAGAACTGGTAGAGTAATTACTTTAGTTTAAACTGTAGCTATATTACTACACTATATATAGTAACTAATTAAATATTAGTTGCACAATTACGACATAAGTGGTATGGTATTATCTATTTTTATTATGTGATAATACAATTACCCAATGGTCGTTTTATAGAATGCTCACTTGAGCAGTACTTAGATTTTGATGAACAAGATCTAAGAGATCTCAATGGCCTTAGCGGTACTTTTACAAAGGAATACATAAATCCCTTTTACTCTCCCTTTGCAGAGAAATCAACTCCTGTTGTACAGGATGAAGAAGAGTATGAGCCTGATGTCACTGAGATAGATAGTCGTACCAAGCTGAAAGATAAAGACTTTCAGCGGGATGATATCTAATCTTTTTTTTACATTTTTAATTTATTATTATGAGTTCAAACAGAGTAACTGTTTTGGCAGATGACATGGGTTGCGTTATGCGTGTATCACAAGCAAATCCAGAGTATGGTTTTATTCGTTTACAACAACAACGTGTCCAATTTACAAACGGTGGATGGGTAAAGTCCACAAACGTTTCTACATTATTGCATGGTAGAGTGGAAGACTTAGAGTCTTTGAACTTCCAGGCAAACCAGGAGATTGCAGGTAAGATTGTTATTAAAGAACAAACTGAACCTTTTAATCCTAACAACCCTGATCGTGACCTCAAGTATGCAGGTGGCACAGGAGTTATTTGTTGTGCATATGGAGAGCCTATCTATAGAAAGACTTTCTTTACAACTAATACAGAAGAAAGTGATGTGTTAATAGCACACACTAATGGTGATGCAATCCGTGAAGCCAATGGTATAACAACAGAGCAAGCTATTGCTGAACCTGTTGAGGAACTAGAGGCAGAAGAACAAGTCACGGAGGAGGAAGTAACTGAGGAGATTGAATCAGAAACTACCTTTGAACTTTAATTTGTTTCGTTTAGGGGCTGCTACGGTAGCCCCTTTTTTTATATACTTTTAATTTATACCCATGAGAACTTACTACAAAGGAATACTATCAGATTACCAGCTATATGCTGACCAAAGGTTTACTTATACAAAGCTGAACCCAAAGCAACACTTCTTGTTTAAGCGTGTATTACATGGTTTAAATGTATACGCAGAAGAAGAAGTAAGGACCATGAGTCCATCAAAACGTAACAGAATCAAAAAGGTGTGGAGACGGGGACAAGGTGAGGTTAATATCTTAAAACAAAAGGTCTCTAATGAGTTTACTAACTCTATTTTTAGTATATTTAACAATAGCCAACTGGCTAAGAATATGATCACAGATGAAGTTGATCCAAAATATATTAATCGTTTCACACTAAAGCAACTTGGAATAAACTATGATCATTTGATTGTGCACTTTATGCATGCAGGTTTATTACCACACAACTTTCTACAACTTAAATGAGAAAAGTATCTAAGAAGATGTCTAAGATAAACTCCGAGTATTCTAAACTCAGGAGAAAGTTTTTATTAGAGCATCCTGTCTGTCACGCAAGTATAGACAGGTGCTCTGTAAAAGCAACTGAAGTCCACCATAAACGTGGAAGAGGTAAGTATCATTTAGACGTTAGCACTTGGTTACCAGTATGTAGAAACTGTCACACATATATTGAATTAAACCCAGAAGATGCTATTGAATTAGGATTTTCAGAATCAAGAACTTAATATGCTCCCATAGCTCAACTGGATAGAGCAATTCACTTCTAATGAATAGGTTTCAGGTTCGAGTCCTGATGGGAGTACTAAAATTTTTATTATGAAAAAGTTGTTAATAATTTTTATAAGCCTGTTATTTACAGGCGTAGTATATAGTCAAGATGACCAGTCAATGGACATCTTTATAGAAGCTCTTATACATGTAGAGTCAAAGGGCGATACCTTTGCTATAGGAGATAATGGTAGAGCAATAGGGGTATTACAGATACATCCTATTATGGTCCGTGAAGTAAACAGAATACTAGAAAAGAAAGGTATTCAAAGAAGCTATACTTATAATGATAGATATGATTATGATAAGTCTATCCAGATGTTTCTTATATGGTATGACTATTATCATAAGTATGCTTCATATGAGAAGATAGCGCGGTGTTGGAATGGTGGACCAACGGGCTATACTAAGCATTGTACTAAAAACTACTGGTATAAGGTTAGTTATTACATGAATCAATTAGCATGGGTAGAATGATGATGACAGAAGTAACATTAAATGGAGAAAAAGTATCTCTAAATAATTATGAGTTAGAGTACGAAGTTTTAAAATACTATACTTTTAAATGGTTAGACCATAAGGATAAGCAGAGAGCAGTACAAGAAACTGTTGATAGCTTTGGTCTACATGAAAGAATGGTGAAGCATATATGTTTATGAAAAAGTTTATACTATTTATATTATCAGCAATCACTTTAATAGGTTGTTCTCAGGGCTATACAGTAGGTAGAGTTGTAGATGGTGATACATTTATTATTATGTATAGAGGACAACAAACTAAGGTTAGATTAATAGGTGTAGATACACCAGAGGCATATGATTATAAAAATGTTAGGGAAGAGTATGGTGGCAAACAAGCATCTGCATATACAAGGTCTTTGATACAGGGTAAAAAAGTTACCCTAGAGTTTGATCATGTTATGTATGATAAGTATGGTAGATTACTAGCTTATGTTTATTTACCAGATGGTAGAATGCTTAATGCTGTTCTTGTAGAGAACGGTTACGCTGAGCCTGCAAGGTACGAACCTAATATTAGATATGCTGACTATTTTGAATCACTAAATAAATAATTATGGATATTGAAAGATATAAGTTTGTATGTACATTTATATTGTTTACAGTAATAGTACTTTTAAATGCTTTTATTGCTGGTCGTTATAGCACAGACTCTGTAGAAGTAGAGCCAGAAGTAATTATTCAGATTGATACCATAAGAGATACTATTGAAGTGCCTTTTATAGATACAATGTACACTAAAGATACCAGGTACCTGCATTATAACGCTGACACAACTATTGATAGTGCACTTATAATAGGGGGTGAATATCACCCTCCTGTTATGGTTGGTAGAAGCACTAGTGGATATGGATGGCGTTGGGGTAGAATGCATGAAGGTGTAGATATTGCTTATAACAATAAGGATACAAGCTATTCAACCTTTGCTGGTGTAGTAAGATATGCTAAAACAGGTTACAACGGTGGCTATGGCAAGCTGGTTATTGTTAGACACTTTAATGGATTAGAGACTTACTATGCTCATCACTGGAATCTTCTTGTAGAAGAAGGAGATACTATAGCAGCAGGTACACCACTAGGTATTATTGGCTCAACTGGTAGATCTACTGGTCCTCATTTACACTTTGAAGTAAGATTTTTAGGTGAGTCTATGGATCCAGATGATTTTTTTGATGCTATGTCAGACACTTCTGACTTTGTTATAAGAAAGAAGCATAGCTATTATGAAGTAATATATTAAGGATATGGCACAGAAAACATTTAAAATTAGAAAGACGATTAAAATTAGAGATGACTACTCTGTAACAGTATATCTGGTACAAGGTAGTGAGATATTAACCTTTGATGTATATCATGAGGCAGAGAAGTTTGCACAATTATTAAATGATAACTCAGATGATAACACAACCTACTATGTCAATTAACAGAGATCAAGTTCAAGAAGAAGCTCTCAAGGTTTCATTAGATAATGATAGATGTACTTTAGGTATATCAATGGGTGTTGGCAAGACTAGGATTGCAATAAAAAATCTACAGGCTAGATATAATCCTATGTTAACCGCACTTGTAGTTATACCAAAGCTATCTATTAAACAGGCGTGGTTAGATGAGTTAGATAAGCTAAACTTACAAGATTTAAAAGGTACAATTAGCTTTGTTACTTATCTTTCTTTAAACAAAAAAGACCCAGAAGCTTATGATATAGTCTATCTAGATGAGTGTCATAGCATATTAGAAAGTCATTTACCTTTCTTAAATGCCTTTAAGGGTAAGATTCTAGGGCTAACAGGTACACCACCAGTTAACAAAACAAGCACAAAATATAAGATACTAGCAAAATATTGTCCAGTTAAGTATACATTTACTGTAGATAATGCAACCGACAGTGATATTCTTAATGACTATAAAGTTATTGTACATATGTTGCAGTTATCTAAACTTAAAACGTGTAAGAAAACAAACAAAAAGACCGGTGGTACATGGTTTACCTCTGAGGCAGATGATTATAGTTATCTAACCAAGAGAGTTCATGATGCTAATACACCAAAGTTAAAGCAAATCTCTTCTATAATGAGGATGAAAGCTATGCAATCTTACTATACTAAAGAAGAATATGCTAAGGGTATTGTTAAAAATATGGAAGACAAGGTTATTGTGTTTGCTAATACTAAAGAACAAGCAGATCGCATAGCTCCATATAGTTTTTACTCCGGTAATAGATTATCTAACCATAATCTTAGAATGTTTGCTAATGATGAGATAAATGCTCTCTCTTGTATACTGCAGCTTAGTGAGGGTGTTACTATACCCAATCTAAGACAAGGTATTATAATGCACTCCTATGGCAATGAGAGGAAGTCTGCTCAAAGAATTGGTAGATTACTAAGACTTAACCCAGATGAAACAGCTACATGTCATATACTTTGTTATAAAGATACTGTAGATGAGAAATGGGTGAAGAATGCTTTGGGTGAGTTTGACAACTCAAAGATTAAATATTATGATCCTTTAAATAAAACCTATGAATAAATTATTAGATGATAAGTTTCTAGATGATGATTATCAATATCAAGAGTTTCTTGAACATCTTGAAGAAGGTGTTCCTGACTGTATTAATTGTGGTGAAAATACTCTTGTATTTGCTCCTTCCACTCCTGAACATTTACTTTGTTTATCTTGTGGTCACGAGTTTGTTTCAGTAGATAATAAGATTAGATTTAGATGAGAGATAATATACACCTAAAACTATCTATTAAGGATGGGAAGTTACACTTTCCTGTTAAGGCGTATAAGACTAAGTATGAAAAGTTCTTAAAGGATGCACCAGAGGGCGCAAGGGTAGAACTGTTTATTAGTATTGCGGATGGTAAGGGTACCAATGCTCAGTTGGCTAGGGTTCATGCAATGTGCAGGGAACTAGCCAACGAGATTGGTTATACTTTTGAGGAGATGAAGCTACAAATTAAACGTAAAGCAGGTTTATGCTTTATGCGTAATAAGGTAGAGTATTGCAAGTCGTTTGCAGATTGTGATGCTAGTGAATTAAATCTAGCAATACAAGCATGTGTAGAGATTGGAGACTTTAATGGTATACAGTTAAGATGATTTCTTTTCTGATAACTGTTCAGCAACTTTATTATAGACCTCTTGATATTTATCAGTGAACTCTTGTAATGCATCAGCATCTTCCTCATTAAGGTTCATTAAGTCTTTAGACATTGCTTCAACTTGCGTGTTAATATCATCAGAGATTTCAATTTCTTTTGACAGCTCTTGTTGAGTAGCTTTTACTTTAAGAGTTTGTATTAATGATACAATAATATAAAGTTGAGACTCAGCTTGTGTAAGCTTTGCTGTATCGTCACCTTCTGCTATTCTTTTAAATTTAGCAAAGGTTTCAGGCAGTGTAGACTTGTCTTCAACGTAGCTGAACATTGTCATTAGTATAGACTGAAGGCCAGATATATATGTTGTAGAAATATCTACACCTTTTATTACACCTTCCGGATCAAAAATAGTTTTAGTTTGAGACATATTAAATAATTATTATGGCGAATATAGATATAAATAAAATAAGAGAAAAGTTTTTAATGAGATTATTTCCATCAGGTTGGGATAAAATCCTTGAACCATATATAAATGGGAATGAGTTTAAAGGAGCTGTTAATCAGTTAGTTGAACGTAGAGAACAAGGTCATAAGTTTGAACCTGAATTCAAGAATATCTTTAGAGCATTTGAGGTTTGTCCTTATGATGATCTTAAGGTTATTCTTATAGGACAAGATCCTTATCCGCAAGAAGGTGTAGCAGATGGTATATCATTTAGCTGTAGTAGAAAGGATAAGTATGAGAAGTCTCTACAATATATCTTCAAAGACTTATATAATAAGTATGAAGGTATGGATAAAGATCTATCACGTTGGTCAGCTCAGGGTGTTCTAATGCTTAACACAGCTCTTACTGTAGAAGTGGGTAAGATTGGTTCTCATTATGATATATGGGATCCGTTTACAGACTATTTGCTTACAGTATTAAATGCTCATAAAAATGATAGGGTCGCAATACTCATGGGTAAGAAGGCTGAGAAGTGGGAGAAACATCTAAGTAAACAGCATATATTAAAATGTTCACACCCGGCATCTGCTGCTTATAGCGGTGGCACTTGGCGTAGTGGAAATATATTTAAACATGCAAATCATTTATTGATTACGCAAAATGAAAACAAAATAGAATGGTAAAAGAAACTATAACAATAACTAAAGATTTCAAGAGGGACTTTAGTGCATATCAAAAGTATATAAAGACTGTATATGGTGTAGAAATATTTTATATTAATCAAGATGGAACTACTAATATACCTGATAGAGTAATACCAGTTGAAGTTAAAGAGGCTAAAACTGTTGAGCACTTATCAATGGAAGCAATAGCTAGTATTGTTATAGAATTTATGCATGAGGATAGTCCTCATTTAAGAAAATATAAAGACTTATGTGCTAAGTGGAGGAATCGTGATTACATAGTTTTCAAAAGAATATTTTGTATGTTTGCTAGACAAGCGGGGAATACTGTTACATCAATAGGTAAGTTCTTAGATAATGATCATTCTAGTGTTATTCACCAGCTTAGACAAGCTAATATACATATTGATGCTAGTGATAATTTTTTCATTACTAGGTACCAACTAGTTAAAAATAAGATAGATAATGTGGCAAATATTTCAGAAGATTCTAACCAATAAACTCACACCCAACCAATGCTTAGTTCTTTATGGTATACATAAGAAGATAGCGGTTAATGTTGGAGGTGATGAAGATCTTGATTATTTGCTTAATGAAGAGTTTATCGTAGATGGTAAACTTACAGCTAAGTCTAAGAAGATCATTATAGAAATTGATAATTACTTTGTTAAGTCTAAGAAGAAAACAGATATCCAACTAATGGGTAAGGACTATGCAAACAATATCAAACTTTACAGAGAGATATTCCCTGCAAAGAAGTTACCCAGTGGTAAGCCAGCAAGAAACAATATTAAAATTCTTGGTGAATCTTTCCGTTGGTTTTTTGAAACGTTTGATCACACATGGGATACAGTCATAAAAGCAACACGTATGTATGTGAACGAGTACAGAGACAATGGTTATTTATACATGCAGACAAGTCAGTACTTTGTCTGTAAACAAGATAAACATAAAGTCAAACACTCTTCACTAGCAGACTATTGTGATATGATTGTTGATGGTGTGAGCACAGAAGACGATCACTTTACAGAAAAGGTAGTATGAAATCAGATAGCAAAAGTGCAGTCATTGCTTTTTGTAATGACTTAATCAGAGAACACAGAGGTGAAGGTGGTATTGAAGAAGGTCTTATTGGATACAAGTATCCTAAAGACATAGCAATCCGCGCAGCTCTTATAACTTGTCAAAGACTAATAGAAGTTACAGGCAAGCCTTTCTACTATCGTGCAGTTGATTATTTAAATGGATTAAATGAGTAAGATAGTAAAGGCTTGGGATGGACAGTATACTGCTTTTAACGAAGCACTAAAGTATATGCATAATAGACAACAGGGCAAGGAGAAGTCAGTACTTACACCTTGGCCCAAGTTTAATGATGCAGCTACTGATGGTTTAGAATGGAATACTCTAACAGTTATTGGTGGAAGACCGGGGTCAGGTAAGACTCTAATCAAAGACCAGATTATAAGAGAATCATTTGTTCTGAATCCCACGGATGACTTCCGTGTGCTAGAGTTTCAATTCGAGATGGTTGGTAGGACCTCAGCTATTAGAGAGTTTAGTTCCTTAACGGGTAAGACCTATAAAGAACTATGCTCAGCAGGATCTACTTTGACAGCAGATGTATTAAACACTTGTCACCAATATGCTAAGGAACGTGTCAAGTATCCCGTTGATATAATCTCAACACCGATGACAGTAAACCAAATGCGGGAGCAGGTTGACATGTATATGGAAGAACACAAGGGTAAACAAACTATTATTACCCTTGACCATTCCATCCTCGTAAAGAGAGCACCCTACCAGAATAACAGACTTGATATGTTATTTGAATTGGGTGAGTTCTTTACACAGTGTAAGCGTGACTACCCGTGTTTATTCATCTGTCTGTCTCAGTTGAATCGTAATATTGATAACCCGGATAGAGCTGTTGATGGTAAGTACGGTAACTATATTCTTGAATCGGATATCTTTGGATCAGATGCTATGCTTCAACATGCAGATACATTGATTGGTATCAATCGTCCTGCTAAACAGAAGATTAGGTACTATGGTCCTGATAGATATATAATTGAGAATGATCGTACTCTAGTTCTTCATTTTCTTAAAGCTCGTAATGGTGATGCTCGTATGAGTTTCTTCAAAGCTAAGTTTGAGAATATGGAGATTGAAGAGATGGCTACTCCTGGAACACAAGAAAGAAGATGACAGATGCATTTAGTAAGAAGATTAAAATAAAAAATGATAGGAAAGGTTTATTAGTATTATTCAATAGGAAGACTGAAGAGGATGATAAGTTTATTAAAGTACAAGATGGCATTGGTGTAGACCTGTGGGTTAAGAAGTCTTGGATATATAAACATCATCTTCGTAGGGATCAATATGCTGTTATACTAGACCTGACAGCAGAAGAACAATTCAATGCTCATTATCAAGAAGAAACAAAGAAGTTCTTTGATAAGAAAGCAGAGAAGAGTGGTAATTCAATAAGTATAAATAAACTAACACGTGGTAAAATAAATGGTAAGAATATGACACCTGAAGAAAGAAAATATAAAGTAAGAGAGTTACGGGTTGAGCACAAAGGTTATTTTGATAGTCTTGATGATGACTTTCTCTATATACCTAAGATGGCATACAGACCTAAAGGTAAAGATGATATGCATGTATCCTTCTTCCCAAGTGAATTGGAGAAGGGTAAAGATATCTATACTGAGTTTGTAAGTTATGAGTATGACTCAGAAGATCCAAAGAGAACTTTGTATCTGTTGGAGTATGATCAGGATTGGAAAGACATCTATGAGATAAATGAAAGCAGTTCGGGATATAAGAGACATCTTGTACCTGTATCTAAGCTAAAAATTATCAATGATGTTACCTCTCGTAACAAAGAAATCATTACCTTTGATACTCCTCTAGAGAATCCTGATGATAGTCAAAAGGATTTGTTTAAAGCATTGGGTACAATAGCTAAACAACTAGATAGGATAGCAACAATTTTAGATAAAAAATTAAACTAATGGCACAAAGTGTATTAATTATTGCAGACTCTGGCACTGGCAAGTCCACTGCTATCAGAAATCTCAACCCTGAAGAAACCTTCATTATAAATATTGCTAATAAACCTCTACCGTTTAAAGGTTGGAAGTCTAAGTACACCTTGGTATCTAAGGATAATCCAAAGGGTAACATGACTAATGCCTCCAGCAGTACTGGTATATTAAAAGCAATAAATTATGTGAATGAAAAGATGCCACATATCAAGAACTTGGTTATTGATGACTGGCAGTATATGTCTAGCTTTGAATATTTTGATAGAGCATTAGAGAAAGGTTATGATAAGTTTACTCAGATTGCTGCGAATCTTGCACAGGTTGCTAAGACCCCAAAAGATTTGAGAGATGACTTATATGTTTTCTTTATGACTCATTCAGAAGATTCAACAGATGTTAATGGTCACCGTAGGGTGAAAGCCAAGACTATTGGCAAAATGATAGACAATACTCTCACACTTGAGGGGTTGTTCTCTATAGTACTATTTGGAAAGATAGTAAAGAAAGATGATGGTACTTTGAAATATGGTTTTGAAACCGTGAACAATGGAGAGAATACTTGTAAGTCTCCAATGGGAATGTTTGAAGAGCCTTTTATTCCAAATGACCTTCAGTTAGTTAAGGACAAAATTTATAATTACGAAAATTAAAACTATGTTAAGTACAAAAGATATGTCAGCAGGAGGTGGAAGAATCAGTCCCCTTATGAACCCAGGTAACGTTACATTTAAAGTTAATGATGTAACTCTACAACAGACACCTTATGATAAGGATGCCTATAATATCTATCTACATATAGAGAGCAAGCCAATTGGAGGTGACTTCCAGGGTTTTCTAAGAGATAGAAATAATGAGGCTCTTGGACGTTATGAGGGTCAGGTAGGAAGAGTTAGAGCTAGTCAGTATCCTTTTAAAGATACTACATTACCTAGTGGAAGAGATATTTCCCGTGATCAGGAGATTCTTAAGACAATGATCTTTCTTGCCTCAGCATTTGGTGTAAGAGAGGAACTTGATATGATTGAGGCAGATACTATTGAAGACTTTGTTTCTTCAGCTGGTCCTATTATATGCACAGGTTCATTTGTTAATGCATGTTTAGGCTCTAGGGAATGGGAGAACAATGAAGGTTATATCAACAATGATTTGTATCTACCAAGAGTTTCTAAGGATGGTGTTCCAATAGAGCAGGAAGGTGTAGAGAACTCTAGACTATTAACATTTGACCGTGAGACACATGTCCGGCCAGTTGTTAAGAAAGAGTCTACAGAAACCTCTAAGTTTGAACCAACTAAGAGTTCAGTTGGAGATGACTTTGATCTCTAATAATTAGAAAGGGGGAGTGAAAGCTCCCCTTTTTTTATAACTTAGTTAGATGTTCAGTACTAGAAATCTAGTTGACACTCACAATGATGTACCCAGCTATTGGGTATTTCAATACTATCTTAATCTACCTGAAGTACTAACCGGTCAAGCTGTAAAAATTAAATCTATATTCAATGCCAATGAGCGCACACCAAGTATGTGCATCTATGTAGATAGCTCAAGGAATGAATATATGTTTAAAGACTTTTCTACTGGGACCTATGGTAGCAAGATTGATCTTGTTAAGACTATATTCTCTATAGATTATGGTCTAGCTGTAAGTAAAATACTAGATGACTACAATAGTTATGTAAAGAAGAATGGTTCTGTAGATATTACTATCAACCCTGCAGCTAAGTGGGAGATAGATAATATTAAAACAAGAACCTGGAACACTGATGATGCATATTATTGGTTACAGTTTAGAATTGGTACTAGCTTACTTAATAAGTATAATGTCAAACCCCTTGAGTATTATAATATGCTCAGGGTTGACAATGGTAAGGTAGATAAGATCAAGATAGAAAGCGCATGTATGTATGGTTATTATACTAAAGATAATAGTCTTTATAAAGTATATAAACCAAAAAGTAAAAAGCGCAAGTTCTTTAGAATAGAATCTCACCTGCAAGGGTTAGATCAATTGGAATATAATCAGCCGTATCTTGTGATATGTTCATCTTTGAAAGATGCAATGTGTCTAAAAGGATTTGGATATAATATTGAAGTAGTAGCACCTGAGAGTGAGACTAGTGTAATTAAACCAATATATATTGAAAGCTTTAAGAAAAGATACAAGAAGATTATCACCTTGTTTGACTCTGATGACGCAGGTTATCAAGCAATAGAAAGGTACAAAGAACTATATGATGTTAATGGTTGTGCATTAGATATTGCTAAGGATATATCTGATGCTGTAAAAGACCATGGATTTGAGAAGGTGCATACAGAGCTCAAACCTTTACTCAAAAAAACTATATATGAATAAATGGTTTATACCGGGCAATGTCCCGTCAAGTAAAAATGGTAGGAGATGGACAGGTAAATATTTTATCTCCAGCAAAACCGTAATGAACTATAGAAAAGCTACAAAGTCTTTATATGAAGATATGAAGGATAGCTTTGTAGAAGAGTTCTCTAGATATAAATATCCTGTAAGAATAGGGTTCACCTTTCATAGAGGTAGTAGACACAAGTTTGATTATGTTAATCCTTTACAAACTGTACAGGATGATATGGTTAAACACGAGTGGA
>Ga0181398_1000355_pt1 | contig 13651 bp, 10 predicted proteins | sample 21SPOviralmetaG_FD_130127 | JGI IMG/M metagenome (GOLD analysis project Ga0181398, IMG submission 130127) | Marine viral communities from the oligotrophic San Pedro Time Series (SPOT) site, San Pedro Channel, CA, USA - 21 SPOT_SRF_2011-04-29 | ecosystem: Environmental > Aquatic > Marine > Strait...
GCCAGTCTAACAAGTATGGAAGGAAAACAAGATACTCAAATCACTCATCTAAGTGAAATTGAAGGGGCTGTAGAAACACTAGAAGGCTGTGTGGGTTCTAATAAAGTCAATGTGAATATCTCAAGCGGTAATATCAGTGGATTTTCTACAGAAGCCAAACAGGATACAGTCATAGGACACGTTGATGGAATTGAAACACTACTCACGGCTACAAATTCTAAAATAGATACTTTTGATGCTGTATTAGATGCGAGTTTAGTTAAACAAACAAATTTAGAAACACTCATCACTACATTAGATGGAGTTCAAGACAATGCTTTGACGAAGTTAGGAGAAATTGAAACCAGTGCTGATGCTCTTATCGCAGCCAATCACACAGATTTAGTCGCATTGGAGGCAAGTCTAACAAGTATGGAAGGCAAACAGGATACAGTCATAGGACACGTTGATGGTATTGAAACACTCATCACGGCTACAAACTCGGCGATCGCAACTTTTGATGCTGTCTTAGATGCCAGTTTAGTTAAACAGACGGCGATAGCTACAGATGTAGCCAATATAGAAACGTTAATAACATCTACAAACGCTCTCATTTCTACATTAGATGGAGTCCAAGATAATGCCCTCACAAAACTCACCGAGATAGATACCGCAATTGATACTCTCGATGCCGTGGTAGATGCCGTATTAGTCAAACTCGCTCCAGTTAAATCGCATACAACAACTCATAGTAGCGAAATTGCTGCTTCGCAAGAATCTCTCTCTAGTGCTATAGATGTAAGAACAGTCAAACATATAAATATTGCTGGTTCAAATACAAATATGGTTCAAGGGACGCTCAATGTTTTTGCTTCTACTACAAGTAATGGGACTTATCATAAAGTAGCAATTGGGACTTTCTTTGAAAATGAATTAACTATAGGTAGTTTTCCAAATATCGCATATAAATATTTAAAGATTGGTGTGGTAAATGGGGCGAGTGCTTCTACTTATAATGTAGTTGTTTATATGAGTAGTTGATAAGCGGCGTTGGTTTGTAATTTGACCTTATACTCTTATAGGGGGAATTTACATTTCGCCGCCTTATAAGATACTTAATAAGTGGTAATGCGTTTTATTTATGGTTTTTTTCTATAGTCTAAGGGTAATGGAACAACGAAAAGACTATATTTTATATAAATTAATTGACCCTAATAATTTAGTTTATTATGGATTAACTAGCAATTTAGACAAACGAATGGCTTTACATAAGTCATCATCAAATAGGGCATCATCTAAGCAATTGGATTTAGAGAATGTAAGTGTAGAAACGGTGATGGAATTAAAAGATTTTTTTTTTATAGATGCGTGTAAGATAGAGAGTGGATATATCAAAAATAATGAGTGTGTGAATAAGGTAGTGTCCTATGCCAGTGCTGAAGATAAGAAAGAAACAACTAAGAAATGGATGGCAAATAACAAAGAACTAATTAAAGCCAAGAGAAGAGTAAGATATTTAAAAAACAAGAAAGAGAATAACAATCAAAGTTTAAATTGGTATTATGAAAATAAAACGAAAGTTAATGAGAAATTCACGTGCGAGTGTGGTGGGAAATTCACGTATAGACACAAACACGACCATGTTAAGACCAAAAAACACTTAGATTGGTTAGATAATAAAAATATAACAGATAATACAAATGGAATCATTCAAGAAGAACAAACCGCTATACAAGCCTGTTAAATCCACAAAGCAAGGGAAGAAAGGGATGGTATATGTGATGAAAGATGGAAAGAAACGCCTTCTTCACTTTGGGGACTCATCAATGACCGACAAACGTAAAGGGGCATCAAAAGCCCAGCAGAAATCCTATTTAGCTAGAAGTGCTGGTATAAGAAACAAGCAAGGGAAACTCACAAAGAACGATAAGACTTCGGCGAATTATTGGAGCAGAAAGGTAAATTGGTAAGAAATCGAAGATTTTAACATAATTGTAATCTTAACGATTAAACAAGTGTAAAATAATATATTAACTATATATAATGAGTAAGAAGCAACCAACAGAGAAATCTAAGATTTCCCCTCTACCTCCAGTCCAAGAAGTATTGTATGTGGATGCTAATAGAGAGCATAGTATAAAAAACAACACCGATACTAATAACGAATGGACTTATAAATTGAATGAAAATTTATATCTACCAAAAGGCTCAACGATAGAGCTGGAACATTCATTTTTGAATCTAAAAGGCATCACAGGGCAAAGCATAGAGATAGAAGAAGATATTATAGAAGAAATCACGTATGGATTTTATGTGAATGAACTACCCCACAATGTAATGCTAAATGAATACAAAGATTCAGGGATAAATACGTGTTGGTTTAGACCGACACTACAATGTCCTCATAGATTATGGAGAAACCATATGAATAGAAATACAGATAGACTTAATGAAGTAAGCGAAAACGAAGGCTATTGTTTTCATATAGGATATGAAGCCAAGAATGCGAGTGAATTTACTATAGCAAATCAAGCCGCCCAAAACGCTGGGACTTTTACTACTGTCTCCGCCGACACCTATAACTCTAAATATTTTATGCCGAATTTCACCGCTTTTGGTGGGACTGGTATTCCATTAATGATGTGCGACCCTATAAAGAAAAATACAAATGACCCAAATGGAAATCCAAAGATTTATTTAAAACCACGTGTTAAAACGCTAAGGATTAAAGTCCCCAAGGGTATATATGGCGTAGGACAACTTGCGACTTTTGTAGAGGATTTTTTTACTGGGCAAAAATTTATAGATGATGACGGTAATATTCAAGATAAAACCGATTATCAAAGACGAGCAGAGACAGATTTACCATTAGGCACAATCCCACAAAGCGAAATAGATGACTTGGCGGATGGTAATATATATAACTCGCCATTTATAACTCCAGCAACCTACGCCCCAAGACGAATGTATAATATTATTAGAAATGACCCAGTTTCCTCAACTATTCCCCCAGTGTCTTGTTTTGTAGATATGGATACTTTTAATTATCAAATGGACGCTTTGGCTGGATTTAATGCTGATGGAACACAAGGCACGATGGATGATAACGAAGAAGTATTTGGATTGTATAATCTAACAGGAAAACCAAAGATGTCGCCTAATCCCACCATTGCTAACCACCAAGCTACTGATGTTTGGGGCGATAAACTAGCATCGTACGAAGATGACGGAAACGCCAGACCAGTGTATTATTTTGTTCCAGCGATTAAAGATACTGGTAAATATGAAGATGAAGCCCCATCAGCAACAAGAAGCACGATGACGGCAGTGAAAATCGACAGCGATGATACTTTTTTTGGATACAACCCATATACATCAAGTGCTATGGATTTTGATTTAGTAGCAAATACTATAGGTGCTGTGGTAAGACAGCGAATGGTGGGGACATCTAATTTTGGGTTCGCATATAATAGCGACAATAACGGATATGATATATCAGGACTCCATAATCAAACGGTAGGAATGAGCCATGATAGATATGGAGCAAAACTGGATACCGCTGGTAAAAAAGTAGTAAGAACAAAGAAAGTTAGAAATGATTTTTTTGGGGATAGAGTGTTTAAGGGCATCAACTCAAATAACAACAACGCTACAGAAGCAAATACAGTGAATAGGATATACAATGGGAAACGACTGAGTTTATTAAGGGCATTCAATACTCCAGAAACGAGAGACAGTGGAGTAATGATATTTAACTGGGCTAGAAATACAGCCCAAGATACTGGTAATAAATTTAGCACAGTCAATGGAATTAATCCTTTAAGAAGTGCTAATGAATACACAAGATTTAGAGATTATTATCAAACGGATACAGAAGCACGACAAGCGTGGAATAAAACATTATGGGCGAGATTAGGATTTACTTATGACCAACTGGCTAATCCAGATAATTATGAGATAAATACAATATTCGATAAAAGACACACCGACACAGTTAGCACACCAGCAACAGCGGTGGCTGGGACAAGAAGGAGTAGAAACTATGGATTTACAACAAATTCAAAGTTGGATAATTCTATATGGACTACAATATCATCACTGAATAATGCTTTATCAGGAGAGAAGGGTGGGGATAAGACAAATCTATTCAGTGGGCTACAGATACCCAGTATGGGAACTATGACGGCATCAGCACCATTTGGGAACGGACATAAAGAATGTTCTTTCACAAATAGTCCATATACAGAAACAATGACCTATGATATAGAGGTAGATGATGTAGGAGGAACAACAGCAAAGAATTTACCTACACTATCAAAACAGAGTTATTTTTTAATAACCAGCGATATACTGGATAATTATAAAGACAATGTGAAAAAAGGAGACCCAATTCCATTGCTGGGAGTCGTACCAAAGAGTAATCTATCCAATCAAGATTTTATTGTAGCACAGAATCAAATCGTCCAAGAAACTCTACAAGATAAGATAGTCAATAAAATAAAAATAACTGTATTAAATCCAGATTTATCAGCACCGCAATTAGATGATTTCAGTAGTGTAGTATTGAAAATAACTAGACCTAATGTAATTCCACCAAGTATAGATACAACTCCAGAAATACCAGACCCAAACAGCGGAGAAGCAACTACAGATTTAACGAACATTTAGAAAAAGAAAAGTTTAATTGAAAAAATAAAATATTGTCTATATATATAAAATGTCCTCAGCGAACTCAAGCAATAATCCAACGCAGTCAGTCAATCCTACAGCCACCAACGCCGTGGCTCAAGCCCCAAGTGAAAGCAAATATCTCTCAATTATTCCAGAAAACGCCCAGAATTATAGAGCAGGGCAGAAAATCATATTTAATTTAGAGCCAGAACTCGGTTTTGTAAAGGCAAAAGATAGTTATCTAGTCTTTGATGTTCTCAATAACAGTGGTCGTGGAAGTCAGTCGGCAACAGCACAGAGAAATCTTAGACTAGAACTTGGCTTGGCTGGAGTTTCATCGCTCATAAAGCGTGTAAATATATACTCAAAACACACAGGCCAGCTATTGGAATCATTAGATAACTACAATCAGTGGGTTCATACTCAACTCCAATACGAACACGATGATAAAACAAATCTCCAGACGATGGAAGGTTGTCCCAAACATATGGAAAGTAAATGTTCTTTCGGTAGAATGGCTACAGCGGTAGATGGGGCTGGTGTGGAAAGCCGACAGAATTTATCAATCAATAATAACAAGAATACTTATTTAGATGCCGAAAACAATCGTCTTAGTGCTTGTTTGAATTCTGGTAGCCCTACCTATACATCTACAAGATTTATCACTCCTCTTCGCTGTGGTATTTTTAGACATTGGGACGACGAACGCTTAGTTCCAGTGTTGATGCTTGGTGGTTTAAGAATTGAAATTGAACTCGCCCCAGTTGGAGAAGCCCTAACTCTACATGGCTCAGGTGTGAGAAAAGTTGGAACTCTAACAACGGTTAGAACTGGTGTCGGTCCAAACGGACATCTTAATACAGTTTCAACAGGTAATCTAGGTGCTAGAATAGGCGTATCGGCGGTTGTTGGAGACGGTAATTCTGTAGGTGGAGCTACTCAGCGTGTATTTACAATCGCCTCTAATACATTGGTAGATGATGATAGTTTGTTACTTGCTTACGGTTTAGCAGTTGGTAATAGAATCACATTGAATACTCTAGCAGGGAACGGCACTTTTACTGGAAATATTGTGAGTATGGCGGTTGCCAATAACTTATTGAATATAACAGTAGATAACGACCTTGGTGCCGCGACACAAGCCACTACCTTTGTATCATTAGCAACTGGACTAGATAACACAGCGGTAGATTATCTTATAACCAACACAGAGTTTAGATTATTAAGGGTTTCTGTCCCAAAGTCTCCCCCTAAGAATATGTCTTATGAATTTACTACTTATGATTTATTCAAAGATACAATTCCATCTACTCAACTCAATTTTAATCAAGAAATCACATCAGTGGCTAGCCGTGCTTTAGGTATTTTCTCTCTTTTTGAAGACCCTAGACAGACTGGCTCACAAGCCCTCGCAAGACTGGGACAAAATGGCTACTATGCTGGGGTGAGTGCTGGAGAACAAGGAGTTAATATGAATGAAGTGGTTTATTTTATCAATAACAAATTGTATCCACTCAACGCCTATGATGTGAATCCAACTGGAGATAAAGTCATCACCCTCAATGAATTAGTGAAAGCGTGGGGTAGTATTGGTGTGCGATGTAAATCACTTGGGTGTGGTGAATTCGCTGACTTAGATGTCTATACAAACAGATTTATTGTTGCGAGAGAACTGGCAAGAGATGGCTCAGTATTCAATCTACAGAACGCTGAACCCCAGCTTAGATTAACTTTTACCGCAGCTAGAAACAATGATTTATATAACCAAGACCCATATACAAATCTTAATATGCTAACTTATGTTTTTTCCAAACAAGTAATCCAAATAACTGATAAAGGATTAGAAATAACAAAATAAATAAACTTTTAGAAAAAGTTTCAACAAAAGAAATCAAAAATAAAATATTGTTAGTATGTATAAAATGCCTATTAAGAAACTCAATTTCAGTAGTAGCCCCCTCAACGACAACCCAGCAAGTTTTGCTAATGCGAGATTTAATAATGGCTTTTCGCATCTCAACGGCCAGCCTACCATTAAATTTTCAATTCCAGCCCAAGACCTTTTATTAGATACAAGCAGTCTTTTTCTATCAGGACAGATTATTCATCAAGCCCCTGACCGCACTCCAATTGTAGGAACGATTGCTGCTAGAGTTGCCAACTATAACTCAAATAATGGAGCAAATCTAACAATTAATACACAAGCAAATTATAACCAGTGGAATGGTATATCATCAGTGATAGATAAAGTAGTCATTCAATCAAAGAAGACTACACAAGAATTAGCATCTATTATCAACTATTCCCAGTATGATGCCCTCAAGCAAGGCTATTCCTACAATGAAGAAGAATACAAACAGATGCCCCTTATGAGAAATCTATGTAGTGGAGCAAATCACAATTTTACCAACAGACACACCATGTCGAGCCCAGATTTAGCCGATACTACTTTTGGTGCTGAAGCCCAGAACAGTAAGTTTTACGGACAGTTTTTCAGTATTCCTATAGATGTAGCACTTTTAAAGAATCAGCCACTCCATCTCGGTAATAATTATACTGGGGGACTTATGCTAACTATTCATCTCAATAATGATAGCAGTGTGTATTTCTCAAGACATCGCAATGGCTCAGTCGCAGCCCAAGCAACTTTTAATATCAATGGAACTCACTATGTTCTAAAGAATGTTAAATTAGAAGGCAAATATCTACAGCCTACCCCACAGGACTTATCATCATATCAGTCTAATATTCTATTAAATGCTAGACAGAACTTAGTCAATGATATAGTCTCAAGTGAAAATTCATCAGTCTATACGCCCCAGCTTAGAATGGTTAAAGGTATAGTCAATGTCTATCAAGATGATGACCAGAATAACTCTTTCCAACAGAACCAGTATAACTTTAGACGCCCACTCGGTCTCGTTGAATATCAACAGGCGAAGAATGGTGTGAGATACCCACAAGACTTTGTAGTTAAAATGCTACCTAATATTGAGAGTATAACTGAAAATGCTACTCTAGGACAAGGAACATTCACCGCTCGAGGAACTAGAGATAATCTCGACGGACTTATGAAGGGACAGGAAGGCGTTATTGTGGCGGACGCAGAACTAAGACTCAATTTTATGAAGTCTCTTATGGGACGCAAGGTCGCTCATCACAGTGCTAACTTGGACTTATCTAAGTTTTCATTCCAGAATGATTATGATACTGAGGAAACCGCAGATGCTAACGCAAAGGGTTCTAATATGAATGGTGATTTAATGGGTGTCGGTGCTGACTTTTCAAATGGTATATCTATGGTTCAAAATTTCGTCAATCAGGACTATGAACTTCGTGTTAAATCTGGAGTCAATTCATCACAAGGTATGCTACCCACAACAAGAAATACTCGTATTGAGATTCAGGAGTCATTCATTAGAAACTTTGAACAGATGAATCTACAGTCATTAGTTAAATCTATGTGATTGAAAATCATAGCAAGTGTGAGCGGCGTTGGTTTGTAATTTGACCTTATACTCTTATAGGGGGATTTTACATTTCGCCGCCGTTTTTTAAGACTTGAATTAAAAAAAATTGATTTCAAATTTCACATAAAAATACAAAGCATTTAATCCATAACAATGGAAAACTTCCATCAAACAATCGAAACCTTTGAAAGGGACTTAGACCTAGGTATAATCAATGAATGGGAATATCTTAAACTAATGAATATGGCTAAAGATAGATTTAATAAAGCAAATTCTATTGAAGATGAAGATGACGATTATATAGAAGTAGAAGAAGTAGAAGTCCGTCATCCTCTCAATCTTGTAAAGGCAATTGAGGGCGATAACTGGTATATATTCAATTCCATAACTGAAGACACTGATGTTTTTGATAATGAAACAAGTGCGAGAGAACATTGGAATAGATAAGTTTGTTTGTAATAACTTTTCTAATAGTTAATAGTAATGAATTTTAGTAAAGTAGATTATAGGGGTGAATCATTTTTTTTATATTATCCAAATGGAGTAAGCGAACCAGTCATTAAAACGGCTGAGGGTGGCAGGATATGGGAGAAGAAGCTGGTGAGTATTTATAGTAATATCATTAAACAAGGCGATACTGTAGTGGATTGTGGGGCATATATAGGCTCACATAGTGCTATTTTTTCAAAATTAGTAGGACAAAGTGGAAAAACAATAAGCATAGAACCGCAACCGAAAATAGTAGAGTGTTTAAAGAAAACTATAGAGAGAAACCAATTTAATAACATTGAGTTAATACCGAAGTGTGTGGGGTGTAGTGAGGACAAAGTCATTTTTTCCACAACACTCAACGGTAGAGCGTCAATGACCCACCTTAGACCACGGCTACACAACAAAGTAGATATGAGTTTAGATGTATTTAGTATTGATAGTTTAAATCTATCAAGATGTGATTTTATTAAAATCGATGTAGAAGGAAGTGAATTTATGGTATTAAAGGGAGCTAGAAAGACAATTGAAAAGTTTAGACCAACAATGATATTTGAAACATGGGCTAGAATGAGTAATAGAGAAAATCTAGACACGTGGGCTGAAGAGAACAATTATAGTGTAGAGAAATTGATGTGCGATAATTATTTGTTGAAAAGTATTTAAAAGTATAGTGGCTATAATTAGTAATTAATTAATAAGATGATGACTGACTATGAAAAGCAGTGTTTTGAAGCCTATATTCGGTTGATGGATAACCGTAAGTCAAGTAATAAGAATTATTATGAGAAGACGGCAAAAAGACCAGATGTAATCGCAAAACGTAATGATCGCAATAAGTCATATTATCAGCGTAATAAGGAGAAAATCCTAGCACAACAGAAAGTCTATAGAAACCGACGAAATAATACCGATAATTGATATTTTTAAAAATTGATTTTTGATTTTGTATTTTAAGTGCGATTATAAAATCGCATAAGTTAATGAGTAAAATAAATGGTTTAAACAATAATGTCGCATCTAATGAAATGTTAAAAATTAGTAAGTATCTAAATAAGTATCCTAACTACTATAAGATTGGCGGTGATGAAAGTCCTCTATATAGGGCTTTAGAAGCGTGTGAAGAAGAAGAACTGACTTTTTCCAAACAAAAGAAGAATAATGGAAAGCATTATAGTTTTTGTAATATCACTTTAGGAGATATTCCCACTTTGTGGAAAGACAACCATTATCTCAGTGAAGTGATAAGAACAGAGGAACCGATTAAGTGTTTCTTTGACCTAGATATAATAGAGAAGGACGAAGAGAAGACTCTTGGTTATTATGAATGGGACTGGATAAGGACTAAACTGATGTATCATATAAATAATATAGACACTGGAGTAAGGGTTAAAAAGAACGACTTTGTTGTTAGTTATAGTCGCGGCTACTCTAAAAAAAAGGGTGCTATAAAAGTATCCTATCATATCATTATATTAAACTACTGGTTTAAAAATATGGTAGATTTTAAAAAATTTATCTCACAACTACACGAGAATATGAAAGGGTGTAGCAAGGCATCTATTATCATTGATATGATAGATTGGGGTATTGTGAAGAAGAATCAAGTATTCAAACTACCATATCAGTCCAAGGCTGAAGAGGATAATCCAGATAGAATACAGAAGCCGTTGAATGATAAATGGACTGTCTATGATTTTCTTGTGAGTGCTAGAGCTACAGCAAACACGCCGACCGTTTTCTATGACGTGAGTAAGTGTATAGATGAGAATAAAGTAATGACTATCAAGACATCTACAAACAAGACGATAACTGTAGGTAGTTGGGATAAAGGAACGACGCTGAAAAATTATCAGTCGGCTATCTCAAAATACAGAGGCGATGTCTTTAAAGATTTGATAGAGCCACGAATTAAAGATTGTTTTAAGGATAGTCCAGAGTATTATCTCTATTCAATTCCTAATACTGTAGATGTAGGCTATGATTTGTGGAGTATGGTTGGAATGTGCCTCAAGACAATCTACAACAAAGAAGAATATAGTAATGATGAAAGAGGACTAGAATTGTGGGCTGAATGGACGAGTTCCTATGATAGTGCTACAAAGTCATCATCACTAAGAAGTCAATGGAATTCATTTAAGAAGGGTGGGTGGGGTTTTCCAACGCTGAGAAATATAGCACAACTACACAACTGTAAGATTGGCTGTAATAATGATTTAATTGATGTATTGTTTCGTTTTGATAAGAAACAGACTTGGGATTATATTGAATGTAATACCGATAAACTTGGGTTAGCTATTGATGTTGAGGAGTTAGTCAAGGCTTATACTGTATTATATATAAAATCTCCTATGGCTACAGGAAAAAGTTATATGTTAAGAAAGATATATGAAAGCGACCCATCTGCTACAGTTCTGGTATTATCGTGTAAGCGAAGTTTTGCGAGTAGTATGTCCTGCGAATTGGGGAAATATGGTTTTAAGAATTATGATGACGTAGAATTCAAATATGAAATAAAAGACCACGACCGTATTATATGTAGTATTGAAAGTCTAAGATTTTGTAGAGATTCTTATGACTATCTTATAATAGATGAAAGCGAAACAATTGCTACAAATCTGGTCGGTGAGATGAATATGAAACACAATCCAATTGATAATATGATAAAACTATATAACTTGGTAAATAATTCCCATAATGTGTTTGTGATGGACGCATATCTATTTAATCGTAGCCGTGATATGATTGTAGATATTATGAAGAGTAATGTAAAGTCAGTCTATATTAATAACATCTATAAATTTCCACAGCGATATATTCAGCAATTTCATAGAGAAAAGGATTTTGTGAGTGATATGGATACTGTTTTAGAGGATAAAACCAAAGAGATAGTCTTTGTAAGCAATTCATTAAAGAAACAAGAACAGATACTACAAAGTCTAAAGTGTTCGCCGTCAATCATAAAATATAACGCAAGAAGCCCATTGGATAAAAAATTAGATGTTAATAAAGAATGGGACGGAATAAATCTACTGACCTATACGCCGACAATCACCGCTGGCGTGTCGTGTGATAAGAAGGCAAAAGACATTCTATATCTATATACATTGAATCAGGGGTCGTGTCTATTGAGAGATACTATTCAAGCCTCAAAAAGAGTGAGACGATTTAATAACAATAGTATTAGATTAATATCTACTTGTATTCCAACAAATGGGGAGATTGCTCTAACGTTTAGAGAAGTGGCTGAGAGCCAAAATAATTTTATAGAGAGTTTGTCTAAAGATTTAGATTGGTTAAAATCTTGTGAAGATAATGATAAACTACGCTATATTGTAAATGTTTTGCTGTGGTGTAAGTTAGAAGAAAATCTAAATATTAGGTGTTTCAATGCTCTACAGAATAGATTTTATGAAGAGGAAAATATTAAACTAAGGGAAAAAATTTGTAAAGTAGAAAAAGATTTAAGTGATTGGGATGATGATTTAGGATTATCACTAGACAAGATAGATGATATTGATATTGATGAATATAATGAACTATGTATTATGAAACAAGATAGTAATGTATTAGATGACGATGATTTTAGGAAATATCTAAAGTATAAATATTTGAATATTGATATTAAAGATGATACCAGTGATGAAATAAAAAGTAATGTATTCCAAGAGATTGGATTAAAACAAAACCGAGATGTATGGAATAAGAATATACAATTCAAACGATTTGTAGAAACTATATTGAGGGAAGATAACCTATTTGAATCGGTGAATATAGATAAACGCATAGAAGAAACTATAATGAGTTGGGGCAAGGTTGGAGATAAAGCCGAGATTCAACAAAAATATCTAATACGCTGGAAGTATTTGTTTGAGATAATGAACGATATGGGATTTGTAAAAGACCAAAGAATTGTTATGAAACCGTTTATGACGAGCGAATATGATAAATTAATAAGTAAATACAAGACTATCTCATATAGAAGTCTAACACAGATTTTTGATAATACCAATCTTAGAATCAGTAATGTGAAAGATGATAAGATAGTCAATTTTACTACAAGACAGATGAATGGTATTTTTAAAAATTTATTGGGTGAGTGTTTAGGATTAACACTAAAGCAAATAGGTAGAAAAAAAATAAAGGGAAGAGATAATACTATATTTGAGTTTGTTCCAGATAGCCCAGTTAAGGAATGTCCTATGACTGAGAAATATTATAATTTAATTGAATACAAGCATAAGCCAGAGAAGAAACGATATAAGTTTAAGAAAGTGATAAAACGTCTAAAATAGAGTTAAGTTGTTGTTGAATATGTTGTAGTTTAATATGGTGTTGTTCTATAATTTTAATAATAGTTTTAGTTTGTTTTTGTTCTATAATCTTTTGTTTTTCTTCTTTCATTCTCTTATCTAATATATCCAGCTCGGCTTCCATTTTATCCATCTTATTTTTCCTAATCCAGTATTTTTTTTGGAACTCCATGATTTCTCTTTTTTATAAAGATTAAAATGATTTCAATTTTGTTTGAATTTATATTGAACTATATATCACTATACATTATAGACGGCGTTCATTTGTAATTTGACCTTATACTCTTATAGAGAGGATTTACATTTCGCCGCCGTAGATGATAAGAAAAAAAATATATCTAAGCTATTATTATTATTCATTATTCATTGGGGCAATAATGAATAATCTTCTTCTACAGTCTCAATATACCTTCCCTTACATAACATCTCGTTTTCTTCTTTAACATATTTGTAATACATTATCTTATCGCCTTTCACAGTCCATACAGTTTTATGTCCTTGAGGACAATTCCTTTCTATACTTTTCATATATCCTTCAATGTCTATACTACCGATGTTTTCCATAATTCTTTCTTCTTCTTCTTCTTCTTCTTCTACAAAGAATTCCTTAACAACGTCCCACGCATCTATCTCATCGTAGTGTTCTTCAATATAAGACCAAATACCATATTGTTTCATTCCTTCTGGATATTCTCTCATATCATCATCCACCTTCCCTTCTAAACAATA
>Ga0181398_1000358_pt1 | contig 13613 bp, 12 predicted proteins | sample 21SPOviralmetaG_FD_130127 | JGI IMG/M metagenome (GOLD analysis project Ga0181398, IMG submission 130127) | Marine viral communities from the oligotrophic San Pedro Time Series (SPOT) site, San Pedro Channel, CA, USA - 21 SPOT_SRF_2011-04-29 | ecosystem: Environmental > Aquatic > Marine > Strait...
CAATTCAATATCCTTTCTTTTTCTCTTTCTTTTTTTGATAATTAGATCCGAAGACCTCCTTTGGTTTTATTTTCTTATTCTTTTCAACAGACTCTCTTACCTTGAATTGTGTTTCACCACAAGGAGAAGATTCACACTCTTTCATTTTACGTTCAGGTTTCTTCTTATTCCGTTGGACTGCTCGCTTATTCATTTTTTAATTTTAACACATAAAATATTTTATATGTTGTCTTTATAAAATATGTCATTGATTATAGCAACCTCGCGTCTCAATGAAGACGAAACGCAATCTACCAGCCAGCGTCCTTCTAACTTCCAGAACTTCTTTCGCTCTCCAATTGAAATTGAACCTGATTCAGAGATCGCCGTGGATAGTGTGAAGATCCAGAGAACAGGAAATATAACAATAGGGGCAAAATCTTTCTTCTGTCATTATTTCGGATTAAATCCAGATGTCCTTGGACCTGGAAATGAATACAATGAACTTCTATCAATCTCCAGAACTATTAAACCGAAAAAGGGAACATACAGCATTGAATCTTTTGTGGATCAATTAACAAAAGATTTTAACGCCCAATACGACGATCCTCGAATCTATGGAAACGCATCGGTGATAGTGAATCCTAATGCTACATTTCAAGAAGAAGGAGTTCAAATTAAATTCACAGATAGGGGCAAGAGCAACATTGATGTCTCGGCATCATTAGTAGAACAAGCAGTCTTTAATATTGCTAATTTTTCTAATTTCAGAAAAGGACAACAGACCCCAGGGAATGATGCGATTAAACCGAGCGATGCTTTCACTTGGAATTCTGGGACTGGTGTATTCTCACGAACAGGCAATCCAGCGACTGGTTTTCATAATGCTTCTTGTGTTGGGATGCTTACTGGGCGACCCTTCTGTCTCAATCAGGGTAAATTTGATTTCACTATCGGTTCGGCGAACGGAGCTCCATTCGCTGTTGGATTATCTAGACCCCAGATTCAATTTGAAGACCCTACACGAGCAGACACAAATGCTTCTTCTACCACCCAAGAGAAAACTCGGAGATACAGAGGGATCTATAATTTAGATAATAATACTTGGGCGAATAAATATAACAATACTGGTATTCTTTCCTATGATGGAACTTCAAGCATTAGAGGACCTTATGAAACCTATGATTATGTATTTATACAGGATTCGGAAGAAAAGATCACAATCGCACATAGGGTCGCACAGCAGGGGGCAGGGGGTGATGGTCTCGTAAGCAGACTTCAAGAAATAGAATATTGGAGTAGCGGAGGTGCTGTTACTGGATCTAAAATGACAAAGACAACATTCTCTGCTTCCTATGATGGTGTCAGATTCGAGGGTCTTGGAGATCAAATAAATCTCTATTTCAAACTGAAAGGCAAAACAACATATGATCAGATTTTAGGTTCTAATCTTTCTTCGGCAGGGGCAGTCGGCAAGACTTTCAATCCAATCGGTTCAACATCATATGCTCTCTATCCTATGATAAATTTAGGGATAGGTGCTATTACAGTAACATCCTTTGATAGTAATTATACAGGGACAGATACTTCTTATGATTCACCAACCTATATAGCAAGTCCTCCATCGGCTGCAGGATATTATCCTGGAGATGATATGTTTTCAAATGAATCGGTGGATGCTTTATCCACATTAGATTTTATCCACGCCAGAGGAGACAGACAATTAGCATCAGATTCATTACAAAACGCAGTCTTCAAATGTGATGGTTCTTATCTCAAATTAAATTCTCAACAGGCAGCAGCATTCGGACCTTTCGTTTTCGCAGGATTGAATTCAGCGGCAGGAGTAGATTACGCCCACATAATTACAATGAATAAATTTTCTCCTGATCCTCTTGATACATTAATAGCAGGACAAAGATTCCCTGATATGTCTGGTCGTCTAGGTTTCCCTGATAGAGCAATCATCAGTAGTAAATCTGGTATAGGATTTGTAGCAGGTGATGATAGTAATGTTGTTACATTCACGAGTGTCTTCGCCTTAGAAAAGACAGCTCTATCTAGTTTCATTCGTCTCCCAGGTCTCACACACAAATCATTCAATGGAGCACAGGCAGGACTTTCTAAAATCATTTATCAGTTGCCCCAGTTCTCCAATGATGGAAGAGAATATGGTGCTCTATACTTTGAACCAGGAGAAAAGACATATATCAAATTAAATAATCCTAATCCTATTATATTGAATAGTCTTCAGGTTCAGATAGTAGATCCATTTGAAAAAGAGACTGCTTCATTGACTGGCGACACCCAGATCGTCTTCCATATCAGAAAAAGGAAGTAAATTAATCCCCTTTAATCATTATTTTTAAAAAGTTAGTCATAAAATAATTTTATTATGAAATATAAATGACTGATTACCTTGCCGATGTTGTTATGCCTCCTCCTCCCGAAGAACCCCAGCCTCTCACAGATGAAATTATCCAAGAGCAGATGGATATAGAAGAGCGTGAGGAACTTTCATACGAAGTGGAAGAACAAACAGAAGAAGAAGAAGAAGAACTTATTCCTGAACCTGTGAAACGTAGAAAGATTCCTCAGGAAGAGATCTTCTCGGCACCCAAGGTCAAAACAATTTTAGATCCAGAATCTATGAAAGAACCCGAAGAACCTATTATCCCCCAAAAGAAACCCAAACAAACCAGAAAGAAAAGAGGTCCTGCGAGTGCGGAACAACTTGAGAGATTAGCGAGGGGTCGAGAGAAGGCGAAAGAAACAAGATTACGTAAAAAGTTAGAAAAGGAAGAAAAAATAAAAAAAGAGAAATCAGATAAAGAACTCGTTGAAGCCGTGAGGGATAGAGAACGTAAGAAACTTCGTAAAAAATTAGAGACTCCCATCGAAGAAGAATTGCCCCAGAAACAAGTTCAAATTGTAGAAAAGGATAGAATTATTGAAAAGGGATATTCACAGGCGGATCTGGATGATGCAGTCGCAAGGGCGGTAGAGCAGTCAGTGAATCGTGTAGAAGTATTGAGGAAACAAAGGAAAGAATTAAAGAAGAAAGCGGAAGCGAAGGCGAAGCACGATGCGAAGGTCTTCCACGAAATCAATCGAGCATTAAAGAAGGATGTATGGAGCGATTGCTTCATTTAATTTAAAAGTATTATAATAAAATTAAAATAAAAGATATTGATAAACAATATGGAAGGAACCCCTGGTCCAAAAGTGATAGCTGTAAAAGACCCTGACCCACTGAAAACAAATAATCCACCTCTCCATCCAAACCTCCCTCAGGTCGATGGATTCGGTGGTGGAGCACTATGTCTGCTTGTCAGTCCTGTTCGCACAGGGAAGAGCACGCTAATTTCAAATATGCTTCTCAATGATAAATTCTACGACGCCCAAGAAAGATTCGATTCAACAACTATCATATCAAATACTATTGCTAATGATATCACATCTCGTTTCTTGAAACGTGCCTTCGACACACACGACCATTATGATGATAGTATTATAGAAGGAATTGTGAAGACCCAAAAATCCTATGATAAAGAAGAACAACCTGAAATCGCCGTCGTTCTGGACGATTGCCTCGGCTCAATCCGTAGGGAGGCGAAGATCAACCACTTATGTAGCCGATATCGCCACTTTAATATAAAACTATTAATTATCAGTTCCCAGAATTTTAGGGCGTGTTCTCCTATCATTAGGCAGAATGCGACGAATGTAATTGTAGGATCTCCTTTCCCTAACCAGAAAGAACTGGGTAAAATGGCTGAAGAATATGGGGATGTATTCGGGGGAGCGGATAACTGGTTGAAGATATACGCACAGGCGACTCCCAATAGATATGATTTCCTTCATATGGATTTCCAGTCTAATCCTCCAAAAGCATATCGCAACTTTGAGACACTTGTCGCAGAAGGATCTAAAATTTTAAATTCCCCCGAATAAAAATTATATATGTTATTATTTATAAGAAATGTCAGACTTTTATGGAGCACACCAGCAAGCATTCGCACAGCAGACGCAATTGAGTCAGCACGCTTTCGATATGAATGAAGTCCGCCAGGCGAACTGGAAGAACTCTAGAACCGCTTTCCAAACATTAAAAAAATTGGATACGGGTAAAGAAGATTCAGATCTTAAAAGTGATGCTGAATCCGATGCGGCTTCCGTTCCTAAAATAGCAACTGCTGTGAAAGGGATTGGTGGAGCAGGGGCAGAAGTAGTCTCCAGTTTAAGAGGAGGTGGGACTGTGGGTCAGGCGGCTTCAGAGGGATTAAGGTCTCTTCAGGCTGCGGGTGAGGGAACTAAATTATTCGGTGAAGGGGCAGTCGCTGCCAAGGAAGCAGGAGGTCTTGAAGGGATAGTTGGTAATATTTTATCTGTTGCTGGTGGGGGAGGTGAAGTCGCAGAAGGGTTTGCGAAGGTAGGGGCAACTGGTATTGGGGTTGCTTCAGCAGGGATGGCGACTCTTCAGGATATCGATAATCTCTGGAATACAGGAAATATATTTAATACGAAAGACGCAGCTGGGAATACCGTGAAACAGAATCTCGGTCAGGATATAGGTAATTTTGCTACAATTGGAGCGGGACTCTTAGACGTAGCAGCCGTCTTCACTGGGGGAGCACTTGCCCCTATTGCCGCCGCCGCTAATGTTGCCGCCGCCACGACCTCCACTCTCTCTTCAATTGATGCGGATGAAAAGGAAAAATCAACAGATGCGAAGGATGCTCCTCCTTCTAAACCTCCTCCTCAGGTTGCTCCTCAGGGTTTCGCCCAGTTCGGGATCTTGGCGAATCAGTCTCACAACCCTCTTCAACATATCGGTTAAAAAACCTAGAAAATTTGATTGTTGCTAACAGGTATTTATTACACTTTAACAAGAAAAGAAAAAAAAACAACAACTATCACAATGTCTCACACTGGAACAGTCTATTCCGAGAACGTGATTGTCGAGTATCAGAAAAAGGTAAAGCTTCTTGAAGGGGAGAACAAGAAACTAAAAGGAGAACAATTGACAGAAGAGAATGCTATTCGGTATGTCTATGAAAACACATCTGAATATGATGATTGGGTTAAGGGTTCAGAGGTGTATAAGGAACTACAAGAAGAAGTGGAGGAACTCAAAGAGAAGGACACGACTGGGAGTGGTGCTCTCCAAGTCTGGCAAGAAGAGGCCTGCCGTAATCTCGGTGAGAATATCAAGTTGAAAAAGGAGAACAAGAAACTAACCGAGTATGCGGAAGAACAAAGGGAAATTATGTCGAAGGTAATTGACGGAATGAAACAAGAAATACTGAAACTTCAAGAAGAGATCAAGAAACTAAAAGAAGAAAACAAGAAACTCAAGGAAGGAACACTCTTGAAATTTCAAGAGGTAGAAATAGCAGACCTCCAAGAAGAGAATGAAAAACTAAAAGAAGAGAACAAGAAACTGGAATGGGATTACGATATTCGCGGGGACATTGTTAAAGGACTGAAAGAAACAATCTTCGAACTTGAAATGAAGGGTAATGCGAGGAAAGACATCATTAAGAATATGTTTGAATGTATTACAGCGGATCTTGAAGAAGTTGAGGATGGTTTCACTATCAAGCGTGATTGGGGTCATAAGTGTATTGATAAGTGGAATGAAATCGTCACACAAGAATACAAGGACGCACTAAAAGAGATTAACGGGCAACTTGAAGATATTGAATGGGAAACAGATGGATATCAGTTTGATCTTAATATTGTAGATGAAAGCGAAAGCGAAGAAGATTCAGATGATCCAGATGAAGAATAAATCTACCAGAGGTAATTATACGCCCAGTAGGCAGGAGAACTTTTATCCTTTATCGCCTGACTCCCATCCTTCCTTTTAATCCCAGCCATCCTTGCTCTAAAACTTTTTCTCTGTTCCTTCGTTGCTTTCCCCGATCTCCAATCATCCATCCCCGCTGCCCCGAAGTGAATTAATTTATAACCTTTTTTTGTGTCTGCTTTCACATACACAGATAACTTCTTACCCTTCGGAGTTGATTTTCCCTTAAACGGTTTATTTAAAACTGGTTTTCCTTCTTTCGTTCTCGGCATTTTATTATTGACAATAAAATTTTTAAAATGCTCCTAAAATTAATTTCTAATGTATTTCATAAGACTATGTCAAACCAGCATTTAGAGATCACACCAAGCAACATCACTTCCGATGGAAAACTATCCTACAAGAACGGACAACCGACGATTCAGCTCCTGATTGGAGCACAGGATCGATTTATTGTCCCTGGTTCTGTTCGCCTGTGTGGTGAATTAACCGTAAAAAAGAATGATACTGTTATTCCTCTGGAGAGTGATGGAATCCGTATGAATGAACGTCTGGGTGTTTATTCTGTAATTGATACTCTTTCTATTTTCTCCCAGAGATCTTCTCAGACCATAGAATCAATTAACCACCACAATCGTATGATGTCTTCATACCTCAGCGTAACCCAGAGTCAGCACGACTTCGCTTGCCACGCCTACGAGACTGCCCTTCGTTTCCCTAACTACAAAGCCCAGCAGTTAGGAGTCATTACGAATACCCAGGCGGCATCTGCTTCGGGTGGAACTTCCCCGAACTCTTTCTGTATTCCCCTTGTTTCAGGACTCTTTATGGGTCAAGAACCAATCCCTCTCTCTGATGATTGGGGTGTCGGTGGTCTAATGATTGAGATTCAGTTGTCTCCAGACCAGAATGTTTTATTTTCTGCGGACAACTCTCCCACTAAATTACTTGATGCTTTCTATGAATTATCGAATGTTCGTCTAATCTGTGAAGTCCAGCGACCAGATGATGATTTCCAGCCTCAATCCACCAATACCTTCGTCTATAATTCCATCAGTTCCTATTACAATACTATCAACTCTCGCAATGCTACCCTGAATTTCAACCTTGGTCTAAAATCTGTCCTAGGGGCATTTATGAATGTTGTTCCAAGTTCCCATATTAATTCTCTAACGAGAGATGGTCTTGCGACCCTTGGATTCTCTAACAGCGATGCGACCAAGGCACAGATAGAACAGCTTGTATTCACCAGAGCAGGGCAGCGAGTCCCATTAGAATATAATATTGATACTCTCCAGAAGGATCAGGCGGGTCGTGATAATGAAACGGCAGACGCCCAGATTGTTCGCAATTATATGAATGCTGTGATGCAGTTCGCTAAGATTGCCCGAACTTCGGTTACGCCGAGTGCCTTCCGTAATATTGATTACGGCACGAACTTCGCACAGGCTAAGGATATCATTGATGGTGGGTCGGCATACGGAATTGGTGTAAGTTATGATGGAATTAGCAACAGCGGTCTTGACTTCTCCCAGGTTCCCTTCGGAATGCAGTTACAGTTAGGATTAACAAGTGATCACCCCAATGCGGTCTTTCTGTTCGTCCATTCAAGACAGACCGTAGTCTCCTCGGGTGGTTCCATCCAAGTTATGAAGTAAATAGATAAATTTATATGACGTAGTAATCTCTAATTATTATCCCACACTAATTAGATTTGTTCGCAGTCTTATAAATCCATATTTTAAAATAACCTTTACTTTTTTTTATTCCATAATATCATATAATTATGGAGACCCCATCGCAACCGCAATCCTCGCAGATCCCCGACCTCGTTCGCATTGGCTCTGTCGCTACTGACACAGCAATAGGTGTAACTACAGACATCCTAGATCCAGTAATCTTCTCTGAAAGCGAAGCCCGCTTCGTCCTTGATAACAAGGGCATCCTACATTCGAATTCGCGAATCACATTCTCCACTGACGGCAATGTAGGTCCTACTACTGGTGATCGTGCCTTCTTCCCCGCTGGTGTGGGAGTTCATTCTCTAATCCAGCGTGCTGCTCTCCGTGTCGGCACGAAGACTGTATGTGAAATTGAGGACTACAATCATTTCGCCGCCTACGAGACCACCTTCCTCCCTCCTGATGCTATTAAGGAACGTGAGGGTGTTATTTCGGGTCGTATGATGACAATTGCCCCTGTCCTCACTGGACGCTCCGAACCTTTCCAGAATGCTTCCAACAGTGCTTCCAATACCGAAAGTCTCACTGAAGCTAAATCCATCCAGATTGATAATGGTAAAGGTCTCTTACTTGCTGGCGCCGATTCTCCGCCCGTGCCCCCACTGAAGGATACAAATTTATTCCCGAGTCGCACGGTTTATGATTATCAGGCAGAGGTTAATAAACCCACTTATTCGATTCTGTTAGCGGATCTTTTCCCCTTCCTGAAGACTAACCAGCTCCCGCTCTTTATGATGGAGGAGCAGGTAAGCATTCATTTAACTTTCACCAAGCGTGAAGCGGATACTTCTTCGGAGCGTATCTCTGTAACCCAAGGTGCGACGATTACCCAGGATGCCGTCCTTGTCCGTGGTGATTGCCAACTGATCGCAGATTATATTTTCTATCCTCAGGATTTAATGGAGCAGTATCGCCAACAGAATTCCAATATGTCTTTCCAGTATGTTGATTATCAGTTCGTAAAGCGGACTGTCTCGGCAACTGAATATTCTTCGGGTCTAATCCAGAATGTAGGTGGTGCTGGTCGCATCGTCAATAAAGTATTCTGTGGTTCGGTTGCCTCGGGCACGGAGGCAGACAGGGAGGATACTCTTCTAAATGTCTATGTAGCTGAAGGACCTACGGTATCATCGACTGGTGTGGGAACTGTAACTACCAATCTAAAATACAATGATAATTTCCTTTACCCGATTGATGTTAGCAATGATGCCCGCCATTATCACAACGTCTTCCAGTCGGAAGGTCGTGTCCCGTATATCTCCCGTGATTTATATCGTGGTGAGGGGCAGTTGGCCCAGACTCTGGACGGTGCTTCGGGTTCTGTTAATTTCGAAGATTATTCGGCACAGGGAGATCTCCGCCAGAAGTTCTTCTACACTGCTTATCGCCTCAACAAGGGAGAGCGGGTAAATTCTCGTGGTATTGAAATCTACGATACTCGTGTAACTGTCCCAGGGGCATCCACGATGCGATGCTGGCTGCAGGTGATGAGGGTTGCAAGTCTCCGTGATGGAATCTTCCAGATGTCATACGCCTAAGTCAATTAATTTAATATTCACTAACTTTATTTTTTATTATATTCATAAATAAAATGAATGATAACACTTTCACGAAGACAACTCTAATAGAGTGTCCTCGCTCTCAAAGCGACGAAGGGATTGCGAATAATAATATAGATCCTTCTAAATGGACGAACAAGGTGGGGCAAGGTTTAGTTCTCAAGGCTGGAGACCAGATATCGGTTCATTCTTCATATGTGTCAGAAATAGGTGCTGAATCAGGACAGATTCAAATCAAGGGACAAGAATTAAATGCTTCAGTTGATGTAGAAGTCACTGAATTTGAAAATTTATGGAGAAATGAAGAGGTCCCTCACAAATATGTTTTACAGAATGCTTCTAATAAAAAAGTAAATATAAGAATCAGGGATGATACAGTTAATCTTGTTGTCAGTCCTTACAAATGTGCGAATATAGATAATTATGTTTTCTTACCGAGACGATGGACTGCTTCGGGGACACACGTCTTCTGGGGGCAGAATGAAAGGAGGGATGGGGGATCTATCGCTGGTGGTAATCGTGATATGGGGCAGACACAATGGCCGCCACCTGTTAAAAATAGATGTAGTGCCGATCTTTCAAATAAATATTGGGGAGGCAATAATGTAGGAAAAGCACAACCAGAATATAAAGTTTCAGGAAAAAATGATGGAAGTCGTTTCACACTTTTCATAAGACAACAGACATTTTATAATAATCCAGGAGATACAAGTTTATTTGTATCAGGCATCTCTACTCTTGGTTCTCCTATTTTACAAGTTACACACTCTTCCTCTACAACTGGTCTTTTACCTGGTCAGCGGATTAAGAGTGGATCACCCCTTCTGGGTTTCAATATCGGAGCGTCGGTTGTATCTGTGAATGGTTCATTTGTTACTATGTCAGAGAATGCTATTGCGACCAGCACGACCCAGAATAGATTTGAATTGGGATTTGAGAATATAATAGCAAGGAGAAAATTTCTACCTGCTGATATCAGTAGTGGTCTAAGTGCTGCTGTATGTGAATCATTAAGAGATCCAGCTCTTCTGGGTGATTATATACAAGTAAAGAATTTAATTTCATTGAAAGCAAATCCAGGATATAATTCACCAACAGACCTTGCGGTTCAATTAACCGAAGAACTAATCGAAAGAACAGATTTTGAACCATTCACATATAGCACTTCTAACGTATCCAACACGGTTTTTAGAAAGGAAACATTTACATTCAAGAGTGAAACTCCTGCGAATAGGTTGTATAATGTCGCAACAGCAAATGGATATGAAAGAACAAATTACGATGAATTTAGGAAGACTGATGGGACAAGTGATATAGATAAGACTTTTGCTTATTTATCACAGTATCAAATAATAGGGATGAAAAGACCAGAATTATATATAGCAGGAAAGAAGTTAAATGCTTCTGGGGGATTTAATACATCATTTCGCCACCCCCAAGCGAAAGGTGATGCTGTATTTTTAACTAATATAGATTGGAGTGATGAAAATTTATTAAAATTCAAGCAATTCTTTGATACCCAGACAATCTATCCAGAATTATTTGATGATTATCTGCAGAGTGATATTAAAGTTAGAGAGACCAATACAAGATTTTTTCATATTAACCAATATGACAATGCTAATGGGATATTTGGTGGGATCCCTTTTAATTTCGGTATTAATATTAGAAATGATGCACTTCCTCCCTTAGGATATGATTTATATAATCCAGCTTATACAGATCAGCAGACATCATTTCCTTTATTTGTTGATTTCAATCCAGATACTGTGAATTTATTAGCAAAAGACGTTCAACAGACAGAATATGGGATAGGATATTTTTCTCCTCCTGGTAGTTTAACTTCTGATTATCAGCAATTAGCATATGGTTTTGGGAGAAAGGTTGAAACCTCAAAGGGAGTGTTTAAAATAGGTTTTCAGTTCAGTCAAACGGGGGATAAAATACCAGATTATTTATTTCATAAAAACGCTTCAGCGTCTCCAGGAGATCCAATAGACCAATTAGGATCTGGTTTCGGCAGAGTTTTTGGTTTTGATTATCATTTCACCGCATACGGAACACACGTGATACTCCCTTATAATGGTAATGCTAACATAAATGGACTAGCAAAATTAAATGAATACAACAAAATATATAGGTTCAGTCAGGCGGCATATGAAACAATGTATCTTTTAGATAAATATCAATTCGGTATGTATATGGGAGCAGATGATCCTCTAATCAATTATGATACTACACAACAGAGATTTCAAATAAGGGATTTTCATACATCAGAAGTCGTTGGTAATTTGGGATATGCTGGATATAATAATAATGGAACTGTTCTCCCTGTCAATCCTAACGCAGGTGATAAATGTTATAAAATTAATAAAAGACCTCTTTACACAAATTATAGTCCAGAGATTGCTGCTTATGTGGAAGGATTTAGTGGAGCAGTCGCTGGAGCATCAATCAATACTTATACTTCTATGAATGCTAATGTTGAACCTTGGAAGATTATGGATGCGATGTCTGGTTTATTTATCGAAGACTGGGTTGTCCCTGAAGATTCTTGGGATGAAAGTCTTATAGGGATTATGGGATATAGATACGAACAATTCCACAATCCAGATACTACTTCTTCGAGGCAAGTTAGATTGAAAGCCTCGGGGGCGAATGCTGATTTAAATAATGTCAATGTCATTACAACGAATGCGAATGTAGATGAAGGAGATCTTATAGAATATCAAATGAATTCTGTTGCACAATCGGTTTATCAACCTCTGAACCCTGTCGGCGTGACTCCTGCCTTCGCATCCAGAGGTGCGAGATATATATTACCACCGATTACAATCAGCCCAGCGGAATCAGTAAATATAACTGCTAAAAGATTACCTAGTAAGACCCTAAGACCTTATTATACAATTAGATCTGATATCATAGGAGAGAATCAAGTTTTAGGAGGGACAACCTCTGGAGTAACTCTTCCAATTGTAGCGATAACCAACAAGGCTAATCCCTATGGAGATTTCCTTAATGGATTTCAGGGGCAGATTACTTTCACCAATACGATAGATAGAGTTCTTACAAGGATTCGATGTAGTATCCACGAGCCCGACGGGACTTCCGCTAGGTGTGATTTAAATTCAGCGATAATCTTCAGGGTAGATCAACAGGTTCAGGCAAATATGGATGTTGTAGGAGATCTTCTAAACAGTAAAAAAAAATCAGACCAGTTAATAGCACAAGAGTTAGAAGATCCAGAATTCGAATTTAGTAGGGTAAAATATACGAAAGACCTCTTTCAATAAAAAACGTAGTAGTTTTCATTTTATAGTAGTAGTAATACCATATCCCAAAATATTTATATATGCTCTATACAATTTTATTTTCATTGAAAACTTTTACAAATTCTCAAAACTATCATTTTATTACTATAAATTGAGATTTACTACTATGTTTTTAAAATATCATTTAAACAAAAAAAATATTAATGAATAAAATGGATATAGAACAATTGATATTGATTGGTAAATATCTCGAGGAGAAAGATAAACCAGAATGGGCTTTAATCATCCAGCGGATCATAATGGATGAAATAGAAACCGCGATACACGAGGAAGATATAGATTATAGTGAAGATGAAGGGGATGCAGTCCCCGAGGGAGTCCCCGAGGTTCGGGTAGATGAAAGAGGATTTCAATGTTTAATTTAGTTTATGATTTTCGTAGAGACATAAATCATTGTCGCCCCTTTACTGATGATATGTCCCTTTTCTTTCAACACATCATACGTCGCCTTGTTCATTTCCATTTCGCCTAACATATGCTGATATCCCTCCCTGACTTCCTTTAGTTTCTTTTCCTGTTTTAGTTCTAAAGAGCAATGAAGTTTAAAACCCTCATTTTCGAAGAAAAAGTGGTCTTCTCCTTCAAATTCACCGAGCACATCTCCGTCTTCGTCGTCAGCACCATCTCGGATGCCGTATTTACAGACTGGTTTAATTACAATATATTCTACGAACATCCTCGGTTTCTTCTTTTCTTCTTTCGCCTTCTCCTTGTCGTAATATTTATGTGAGAGTTCAAGGAGGTCCTTATACTCTTCATCGGTTAGTTTATCTTTCAGTTCCTCAATCTTTCCAGCGAGATTCTGGAGATCATTGATTGCCGACATAGTTCCTTGTTAAAGTAATATTTATTTACTACAATAAATCAAATTTTCTAGGTTTTTTACGTCCCATAATTAGAAGACCTTCTCCATCTCCGTCCTCCTCTACCACACCGAATTTAATCAGTAGAAGGAGAGTAAGCATAATGAAATCTCTATCCTCGACGGTTGGTTCTTTAATCGTTTCATTGTATCTATATAGATTCATCGCATCCACCGCCAACTTTTTAATTTTAGAGAGATGGATTCCGTCCCTCATCGCTTGAATGACTATCCGTTCCATTTCTCTCTTGTATTCTTCGATAGTCCTACCGTTTCCAAGAGGTCTTGAGACCACGATCTTACCTTTATAAAACCCATTAATAGACC
>Ga0181398_1000361_pt1 | contig 13582 bp, 18 predicted proteins | sample 21SPOviralmetaG_FD_130127 | JGI IMG/M metagenome (GOLD analysis project Ga0181398, IMG submission 130127) | Marine viral communities from the oligotrophic San Pedro Time Series (SPOT) site, San Pedro Channel, CA, USA - 21 SPOT_SRF_2011-04-29 | ecosystem: Environmental > Aquatic > Marine > Strait...
AATATTAACCCTATAAATTTGATTATTTATGTATTTTATTAATACAACAGAAATAAAATGATTTACGAAGGAACAGATGGGTCTATTAATGGGTTTTATAAAGGTTTCACAGAACCTTATTCTTCGGGGGAGGATTGGATTTATATTCCTTCAACCTACAATCAGGTCGCCCATTCTTCCTTACGAAATATCTACATAGCATAGGGTAAGTATCGGCAAGATATTTTTTATCTGTTTCCTCACTCTCGAATCCACGACCATCCCCATTACATCCCCCGTCCGCATAGTTCTTGGTGACGGGAGCAACGTGATTGTTTTTAAGGATCTTACCATCCCTAATAAAATGAAGGATACAATTTTCCATATCCTCAGCGTAGTTCGTTTTAACCTTTATTTCCTTGCGAATAAACCTAAACCGAAGACAGCCTAAACAATACCTAAGGTCTGTTGTGAATTTATCACAATTATCCATAAACATCGGGTTTGCGACACTATAAGTCCCCCCGTAACTTGCCCCGACCTCCTCCATTTTAGATTTCATTTCCTCACAGAGAGGAAGGAAGTCTGTAATTTCATCTCTTTTATTATCAACAATATATTCAAGATCATCATCTATCTCTACGATAAATTCATCTGCGTCGAAGTGTTCTGTAATATAATTATGGGTCGCACCGATCCCCTTGATATCAATTGCTAAAAGATTTATATCGGGGATCGCATCATACATTTCATAATCCTTATCATCCTCACGAATGAAAACATACACATCACACCTATCAACTCCCATCACATCTAAATATTTCAGGGTTTTCGCTTGAAGGATCTCTGATCGTTGGAAGGATGGAATGATAAACTTCATTTTACTCTTATAAAGATAATTATTCTTATATATTAATTTTAAATTATCCCCTTGTTCCTCCCATTAAATTTACGATATCGAATTGTTTCTTTTTCCTGAATAATCTTAAAGGAGCTTCTTCCATTTTTATAAAGAACAATATAAAAAAATAATATGAATAATTATATATTAATGAATGTTGATTCTACCTCTGACGACAAGACAGCCTTTTTGGTCCCAAGCACAACACGAAACAGGGATTGGAGATGTATTCAAGACACTTATCTCTATTCTACGCTACTTAGGACGCTCGACAAGTCTTGCCCTGATATTGATATATGTGTATTTGTTGGATATGACAGCAACGACGCCATTTATTCTAAGGAAGAAGAACGAATGAAAGTCAATGCAACCTTTATGAAATTTAGGATTGAATGGATCCCATTTAAACCAGACCCAGGGAACGTGGTCGCTGTCTGGAATGGATTATGTAAGATCGCGATGGGTGAAGGATATGAATGGTTTCAGGTATTAGGAGATGATATTCGTCTCCCCAATGATCCATACTGGTTAAGATTATTCCAGAAACAATTGAAGAAACAGAAATATATTGGATGGGCGGCGGGATACTCTAATAATACAGAGATCGCCACACAGTTCTTAATCCATAAGACCCATTGGGATATTTTTGAATTCGTTTTCCCACCACAGATAAGGAACTATTTTTGCGATGATTGGCTTCACAATATTTATCCTCAACAATATAGATATTGGAGACAGGACTATCCCCTATTGAATACGGGAGGAGAACCACGCTATAATCCATTAAATGATAAAAAGTTATGTGAAATGCTTCTGCGAAGACATAAAAGAGGTCTTCAAGAATTTTTAAATAGGATGGAAAAAATAAAAAGGTAGGTAAATATAAAATGAAGAGTAAGAATCCATTTGAGGGGCATTCTTATCCATTGCCTAAGAAACCAATAGAGATCGCATTGGACGAGATTAAAGTTTTAAAGAGAACCATTTTAGATTTAAGAAAAGAACTTGAACCATTGAAACAAGATCTTAAGGAAAGAAAAGAAAAGGAAATCAAGAAGGATGAAGAATATAATGTTATTGAGAAATCTTGGTGGTTTTAAAAACATAGTAGTGAATCTCAATTTATAGTAATAAAATGATAGTTTTGAGAATTTGTGAAACTTTTCAATGAAAATAAAATTGTTGAGAGCATATAGAAAAATATCGGGATATGGTATTACTACTACTATAAAATGAAAACTACTACTATTTTTAATTATGAACGTAAAACTTCATCTGTGTTTCTAATGAATGTCGCCTAAATTCAGCGAGTGTCTTCATCTTGTCCTTGTCCTCGGGATTCATAGATTTATAGGCTTCGGTTTCAATGATCTTCGCTAAGGTCGTAGGATAAACATTATCGAATCCTACACTCTTATAGAACATATGAATCCTCTTTGAAAGAGTATTGCGAGAGATATTAAACATCGGCATCATATTAGGGGCAATCACCGCCTTCTGTTGAAGGAGTTTCTTTAATAGTTTATCCTTGACTACAATCTCCACTGTCCCATATCGATCACTCGTTTTATAATCGCTGAAACTAAACAAGACTTTCTTTTTACCCACGACTACATAATTCTCTGTTAATTTATTCTTCTTTAATTTACGATATTGATTGTGATCCTCGACATAGATTAAATCCGCAGCCTCTAACCTGATAGGATAGGTCGTATAGATACGAAGTAAAATCTTCATATCTAAATCCCCTTGGTCTGTATTAATAAATGTTTTGGTTGCTTTCATAATTTCATCGTGATCTGGAAGACTTTCTTTTGTTTCTTCCTTTAATTTATCACGATATGTATCAAGTTCTTTTTTTAGAGGTTTATCCAAGAGATTACTAATCTCCTTGAATAGTTCTGTATCCTGTCCCTTGTAAAAATCAATCACCCTGATTGCTACAAGGATAGAAGTTAAATATTGTCTCTGAGCCGCAACTCCCAAGGTTGAATCCTTGCGACCAGGGAGTTCCTTAATAATTTCAAGGAGGTCCTTCGCTTTCTTTTCTTCCATCCAATTCATTTGACCGAATAGTGTGGGAGGAGATCCAGTGATAGCGGTGTGAAGTTTAATTAAATTATTTTTATGCTGATATAATGTAGAGGGACTGATAGGTTTCTTTATCTCCTTCCTTTCATAGCGATGGTTATACATACTCTCTAATTCACTTTCGATCGACATCTTATATTAATAATATAGATTTTATTGTTTAAATTGATTTTAAAAAGAACAACCTAAAAATATATTCCCATATTAATTAAAGAATGGTTCAAGTTATTAATATAGATGCCACCGATTGTTTATCTGAATCCGAATGCAACAATCTCAAGGGAAGATATCTGGGAAGTGATTCTTATGAAACTATTATTAGTGAAGATTGTGATTACTTTTGTGAAGGTCGCGCCGTATTTAAATTCAGAAAGAAACCCCTTCACGAGGACACCTTAAAGCGAGGATGGGATAATTGTAAATATATGGCGAAATCAAGCAGAGGTCGTGGGGCTTCTGCTGGTCCCATAGATCCTGAAAGTGTTTATTGGAAGAAAAGAGAAATCTATGATATGAATAAATGGTCTGCTAAATATATGGTGAAGGACAAGAAAACAGGTGAAATGAAACAATCTAAAATGAGGGTGAATAATGAAGTCGCTTCACAACCAATAGGATATTATGGGAAAACGAAAGGACTTGGAGTAGATCTACCTTGTCGATTATCACATCACACGAGAACAACTCTGGATAAATTCCACGGGGCAATACCATATTTCACATCAATCGCAGATAAATATAATGAACTACTACCAGACCAATATAATTCACAGATGGAAAGAGCAAGTAAAAATGATTTCCATATCCACGGGACTCCCTTCTCAACAATAACTATTAATAGAAACTTCAGGACTGCCGTTCATAAGGATAGTGGAGATTATGGGGGATGGGCTTGTTTATCTGTATTAGAAGAGAATAAATATAGTGGAGGTCTTTTCGTTTTACCTAAATTTAAAGTAGCGATTGATATGAGGCACGGAGATCTATTAGTATGTGACGTCCATCAATATCACGGGAATACTGAACTCTATGAAAGTGAAGAAGATAAAAAATATAATGATGAAAACCCACAGACCACCTATAAAGATAATCTTAAGGTTGGGATTCTTGGATTGAATAATCGATTCACAAGATTATCTTTTGTATGTTATTTACGAGAGGATATTATCAATTGTCCTGGATTTAATAAATTTGTTATTTCTCTAAAAGAAAGTGAAAGACTTCCTAAATGGATTGGAAGTGAATATAAACATTTTGAAGCAGTGAATGGGAAAGAATTAACCTATGATTGTGAAAGCTGTAATAAAATGATCTCCTATCACAATGTAAGGAATACTCCTCAACATCTGGGAAAGACTGGTTGCTTCTTATCACACCTGAAACTATTGAAACATATCGCAGATTATAAGTTAAATAAATGTATTGTTGTGGAGGATGATGCTTTACAGGTGAATCAATTACCAGAAGATCTTCCTGATACTTTCTGTTATTTAGGTGGATTTATTGGAAATAAAAAAATAACAAGCAAGGAAAAGATTGTTGTGGAACATACGGAAGGTATTAATACTCTTGATGAAAAATACAGGATGGTCTGTTGTCTTGCTTATTATATTCCCCGCTGGGAGATCGCCGAAGACCTTTACAATAAATTAATGGGACTGAAACGATGGAGAGCAATCGATATATCATTACCTAATTTATTACCTGAAACTAAATATGTTTATCCCGCTATCTACGTAGAAGAACACGGTGAATCACAGATACAGAATAATAGAATTAATAAACACGCTAATGAATTTTATGTTTTCGCTTAAAAAATAAAATCATTAATAGATTAAATGGAAAATAAATTCACAGAAATCTATGATAAGAAAAAGTGGGGATCTAAAAATGGAAAAGGAAGTAGTGGATCAGGGTCGAATAATTCACCTGATACGAAATGGTATATTAATCTTCTTATGAAACATATTGAAGAAACTGATAGTAAGAGCATTTGTGATTTAGGTTGTGGGGATTGGGAATTTAGCAAGACGATAGATTGGGGAGGCTTACATTATACGGGAATAGATTGTGTCAAGTCTGTTATTGAAGATAATATAAAAAATTATGAAAAGGACAATATTAAATTTATTCACGAAGATGCTGGAAGTATTCCAGAAGGATATGATTTCGTTATATTGAAGGATGTTATCCAGCATTGGGACGATGATAAAATTAAAGAGATCCTTCCGCAGATAATAGATAAAAATAAATATGTATTCCTTGGAAATGGATATATGTTTGGAAGGGATAAAACTAAAAATGTATGGACGGATAGGACTCTTGATAAAACTTATCACTATCATCCAATAAATATTTTGAAACGACCTCTCTGCGATATGGGATTAAATATTGTAAATATTCATCATCGAAGATTCAAGGAATTTATTTTAATCAATTAAAAATAAAATCTTTATAAATATAAAATGGCGAGTGATCCTGATGTTCCCTATCTACCCGTTTCCGAAGTAAGTGAAATATTAAGTGATGAAGATTGCCCCTATGTTTCCATACTGATTCCCTGCTACAAGAGGAGGAAGTTTATTTCATTGATGTTAAGTAATATTGTTGAAATGGATTATCCGAAATGTAAAATTGAAGTTTGTATTTTACAAGATGGTCCCGAAGACCTCCTTAATCAAGAAGAAAGAGAATTCTTTAGAAAACAATCGGGATGTAAATTAAATTATAAATATGAAAAAGATATCAGGAGATCCATAGGAGAAAAAAGAAATCGTTTAGTGAAAATGGCTTCACATAAGATCTGTGTCTCGATGGATAGCGATGATATTTATTTTAATACTTATGTGAGGTATAGTGTCTCTGCCCTGAAACAATATAAAGTGGGGATCACATCATCAGCACAGATGCTTTTTGTTTATCCGCATTATGGTAATAAAATTACAGGGATTCGATGTGGAATGAAATATCAGGGGCACGAAGCCTGCAGTGTATTCACCAAGAAACATTTTAATTCAATGGGAGGGTTTGTCTCCAAGGGAGAAGGGGGCAATCAAGGCGAGGGGGTGAAAATGATAGCCCACAATGAGAAGAATATGGTTAATTTAGATATTAGGAAATTAATGGTCTGTGTCGTCCATAAGGGAGAGGATGGAAATACAATTGATAAAGATAGATTTAAGGATGCTGTAATCGAAGGAGATCTTGGGGGGATGCCTCAGTTTGAGGTCTTAACAAGGATTTTAGATTCTTCGGGATAATAGGTTTCCAATAAAGTTTTAATTGTGAAGTTTTCACCTTTTTTATTATGACGTAAATTATAACCAGCTCCTCCTTTCACAGAGATAGATTTAAGGAATCGTTGTCGGCTAATAGACCATAGTTGTCCGTCGGGATGAATTAAGTAATTAGGATAATTATTCACTTCCATTTTATTAATTATAAAGATAAATATCTTTAAATTGTTCTTTAATCGAATGAAATTAAAAATTTTCCACGTTTAATATAAAGAGGGACTTGGCTTTGTTTTAATTTCTTTTTCTTTTTAATTTGATTCTCAACACGCTTAGGAATTTTAATCTCAATTGGATATGCTAATTTTGGATCTTTATTCAACATTTCAATTGCTTTACGGACAGAGGGTATTCCTCCGTGCTTGGAGATATGAACCGCATCTGTATAAACTTCGTCGAATGACATATAGGAATAAGGCAATAAAAAATAACCATTCCGACAATAACCAATAATTCTTTTACTCTTAGACATCACTTCGTCTTTTTCTTTAATTGTTAGAGTCTTGTGAGGATTAGGATATTCTAAATACTTAATAAGATCTTCTTTATTCTCAATAAAAAAATACTCGAAATCAGGATTTATTTTATCAAAATATCCTAAGCATTCGGTAATCTTAATCTGTATCTGGGATTTATTGTATTCGTTCCTATTGGGGATTGGGAGTTCAAACACGGATATCACATCGAATAATTCTTTTCTTGAATGTGAATTGTGGATCTTCATTAATATAATTATACTAAACATTTTATTTCTTTAACTTTAAACTTAGAGATTCGCTAACCTTTCCAATCTACGTTCCTCGAGGATTCTTTCTTTATTTTTCTGATACCATTCCCGCCTCTGGGCATTAACCTTTTCCCTATTTTCTTTTCGGTATTTAGTAATCCTCGCGATTATGCTTTCCCTATTTTTAAGATAATAATCCCTTTTATATTCCCCAGGTAATGTCCTCTCGAACCGATCAATATTCACACACTCTGGATAAACATTATTAATGTAATGGGACTCCCAGAAATCCCTTTCCTCCCTTGTATTATTTACTTCCTTGAGAGCAACGATCATACAATAACTTAAATTTAACTTCGCAGAGGAACAATTATTTTTACAATCTTTTTTATCTCTCCTGTGGGTGTAGAGGCGATCTTGAAAACGTTTCTCACTCGTCGAGCCAACATACTTTACATCATTAATATCTTCTATTAAATAAATTGTAGCGCGATCATTCTTCCCAAGCATTCTTGGAATATAATGATATTTTACCTTTAAATGGTTTCGTGTTTTTATTATTTTACAGGATAGAAAATAATTCGTAAATTATACTTGGAGGGCGATTGCCGAACCAGATATCGCGATGCGACGTAGGTGTATGACGAAACAATTCCATAATTTATCAACCGTCGGAGCGTTGCTCTCCTGATATTCTACCTGGAGAGCGAAGTCAATTCCCCGAGCATCATAAACTCCATTCTGGAGAGAAAGTGCCCGACCAATACAGAAATTCTCACGGAACTTTTTAAGAGAGTAGGGCATTATATTTGAAATCGTGAGAGCCTTCTCGAGTTCAATCAGAGGCTGCTGATCGATACTGGATTTTGTAGCAATTTTATTACAGAACACTTTACGATTAGGATTCAATTTTCCCTCGTAAAATAACTGATAGGCGGTGATCTCGTCAGCACATCCTACAATACCTGTTCTCTGACTGCGAACCTTGTTCTGGGCGTTTGATAAAGCCGTGGAGTCAAGGGAATAATGACTGATGTAAGTTGATTCAGCCGAAAGGAGTGCCTGGGTTGCCGATGCAGAAGCATCCGTCGGGATACAGAGGACAGCCTTCGCCCGAGACTGGGATAGAGGGAGGCGAAGGTTCGCAACCCGCTCTGACTTCAACTGGGAGATCTTGTAATTGGTTGCCGATGTGAAATCATAATTCATAGTCCCCCCCGACTTCATCATCTGTGAAAGTTTAGAAGTGTATCCAGCAGGCATTTCCACCTGCTGAAGGACGAATTCAGCATTCGTAATTGTGTAGGATGGTGCGTAGGTGGAAGCAGCAATCACCGCACGGGAATATAAACAATCAGCGGCTGTCATAAGGTTGGTTGGGCGATACGAACCATTGAGGCGAACCTTGATTGCGTTGGTTGTTCCCGTAATGTATTCAATCCGTTCAATCTTAGGAGAAGTAACCCCATCAGCAACAGAAGGATTATCAGCCCCAGTAGAAGCATTCATAAAACGAACTTCTTCACCAACACAGAACGGGAAGGATTTAATGTCTCCAGACCAACCCTGACAATTGTCTCGCCTTACGAAGAATTCCTGAAACTTAGAGCCATTCGCAGCGACTGGATAATCAGGACCAGAATTAGAACCATTGGTGCTCATAAAGAACGGATTCGCCTGTAGATAACGATCCTTAGTTGTCTGGTCCAGAGTCCTGAAAACCTTACGAGCATCTTCGAAAATGATTTCTACAACGAGACCCTCCGTCATAGCAATCGGGAAGATCTTATCATTGCTGAAGATCCCCGTGTTTAGGGGCAGTAGTGCCTTCACTTCCTGATATTCATCGTCCGTCCAAGCGGTGCTGTATGAAGCGGATGATGGGAGAGGTTTGAAATAAGGATTCTCATCCAAATTGTTCTGTTGGGTGTTCTCCATCCCGTGGTCTGAACGTGCCTTCTCACTGAAGACCGTTGCCCCTTCCGTTAGGGCACGCTTCGCCCGTAGAGTATCATTAGTTTCATAATCATACTTGAGAGCAGTTAGGACATTGTAATTTTGGAACTCCTCGAGAAGCTGGCGTCCCGCTCCACCAGAATAGACGCGAACATCCTTTAATAGAATTTGTAATCCAGTCTCGGCGTCTAACTGAAGACGAGTAGGATCGGCAGTTGGGTCTTTCTTTAATTTCACAGAGAGATCTAGGTATGATTCTTTCGGCTGAAAGAATCCCACAGTTGGGGGGAGATGGAACTCCGCCTTCTGCCCTGGGGAATACTGAAGCCCGTGCTGGGCTGGGATGCTTACCTTGGTTTGACTGATTGGAATTTTATCTTCGCTCGACCAGAATGACATATTTTATAAATGATACAATAAAATTATTTAATATGAAAAATTTTAAAACTTAAGACCAGAAGTCCCCAATCATTTTAGTATGGAAATATTTACTGATAGAGGTCTTTGAAGAATAATTAGTTGCTTCAACATTGTATTCTGGATACATTTTATTAATGAAATCAATAATATAGGATAGTTCTTCCCAGGATTTCATATGAACTGTCTGTCCGTTGGGAACATTATAGTTATCACCCTCCCGCTGATAATCATTGAAGAAGTAATTAGGATTTTCATCGGGGGTAGTTTCAATAGTGAGGGTGCCGTCTTTATTTTGAATACATTCTGGAAGGAACTCCTTGTAATCGCAATCGAATCCGAACAAGTGTAATTTACGATAACGATCTAATGAAGCAACTACGGCTGCCGAACCACTGCACCAATTCCTAACGAAACGGAAAGAACACTGGGGAAACATTAGAAGATCTTCTAAAAAGAAAACCTTATCCCTATTTAGTTTTTCTTCCTTCTGGAGCATTACCTTACTGACAACATAGAAATCACACTTCTCTTCTTTTACGAAATCAATTACCTCTTGATTTTTACAGACCACTGTATCAACATTCACATAAACATTAGGGAACCAATCAATCTTGTTCCAATGCCTGAATGCCATCCCCGTTCCAATCACATCATACTTCTCCCGATCAATCTTTTTAAAATCGAATCCTTCTAGAGATTTACCATTCCCGAAAATACAGACTTCTTTCATTTTATAATTTTATAATGATTATTTTTTTATATTAATAATTTTAAAAGATGGATCTTATAACTCCGAGAGCTGGACTTGTCATTCCCGATGATATTGAGAAGTGGTCTCCAGAAATAGAAAATTTATTATCAGAGTGGGGAGAGGTCGCTCTCTGTTATCAATATTTACATAGTTATTCACAGAGAAAATATAAAAAGAAATATCATAACTTTCAGATACCGATTATTGTTTTATCGACTCTTACAGGAACAGCGAACTTCGCAACCGAGAGTTATGTTCCCCAAGATTATAAACAAGGATTCAGTGCTGGGGTTGGATCATTAAATTTATTCTGTGGAATATTAGGAACTCTTCTAAGTTTCTTAAGATATTCTGAAGTGTTTGAAGGACATAGGATATCTGCTTTGGCGTGGGCGAAGTTAAGCAGGAATATTGAAATTGAATTAAGTCTTCACAAGGATAAGAGAAAGCCTTGTAGAGATTTCTTAAAAGTAATGAGGAGTGAATATGATAATTTAATGGAGAGTTCTCCAAGTATAGATATGGATGTAATCCAGATGTTTAATAAAAAGTTTGAAGGGAAATATAAAGAAGTGAGGAAACCGATTATTGTGAATGGATTGAGAGAAATAAAACCATTTGAGGGGCAAGTTCAAGAGAGACCGAAAGTAGATCCAGACCCTATGACATCTCCCCCAGAACCAGAACCAGAACCAGAACCAGAACCAGAATCTGATATGCCTTAATTAACTTTCACAACGCAGAGGTGTCCGTCCTTGGAATGGAGTGTAATCTTATCACATTCATCAATAATTTTATCTGTTGCTGGTTTGACTTCCTTCCAATTAGGATCATCATAATTATCAAAAAGTATTAATCCACCAGGATTCATAAATGGTAAATAATTATAGAAGTCTTCATCCACTGCCTTCGCTGAATGATCTCCATCAATAAATAATGTATCTATTTTTTTATTTAAATCTTTCAATTGTTGTAGGACTTCTTCACTATTACTATTACCTTTTATTAATTGATATGGATGATTATGAGGATTATTTTCATCGATATTCTTTTTCACTATTTCAATATGTTCTGTTAGATCTACGCTCCTATGAGGATCATAACTCTTTCCGTAATATCCAGTATAAGGATCTATCCCAACGAAGAAACATTCTTGTTCGTCTTCCATTTGTAGAATAATACTCCCACCATAGAGAACTCCTATCTCTACATACACCTTAGGATTATGTTCTTTTTTTAATCTGAGGATGTTTTTCAAGTTTGGGGATTTACAGATTTCGCCTATCATTTGATATTAATAAAGATTTTAATTTTTAGATTTAAATTTAAAATCTTTAGTTAAGATAAATGGCTTATCACGGACACAAACTTTTAGAAGAACATATCCTTAAAAATCCTTTACTATCTGGTAAGGTAATCATTGAGGTTGGTTCTGTCAGGGAATATATGGAGGGGCAGAATTCTACTGGATTCTTTATGGAATTATGTAAGAAACATAATATGAAATTAATATCCGTTGATATGGATGAGGATTGTTCCGCTAACGTTCATAAGGAAGCGGAGAAATTAGACTTTGAAAATTATGAAGCAATCACAATGAAGGGTGAAGATTACTTGAAGACAATTGAGAAGTTTGATTATTTATATTTAGATGGATTTGATTATCATCATCAATGGCATTCAGATAAACGAAAACAAAAATATAAGGAGATCTTACAGACTGAAATCACAAATGAAAATAGTTGGAAATCACATTTGGATATGGTAAAAGAAGTTTATGAAAAAGGGGATAAAGATTCTCTACTCTGTATCGACGATGTATTTGATGCGAATAAAGGTAAAGGATGCACGGCTATCCCCTTCCTAATGGATAATGAATGGAAGGCTCTAGAACATAAATACAATGCTGTAATCTTTTCTTTATAAATTTTATTTCTTCAAGTGTTTCGCATCCACCTTCGCAGCCTTGCCCCCCATAACCGCTGAGTATATTCTCGCTGTTCCCCATTGTGAAGCAGACGTAACTTGTTTCCTTACACTCTGGGGATTCGAATAAAATGCCCCTTCGCCTTTCTTTTTTATAGTTCTTAACCCTGATACTTTGTATCCAGTTAATCTACTGATCTCCGCGATTGAATGCGAAGCATCCTTTTTAAAACCATATTTCTTGTTGAATTTTTCACGATACGTCGGCATTTATAATTAAATATATTAAATTTGATTGTTGGATAATAAAAATATTTTATTGACGTATTTATTTATGGTGAATCGAAATTGGCTGACATTTTCATTAGGAAATGTTAATCACGAATCTTCGGGCGAACTCCCAGACCATTATCAAGGAGATCCTTATATGAAATATTCTAATTATGAAAAGGAAGAGCACTGGTGGGACGATTCTAATTTCTTCGGTAATCCTTTTGAAGAGTGCCGTGAAGACAAAGGGTTAGATGAAAACTATTCTGTTCTTGGTCTGAAGCGTTCCGCTTCACAGGAAGATATTAAACAAGCATTCAGGGAGAAGGCTCTGGAAACACATCCCGACAAAGGGGGTGATGAAGAAGAATTTAAGAAGGTTAGGGAAGCGTATGAAAACTTAATTTAATCTTCATTCATTCTATCAACAAATTCCTTTTTAAAATTACTATGAACTTCATCTTGTTTCTTCATTTTATCTTCGAAGAACTTCCTCTGTTCGCTTAATTTGAATTCAAGAGTTTCAATAGTTTCCGCTTGAATTTTAACTTGTTTCCTTAATGAATCCATTTCGCTATTATGTTCTTCTATCGCAATCATTCCCTTCCCTTCCTTTACCTTTTCTAATTCATCTTCAAGTTCTTCCATTTCATCGATCTTACCTTTAACCAGATGTTTAAAAGACCTCAATCCTACTCGATCATTAGGCATCTCGGGACGGGATTCTAAATAAACCATAGCGAGAAACATTCGGCAAATTGTATCAATACAGAGGTATAACATATTATCAGTCTTTAATCTGGCGTAATTCTTTTTTTGAACCGTGACCTTTTGCTTTGTTAATCCAGGGACTAATAACATTAGGATATCCCACTTATTGACAACAGCAAGTTCATCAGGGCATTGGATATTCTTTTCTTTAATATTTTCTAGGACTTGATTTAACGACATTATAATCATTATAAGAGAACATATCTTTATATAGTTTCATATGAATATAAATAACACTCTTAATAATATTGGATTATGGAACGTCATAAGAGTGCCACTTTTGAGAAGTTGTAAAACTTTTCAACGGAAATAAGATTGTATAGAGATTCTTGTATTGAGATCGCTTGGATTATATAATATGACGGTCGATAATCCAATTCAATATCCTTTCTTTTTCTCTTTCTTTTTTTGATAATTAGATCCGAAGACCTCCTTTGGTTTTATTTTCTTATTCTTTTCAACAGACTCTCTTACCTTGAATTGTGTTTCACCACAAG
>Ga0181398_1000362_pt1 | contig 13577 bp, 14 predicted proteins | sample 21SPOviralmetaG_FD_130127 | JGI IMG/M metagenome (GOLD analysis project Ga0181398, IMG submission 130127) | Marine viral communities from the oligotrophic San Pedro Time Series (SPOT) site, San Pedro Channel, CA, USA - 21 SPOT_SRF_2011-04-29 | ecosystem: Environmental > Aquatic > Marine > Strait...
AGCAAAGAAGTTTTTCAAGGGCACGGATTATTTTAAAGAAAATTTCAAAGCAGCGAAAGGAAAGCAAGCAAAAACCAAATTTGCTCGTCCTATGTTTAGCAGAGAACAAGAAAATAAATTTAGAGCACAAAATAGAGAGAAACAAGATGCTACACGCAAAGGCGAGTTGCCTAAAATTGAAGCAGAACTCGCAAAGGCGATTGAAGAAGGAGATTTTAAAAAAGTAATGATGCTTCCAAATAAGATAGTTGAATTGAGTTTATCGGCAGATGAATTTACAAAATTCCGTAAAGACGAACAAAAGCGTGATAGTAGAGAATACAAATCGCAATTGGGAGAAGTTAGACGAATATATGGAGCAAGGAGTAAAGAATTAGAAGATTTTAAGAAGAAGGAAATACCAACTTGGATGTCGGTTCAAGAGAGAAAAAAGGCGGCGGTAAAAGCAAGTCGTCAAGAAGCATCCAAGGTGAGAGTTGACAAAGGCAAAGCGGAAACAGCGGCAAAAAAGCAAGGAGTTATTGATAGGCGAATTGCGAGACAAGAGGCACGTGCTATCAAAGATGAAGCAAAAAGAAAAAGAATTGAAGAAAGAGAAGCAAAGAAAAGAGAGAAAGAAGCGAAAAAAAAGAAGCAAAAGACAGACCGAGAAGTGAAACGAGCAGAGAAGAAAGGTGATACAGTAAGAGCGCGTGCTATTAAAGTTGCTGCCCCGAGAAAAGATGCGACTGATGTGCCTCCACCCCCACCGAAAGGACCGCGACCAGTAGATATGGCGGCGATTGACGCACTTCTCTCAAACATCCTTGGTAAAAAATAGAATATATATATATATGAAGAAGGTTTTGTATAATATGAGCACGATGCGAGCACCTAGGAAACCGAAGAAACCGAAACTCAAAGATGTTTTTGAGTTGAAGGGCACTCACAAAATGCCCGATGGAACTGTTATGTCTGGTAAGACACACAGCAAAAATAGCAGAGTAATCAGGAAAGCGCCTTCCAAAGGTAAAAAAAAGAAGAATACCCCGATGAGACGCAAACGAAAAAGCGGATATTAGGCATTTTGTAAAATTTCACCATATATTATATATGTTTAATTATATATGGTTAAATTAGTTCGCCTTACAAGTGAAAACGATTGTATATTTAATGCCAATTTGGATAGTGATTTAGTTGTGAGTGAAGACGCACAGGTGGCAGTCCAAAATCTTACCTTTGAAACAATCTTTCCAGTTCTTGATATTGGTGAGAATGACGCTGAAGTTTTATTCAATATAGACAGAAACACTTACACCCCAGAAACATCAAGAACGGTTGGTGTTTTAGATGTGAAAACCTACACAAGCACCAACTATCAAACGTTTTTTCCAGCGATGGAAACCGCCCTCAATGATACACTCACGTTAAATCAGGGAGCAGTGGAAAATCCTGCTCCTCCTGGAAAATATCAAGTTACTGGACAATATCACATAGCAGACAAGGACGGGCAGGGCAGTCCCGATGAAAAGACGATAAATTTTAAATTGTCGCCTATTATTCACCCACAATTTATTGGGACAGTAGGACGTGGATTTTCACCGACTATTCCTGCCGGGGGCGGGGGTTATCCAGAATTGGTTGATAGTAATGCTCTGTTTAGTATAAGTAAAGATGCTAATACTGATGCTACTTTAGAAATTGGTGACAATGATTTGAACCCGGGTGATATTTTAGCATTCGGTGGATACAGCAAACCTGTTGGCGACGCAAGTTCTGCTAATTTAGATGCTTTTTTATATCCAACATCATCGCTGGTCCAATGGTGTAAGGGAAGTTCAGTCTTTTACGCTCGTGTCGGTTCTCTCCCAGTGGGTGGAACAAAAGATGAAGAAGGATTTGCTATCGGTTTATCTAAAACACAACTTACTGGTCGCGACGGCGTCGCAATCCCAACTGCTTCCCGAGACTACGAAATACGGGCATACCGACGTGGAGATAATTATCAATTTATTACACCAGACAGCGCTCACGTTCCTGCTGATAGCACACCAGCGGTTGCTCCTTTTTCTGCCGACCCTACGGGCGGTGGTTCTGCTTCTGGTGTTGCCGCCAACGATGTTATTATGCTTGAAAAATCGGGGAGCGAAATAATCGGTTCTGTTATAACATCGGGACCGGGATTTCAGTATGTCAACTTACCACTTGGTGGAGATTTTACACAGGCACCTGGCGGTCAAACTGAAATTTTTGACGAAACTAATTTGGGCGATATAGCAACATACCGACGAACCCAGGTTGGTGCTGCTTTTGAACAATGGTATCTTGCGACAAGCGCTACAGACTGGAATATATACAACACACAACCGGTAGCAGGTCAAGCGGCGGACAATACTGCTACTATTGACCCTGCGACGGGCGTTATTACTATTGTGGGTGGAGGAGCACCGGGCACGACTTTTACCCCGGCAGTTGTCCCTCCTCTGGTTGCTAATGGACGAAAACATCAATTATTCAGGTATGTTGATGATGACCGAAATGCTGCGCTGTATCCATATATGTATATTTGCGGGGAAGAAGGACCAGCGGCAGGTGGAACTATTGTTAATTGGGTTGGGTTAACGATTGACCCAGCATTAATGAACACGATGGAGGACCCGGACGCAGACCTTGACGATGAAGAATTAGACCCTTATATGGATTATCTCGCACCTCAATTGGGGAATGTATTTGGAGGCGACCAAACAATGATGGATTACTCTGTCGCAGATATAGTGGGTTTATTGCCCCAGTTTGACGAGACTTTCTACGATTTGGCAATCGCTCAAAACTTTAGAAGCGTTCTCTCTATCGCCAAAAGTATATTGAGATTTATGGGATTTTCGGGTCCAGAGTTTGGCGGAGCGGGATACCATCATTTTGAACCAAGGTTCAATACTGCTTTTGCTGACCAGTATGGTTTTGTGTTAATCCCCGCCAATGATTTTGCCGTTGCTAACAGTGATAATTATGTTGTTGTTTTAGACAGTCATCCTGTTATTTCTTACGATTGTTCTACAATACCCAATGGCAGTGGAATGATAACTACAGACCCAACGGCAGCAAAGACGGGCAGACGAATGAACATTATTGCTACCATTCCAGACAATGACAACACAAATGGTGTTGTTGAATTTGATGCGAATGAATTAGTATTTATAGATTTAGACAACAACTATAAGCAGAATATAAGTAATATTAGGGCAAGAGTGCTGAACAAGAAATTACAACCGGTAGACACCGTTGGAACTTCTGTGATGACACTTTTGATAAAAGATACAAAAAAGGAGTAATTGTGCCGTTTTTAAAAAAATATAAAATTTAATTGTTAGTAAAATGTATAATGTCTTACAATAGTGGAAGTTTAAGCACAGAATATATTGACCCGTCCATTTTTGTTCCAGGTCAACGATGTATTTTTGAATTAGATGGTTCTAAACTCGGTTATGGAACCAATATGCGAATTTTGGACCTCGGGGTAGTTTCCAACGGTGCCCACGATTACAATCGCCTTTTAGGTGCTGTTTCTCTCATTCGCAACATTAGATTACTTGATGGTAGAACCGAACTTTCCGCTCTTCGGTCGCCGGCACAGTATTTAGCATTTAAGAACCAAGCAAGAAGCAACGCCGATAACAAGTCCTCGGCATCTTACCTCAAACGAAGTGAACTCGGTTTTGAACTTGATGGAGTGACTGGTAAGTTAAACCATATGTATTCCGCCGGCACTATGAACACTGCTACCAATACAACTACTTCTGCCTACCTAGATTTGAGAGAAGTCTTTCCAATTTTGAATTCTATGCCTATTGTTCCATCATCTATGTTCCCTAATTTGAAAGTAGAAATTGAGTTTGCCCGTAATGATGCGAACCAAGTTGCTGTCAATCAAGATGCCGCCGCTACTAACGCCCAAGCACCTCTCCGTCCAATCCTTGCTGTGGACGTTGTGGAAGACGAAAGAATATTGGCGCCATTGGTGCGAGCATTGAAAGAAAAAGGTGTGCGATGGATGGAAATTGAACACGATAGATACAACATCGCTGGACGTAATGGTGAAGTAGCAGGTTCTGTCCAGCGGTTGAGCGAACAATCTATGGGTTTTATCGGTAAAAAAGTTGAGCGGTTGCTTCTTGTTAAAACACTTACTGACAGTGAAGATACTATAAATACTGCTGGTGCTGCGAGAGAAGTGATTGGTTACGGAAACGTTGCCTCGCAGGCACTTTTGAAACAGACGACGCAATATCGCCTCAACGGTAAAAATGTGTTCCCAGGTTTCAATGGTGTTTCGCGACCGATGGAACGTCTTGGTTTAATGAGTGATGAATACGGAACCCAGCAGGCATATCCAGGTTCGGCAACCTACAAATGGTCTCAAGGTGATGTGCTTCTCCAAACCGGTGCTAATCAGTGGGATAGTGGCAAAGCATTCGGCGGCGCCCTTTCTTACGATTGTGTGAGAATTGGTGCTCGTGTTGCTGACCTTTCTATCCAGATTGGTCGTGAGTTTGATGCTGACCCACTTGGACAGGCAGGCACCGCACCTGCTTCTACCAACGCCGCTCTTCAAATAAATATGTATGCCGAAGTTGAAAAGGCACTTGCCGTTGGCGGTGCTGGATACAGAATTGTCTATGCTTAATAATCTAGCGTTTTGAGGAATTCGTCTCTTTTTTGTTTCACATCATCTAGGGAATATATATCTTGTGCGAAACTTGTTTGAAGAACATCGGCACCGTGTCGGCGAATGAGGATACGCCAATACATTCGCCCATCTTTGCTGTCGCACCACTCGTGGATATTTTTTTCACCCAGTTGATTATCGCTTCTGGTTCTTTGATTTACTACCTGTTGACTGTATGTCGCTAATCTCAAATTACTAGCACGATTATCGTGAGTATTTCTATTGATATGGTCAACTGTCGTTTTTTCGGTTCTATACCCGATGAATGCTTCCGCAACCATAATGTGAATTCTTCCTTGCTTTTCAATTTTTGCTGCGGCATTACACAGTCTACATTGTAAATACCCTTGTCCATTATCGTGGGCAGTAATGATTTTATTGCTTCTTGCGTGATGACTGTAAACTCTACCATAGTTGGAGATAGAATACAATCCTTCAAAATCTTCAACATCCACAAACATCTCATCATCGGCAATCAAGTGAAAAGTCATATTACATTTATTCAAAGTTAATTATGTAAATCAATTTTTTTTTAATATTAAATGTGTAAATATTTAGTATTAAGTTTCTTGTATATAGTATATAATGGAAGAAATAACGCTTTGCTTGCGACAAGAAGATAGTGTTCAAGTGGACCAAAACGGAGTATATACGTCTACACTCGCTCATCCAGTAGAATTGCGTGAGGGTGATGAGGTTTCAATTAAGTCGGTTTTTTTGGATACGCAAGATGTTATTCACGTGCCGGTTGAAGGATTACCGATTGAATTAAGGGGATGTAAATATTTGGTAAATTACAATATTAATCAAAGTGTAGAATATCAAAACGGCAACACAACGTATCCCGCTGGTGGGGTTCACCCGCTGTGTGGGTATGTGCCCGACAGTCAACCGATGACATATAAAGGGACCCTGTATAATGACCCAACCGCCCTCATCCCAGTCACGACGGTCACGGGCGATAATGATTTATATTGGTTGGCGGACGCACAGACAAACACCGCTGCCGGCAATCCATATTTTATAGTCAATATTGGAGCAACACCATTACACAAAGGTAGAGGAGGAGCAAGGTATGGTGGATGTTCTGCTATGATTGATTACACTTCCAAGGATGCTCCTGCTGGCGTCACATTTGACCAGACTATGACTATTCACATTCCGTCATATCAAGAGGACAGAGCATCAAAGCATCCTATTATTCCAGTTCCAAGTCAAGCACACAAAGCAAGTCCAACGGTATTTTATCGTATAGCGTGTAAAGATATAGACGGCGCACCGTCAATTAGGCACAGCGACCAAGACCCAACTTACTTGCCGTCAAACAATATTGAAAAATTGACTTTTCCTCTTGCGAATACGGGCGGAAATCCGCAACCCATCACAGCGGCAGCGGGCACAACGCAAATTGTCCCGCAATATTTTAGTTGGAAGGCAACGGTTCCTGGCGGGGATTACACACCGCAGGAAATCGCGGCGTGGTTGACGGATAATCTTATACCAGTAGAAAAAGATGGACCTTGTTCGGCAAACTACGACACGGGTTGGAGTTCTGCGGGACCGAACAACCAGACCAAGTTTCCCAGTGAAAGTCCATTTTTGGAAACAATACTCCAAAACGACCAAGAAATACAAAAACTGAATGCTGTGCCTGGAACAACTATTACTCACAATCAAGTTTTCGTGAATGCTTCAAAAGCAGACCCAACCAATCCAGATATTTTGGATGCTACCTATGCGGGCGTTCAGTGCCGAGAATTTGATTTGGCGGCAATGAAGAATGATTATGCGGGAGCAGTTAATCTGCCGATAGATAGATGGGTTGGAACAAATCAATTATCGGTTTCTTTTGATGAAAACGAGAAAAAATTGAAGTTTGATGTTGCGCATTTTCCAATATATACTAACTCAACCGTGACGACCGGTGTGACAAATGCCGACGCCCAACCAGGGGTTCAGTATAATGAATTAATGGATGAAATACCAGCGAGTGACCCGTTTGACCCTGCCTTTCCGGGCAATGTTGGAAATGCCCGTGTGAATGGAGATAGTGGGTTGGCGAAAGCATATTCGGGTATTGCCTTTACTGCTATGTCGCCCGCTTCTTTTTGGAGCACCCAGTTGGGTTTTGATGATACGACCATCAGCATTGAAGAAAATTCTGCTATTTCTTATTACCCCGCATACGACGCGACGAAGGAACCGTATGCTGCTAATTCTTTTACTATTAATAATGTTATAGCGGGACAGACAATCACCGAGGGTCTTGCTTCTATTGCTGTTCCTGTGGTGACGTCATCGGCAGTTCAATATACTGGCGGACCGAAAGGTTTGTTTGCTAAACCAATTATGACAGACGGCACAGCGGGCAGTGGACCACAGGTAAGTATCGGTGATGTTGATGCTATTTTTGCCGATAGGGTCTACAATGAAAATGCTGGCGGTGTTGGATTTTTCTTGATTGATATTGCGAATAATTTCCAAATGGACTTTGTGGGAGAGAACACACGGTCTCAATTATCTACTAATGGTATTAACGGAAAAGATACAATGAGTATTGTTAGTAGATACTATACCTCAAATAACTTCGTGAGTGACCAAGGAAGCGGAAGTATAGTATATACCCATAGTGGGGCAAACCGAAATTTGACACAACTTGCGGTAAGAGTAAAAAATCCAGATGGGACATTTGTGGATGATACCACGCTGGGAGAGAAGAACACGGTTTTCTTAAAAATTACACGGGCAAAACCAATATTCAGCGGTGGTTCAACGCTTCCGTCTAGTCCCCTTCCAAAGGAATAAATTGATAGGTATAACTGCGTTTGATATTTCGCTTTTTAATGAAGTGATTGTTTCTTACTAACTTGATAAAGATTTTACGAATATAATCTTTATCATAGTTGTTTAGACAGTAGCAAAAGAGAGAACAGAGGTGCGAATACTTGAGAAATCCCATTTTGTTTATTTTTCGGTATTGAAGGTAAGTGAGAATAACGACTTCATCTGCTGCTTTTAACATTATATATAATATAGTTAGATAAAAAATTTTTATCTGCGACCGATTGTTGATGAATGAAGTCCTCGTGGTCCATTTTTTCTTAATCCTGCTTCTTCCAGTTCTCTCATTCTTTCATTTCTAAAATCTTTTGCTTGGTCCAAAGTATATTCCTTTCTCGGCAGACACCACGTTTTGTAATTTTTTGGCGGATAAATACACGACATTCGCACCACCCATTCATAATGTCCTTCATATATCAATTTTGCGGCACAAAGTTTTCCCATTTATAGAATACTTATTTTGTATTTATATCATCGCCATAACTTAATAATCGCTATCATCGCTGGAATATTCTCCACAAGTATCCACGGGTGGCATATAGTCTGGGTCTATATCAGTGTCTTCGTCGCTCCATTCTTTTTCCCAAATAGTTTCAAGTCTTTCGTCGGGTTCGCCGACATCGTCCAATTCGTCCAATATTCCTTCTCTCCAATCTATACTCTGGACACTCCCATCATCGTTATACACGATAGATATTTCTACGGGTTGTAAGTGAGTATTTGCTACATCAATGTTTACTCGCACTTCCATTTATATAAAAGAGAGAAAAGAAAAGTTTCTAATTCAACATATTTAAAAAGTTGTATATGTTTATTTTAACGGATTTAAACCGATATTTTAATATAAAGTATAGATATGGCATCAGCAGAAAAAACAAATTGGTATTGCGAAGTTTGCGATAAATATTTTTCGTCGGCGGCGGCATTAAAACGGCACGAGAAAACATTAGGTCATAAAAGAAAGGTTGAAAAGCAGGGCAAGAAACCTGAACTTATTCAAGTTTTAGAAACACCTAAACTGATTGACCCCCCAAAAAAGAGAGAAGCGGTGGTAGACAAGAAAGACCGACAGATAGAACTTCTTTTACAGGCAGTCGCTAAATTGAGCGAAAAGGTGGATAGTTTAGAAAATCGCCCTCCGTCTCCGCGAGTGACTTCTCCTTTTGAAATGGCGGAGATTAAACCAAAAGTGAGATACAACATCAATCAAATATTGTGTCGCAAGGGAACCAATATGGCGGTGCCCGATTTATTTTGGAAGAAATTTATCACATCCGCTTATTGCTGGGAAGGCAAGGTTGATGATGTCATTACAAGTAAATACAAAAATTTAACTATAGCGGCAAACCGACTTATTTCACTTTTCAAGTATACAGACAGAGAGAAGTTGCCTATTTTAATTTTGGACAAGAAGGCAGGAAAGATTGCTTATTACGAAACAGACGACAAAACATTTATCACACGGGCAGACAAACGAAGCAAAGCAATATTCAAGACATTTTTGGAAATGTATTTGATACGCTCACCTGGACAATTTTGGTATGAAAAAACATTGAAGAAGATGTATAGAGAAATGCCGATTGAAATGAGAGACAAAATGTATTTTCAAAGTTGTGATGACGAGCATCTCTCTTTTTGTGATTTTTATTGTCTTGAAGGAAAAAGATGCGATGATGTGCCGGGTGCTTGGCGAGAAACAGTCTACACCGGAGATACAACTAAAATATTGAAAAGAGTAAATCGCGAATTGAAGAAACCAACTGGTGGAACTTTCTCTCTTAATGATGATGAATTTCGTGAATTTGTTCACGAGTATTATGAATATATCCACGACCACGAAGACTATGATACATTCAAAAAATTCAAAGAAGGGCAATCGGCGGACCAAATTGTCAATTTTTATGCGACCGATAACGAAGAATTTGCCAATATATTGGACGATGTCCACGATAAAATCTGTGATTTGTGTGATATTAATGATGTTTTAAAATAAATTGAAATGAAAAAATAATATATATAGATAGTATATGACACCTATTCGCGAATATTGGGCAAAACGCAAAGTAAAGGATTTGACGGTAAAATCGTATATGACTATTTTGAAAAAGTGTAATGGTGGCGAAGAACCAAAAACAGTTGATTTCTTAAATCAATACGAAAAGGTGATGGCGCGAGTTGAGAAGAACGCACTGTCTACTCAACGGACCTATTTAATCTGTATCGTTTCTCTCTTACAATCAACTAATAAGATGGATGAAGAAAAAGATTTGTATTACAACAAACTTCAGGAGTTGGAATATATCCACAAACAAAATTGCGATAGTTATGAGAAAACGCCGAAAGAAGAAGAAAGAATGTGCTCGCTTGAAGAATTGAAATTGTGTGCTGACTACTGGTTTGATGTGCTGGATGAAGTTATATACAACAATTTTAGTTATAATAAGGTAGAAAACATTTATAAAATGACATTGATTTCGCTTTTGTATACCGAAATCCCACCGATTAGATTGGAGTGGGCGTCATTCAAGTTTATCCACAGTGAAGATGATATGTTGGAAGATGGAAATTATATTTTGGAGCGTGATGGAAAACTTGAATTTATTCTAATGAAATACAAAACCGACAAACACTACAAAACAAAAGTATTTCATCCCACCCCAGTATTGGATACGATTATTCGGGACTGGATGAGTTTCAATAACAGCGACTATTTGTTCCCCGACCGGAACGACCCAGAAAAGCATATGACCCAAAATGCTTTTGGAAAATTGATACCGAAGGCATTTGAAAGCACGGGTAAAAAGATAACCTTGAATATTTTGAGACACATTTGGGTCAGCGAGAATGTGGACGCAGATATTCTGGAAAAAAATGCTAAACTTGCGGATGCGATGTGTCACTCATCTCGCCTTCAAAAAGAATACATTAGAAAGTAAGACACGAATAATAATTTTGAGTTTCACAGACTAAAAAAGAGAGACGACCCTCTACCAGAACAAACACAGTTTTGTATTTTAAAGTATCACTGATTTCTCTCATACAGGCACGGTGTAATTCCCTGTAAATCAAATCTGTTATTTCTTCCGGTAGAAGGCGGTCTAAATATTCAATTGACATATTATATAGATATTTTTTATTTCAGTATATTATGAGCGGACAAACACCTTTGGAAAGTTTTACTTTACCCGAACAGGCACACGACGGAGAATACTATGCTGGGGCAGCGGCACTGGTCGCCGCGATAGCAGCAGCGATTGGAACGGTTATTTACGCGGCAAAACACGTCAAGTCATCTTCCTGTTTAGGAAGCAAGTGTGAACAGCAAGTAGTGTTAGAAGTGCCCGTCCAAAAAGAAAAAGAAGCGTCCATAGTCTAAACATTATTTGTCTTCATAATGTATGGACAACAGAACAATTCTTTTTCATAATATACCTTCAGTAGCGTTGACAATATTGGAAATGATAGCAGTTGGAACTTTATGTTTTATATTGGGAATATTTTTTGAGCGGAGCAGATGTTGTAGGCGCCGCGGTATAGATATTAATTAATAAGGCAAGCGAGCAAATTCTGCCGAGTTTTGTGTGCCTTTTTCATCTCGGCACAATATTTGCGGAAACCTTCTTCTCGCGAGAAAGTTTCGTGCTCGCCACCGTTGATAGCGTGGTTGATTGCGTATCCAACGTTTCCGCCACCTGCGTGTATTTCGCGACTTTCTTCAATCATCCGGATTTCATCTTCCGCCAATTTGTCGTGGTATTTTTGAGCGTTGTCTTTTTCTTTGCGGTAGATGTATCGGTAGAATTTTTCTTTCCATCGCGAGTAGCGGGTGCCTTCTTTGAACGCTTTCAGCAATATATCAATGTGTTCAACATATTGTTCGGGAGTTCCTTCGCCAAATTTCTCTTTAAGAATTTCACTCATTTTCACGTGGTTTCCTTTTTTTCCATTGGCATTAGTAATAATCGCATTCATTCCGTGCTCACCCAACTTCTCAATAATTGCCTTCCTGTAATCCCAGACTTCAATAGGGTGCTGGAGTGCTTCTCGGTGCTCGCTTTCGTGCGTGATAGCATTAAGCAGCGCGACTTTATTGATTTCTTTTGTGACGGTTGGTTGTTGGTAATGGGAGTGATTGTGTTGGGGGTTCATTTTGGGTGAATGTGTCTTCCTTTTTTTTCACCGGGGGATTTCAATTTTTTTTTAATCGGTAGTTTTGAGTTGCTTAAATGCGTTTTTGGTGCGAAAGTTGTTCTTTTTTTTTCGCTTTTTTTGGTAGGGGTTCTTTACCCAAAAAAGGTTTAGTTTTTTTTTATTTTGTAGTCAATATATACCTTATCAAAATTTAATCAAGAGGTATCATTTCCAGTCTCATCTGCTGAAGCATTTCCCCTTTATCACACATTATCAAATCGTCTTCTATTTCCATAATATGAGGCGAACTCCCCACACACCAAGGACTGCCTCCGTCCTCAACCCATTCCGCCATATAAGTCTTCCATTCATCAACCAACGCCTGTATTCGTTCTGCCTCTTCTTTCCGTTCCAGTTCCTCTTGGACTTCAGGTGTGATATGCCTCTTCACCAGTTCAGGTTCATAGGCATTCAGTTTCTTGATAAACAAATGGAGCAAACAGGAGGACATCTTGGGTGAATGTGTCTTCTTTTTTTTTCACTGGGGGATTTCAATTTTTTTTTAATGTGAAAGATTGAAGTTGGTTTTGCGGTGAAAGTTGTTCTTTTTTTTTCGCTTTTTTTGGTAGGGGTTCTTTACCCAAAAAAGTTTTGACCGCAGTTTGTTTTTTTATTTTATATTTATTTTTTATTTTTTGAGATTAAGTTTTGGTTTTTTTTTGTGTTTTTTTTTGGGTGGTGGCAGTGGTTTCCAGGTTTTCATTCCAGGTGGTGGTGGTGGTGGTGGTGGTGGTGAGTATTCGTCTTCGTCGGTTAATCCACCATTGTAATATATTCCGTCAATATCACAATCCTCGCACCTCATATCACCATTCGGGTCGTATCCTTTGTGTCGGTTATTTCCACATTCACAATCTTTGTCGTCAAAATCGTCGTCTTCTTTTTTGATAATGTATATGGTATGATATTGACTTTTGTCGCCAGTCGGTTTGTCAAAAGTCCAGTCCAGATTGTCAGGATAAAGAATATCGTCAAGTTTGTCGCCGTCAAAATCCTTAATCGTTGGTGCTGGTGTGGAAGACATTTTCTTTAGTTTCTTACCCAAAAAACGCCGCCTCGTCTTCGCGGTTTTGTTGGTTTTTTTTTGATTTTTGTTTTTTTATTTTTTTTTGGTTTTTTTGTTAGATGGGAAAGTTGGTGCGGTTTCTCCGGTAGTATTCTTCGCGTCGGTCAAGTCCCATCTGGATGAATTGCCGGCATCCAGTGTATTCAATGCCATCCATCTTCCAAAACTTCAAATGGTTTTCCACCCCATCCCGCCACGAACAGTGGTCGCCCGTGAATGCCTTTGCGATGAGGAAGAGATTTTGGTCTTCTTGTTCCCAGCATTCTTCCACTATTTTCCAGCGGAGACCTTTCTTCTTCCATTCAGCGGGAAGGTTTCTCGCCGATGGCATTTTTCGGTGGAAGTGATGGAATACAATCGCCACGACCATCACATCATCATCACTGCCGTAGCACTTGCCGTTGTATGACTGCGGGATTTTGTTTTCTTGGCAATACATCTTTTGGTAGTATCCAACACCACCCGTGGCACCGCTACAACCGATGCCCAACACGCATCGGTCAATTTTCTTGAATTTATCCGCGACGTGCTGGATTGCCGCATTTTCTGCGATTTCCTTCCAGGTGAAGATGATGTCCCAAATATCTCCGCCGAGGTCGCCGACCGAGTGAATTTCTTCTGGGGAAGAACCGAAGTTGATTGCGATGGACATTGTCAATTTATTGCTCTTGTTTTGGTGATGTGTGATATCCAAAACGAAACAAAGTATTTCAATTTTTTTTTAATAGGTGGTTTTGAGCGTTTTTTGTCGTTTAAGGGTGCGAAAGTTGCCTA
>Ga0181398_1000373_pt1 | contig 13423 bp, 30 predicted proteins | sample 21SPOviralmetaG_FD_130127 | JGI IMG/M metagenome (GOLD analysis project Ga0181398, IMG submission 130127) | Marine viral communities from the oligotrophic San Pedro Time Series (SPOT) site, San Pedro Channel, CA, USA - 21 SPOT_SRF_2011-04-29 | ecosystem: Environmental > Aquatic > Marine > Strait...
AGAGGAAGAGACAAGTATCCAATTTTTGATAAGTTAACCACTCAGCAGTTAGGATATTTCTGGAGACCAGAGGAAGTTTCTCTCCAGAAGGACCGTGCTGATTATCAGACATTACGTCCAGAGCAAAAGCATATCTTTACTTCTAACTTGAAGTATCAGATTATGCTTGATTCGGTTCAGGGTCGTGGTCCTGGTATGGCTTTTATCCCTTACTGCTCACTACCTGAGTTAGAGGCATGTATGGAAGTCTGGGGGTTTATGGAGATGATCCACAGTCGTTCATATACTCACATCATTAAAAACGTTTATTCAGACCCTTCAGATGTGTTTGATCACATTCTGAATGATGAACGAATTGTAGAACGTGCAATGAGTGTGACTGAAGCATATAATGATTTTATCAATGCAGCACATCATTATGATAGTACTAGTGATTGGCAACACGCATTAGAAGGAGTCGCTTATGCACAAGAATCAAGATATGAACTCAAACGCAAACTCTTCAAAGCAGTTGCGAATGTTAATATCCTTGAAGGTATTCGATTTTACGTATCATTTGCTTGCAGTTTTGCTTTTGGCGAACTCAAACTTATGGAAGGAAGTGCAAAGATCATCTCATTGATTGCCAGAGATGAGAATCAACACCTTGCCATTACTCAAAATATTCTGAAGAAGTGGAGAGAAGGTGATGATCCTGAGATGGCACAAATCTTCAAAGAAGAAGAGCAGTGGTTAATCAATACTTTTGAGAACACTGTAAATCAAGAAAAACTTTGGGCAGAGTATCTGTTCAAGGATGGTTCAATGATTGGACTCAATGATAAATTGCTGCAGCAATATGTAGAATGGATTGCCAATCGTAGAATGAAATCAATTGGACTAAAACCAATCTATGACGTACCCGCAAAGAATAACCCACTCCCCTGGACGGAACATTGGATTTCGTCGAAGGGTCTTCAAGTTGCTCCTCAAGAAACTGAGGTTGAGTCTTACATCGTCGGAGGAATCAAACAAGACGTTACCGAAGATACCTTTGCAGGATTTAGTCTCTGATTCATATGCAGCATACCGGGAGGCAGCAAAATCTGATGACTTCCTCTTTGGTAATTATGATGGGTATAAAGCATTTGAAGATTTAGATCAAGAGGACTCCTAAAGGGGGTCCTTTTTTTTATAAATATCCTTATAAAGGGTATAAAGAAATTAAGATGAAATCCTTATCACAATCAGAATATGGAGAACTTAGAGATCTCTATAGTAGTGTTTATGAAACTGAAGAAATTATTGAAGAGGAGTTCATACATGAGATCTGTGATGAACTAGTTGAAGAATTGGTTGCAGAAGGATACTCTGAAGAAGATGCTATTGTAATTGTTGAAGATGCTGCCAACGATTACATTGATGAAGCAAAAGTAACTTTTGGTAGTGATACTGCTCCTATCAGAAAGTCTGGTGCTCCTGTAGGGGCAAGAAGAAGATATGGAATGAGAAAGGCAGCAGATGCTCTGCAGGGTGCTAAGAAAGCAGCAGGAAGTGCATACAAGACTGCCAAATCAAAAGCAGTTGGTGCCGCAGTGGACGTTGCTGTGGCAGGTAGTATGGCAAAGAAAAAGGCAAGTGAAGTAAAACAAGCAGTTCAAGATGCTCCTGGTAAGGCGAAAGCAGCAGTCACCACAGCAGCATCAGATGCAAAGAAAAAGACAAAGAGTGGTATTAAAGGATTCATTAAACGTCAAGCACAGAAGGTTGTGAGTCGTATGAGTGAAGAAAATGAAGAACTAGAAGCAACCGGATTATTCTCCGAAAAAGAGATTGCTGCTATAGAAGAAGCAATGAGTTCTTATGATAAAAATCGTAAGAGAGCAGCACAAAGAGCAGCAGATAGAAATGCTGCGAGAGCTGCTGGTAAGACTGGTGTAGTTCCTGGTGTTGGTTATGTAACTCCTAATAAGGAGAGAGAAACTTATACTGACGAGAAAGGAACCGTTCGTCATAAGTCTGGTGCTAAAAACGAGTAAGTAATATAAAACTTACATAATACTTTAGAGAGGACTTGACAGGTCCTCTTTTTTTATGTAGACTAGGTTTGTCCCCGTTAAAGATAAATAATAGCTCATATAATACTATAGTATGAGTTATGATAATCCCTGGAAATATAATGAAAGACCTTTTGATAGTGACGATGTTCACGACTACTTTGGTTTTGTTTATCTCATTACCAATAAGTCAAACCAACGACAATACATTGGGCGAAAGTATTTTTGGTCGTTCAGAACCCCACCAGGAAAAAAGAGAAAAGTAAAACAAGAATCTGATTGGAAAAAGTATTATGGTTCTTGTCCTGAGTTAAAGGAAGATATAAAAAAGTATGGCAAAGAGATCTTCAGTAGAGAAATACTAAGTCTTCATGAGAAGAAGGGAGATTGTAACTTTGAGGAGACCAAGCAGTTATTTTTAAATAATGTTTTATCTGAGGCACTTGACAATGGAGCTCCTGCGTTTTATAATAGTAATATTCTAGGTCGTTATATGCGAAAAGACTATGGTAACTTTGGAAGAGACACTCTCAAAGACACATGATTGGGCAATCGACAGACTGCACACTCTTTGTGACATGAAATCTGATGATGTGTTAGAGTCTGTTGAGAATGCTCATGCTCTGCGTTTAGAGTTTGCTGAATGGTTGGACCCTAAAGTGGATGATCATGAAATTTATTCACTTGAATATCTTGGAGAAGATTAATGCTTGAGTTGCTTTTAACATTAACACCAATTGATTATCATCATCTTGCAAAAGTTGTTCAAGTAGAAGCAGCAAAAAATACTGCTGATGAATATTGTGTTGCTGTTTCTGTATTAAATCGAGTAATGTCTGACAAATTTCCCGATACAGTATCTGAAGTAGTATATGCTCCAGGTCAATATGAAGGTATATACACTCATAAATGGATTCATGTAAATTCAAAACTTGTGAATAAATTAAATTCTCCACAAGGAAAACAAAATATTCTGTTATGGTTTAAGGTTCTTAATGGTAGAACCGATTTTAAAGGTCAACGTATGCTCAAATATAGAGTTACTTCTGAAGATCCAATGTGTCATCCTAAAGGAAACTTTTACCACTATTCTTGGCAATCATGATTAAAAAAATCTTGTCCAAATTATTCTCTCAAAAACCTAAGGATATTGAGTGTGACATTGACGAAGATGATCAAGATAAATCATATGTTGGAATTCCTGCTCCTATCTTGAATCCTGTTGATGAATGGTTTTCTTCTTCATATGGTTGCCCTTCAGTAATCACTGAAAAACAAAAAGATTATATGGAGAAAGAAACTGAAATGAAGATGCAGGAAGAAAAACGACGTGAAGAAGCAGGTGAAGAACCTGAAGACATTCATCAAAAGATGTATGAAATTGCAACTAAAAATTGGAATACGGTAATAGAGACTCCGGGTGGTTCTGAGAACTTACAAGAAGGTCTTGATGGTTGGAATGTACTTAAAAAATGAATCAAGATTGGCGTTACAGTGATGAAAGAATGGATGTTCGCACACAAGGATTAAACATTCTACTTAAAAGATTTGGTTCTCAGATTTGTTCTGACGGATCACCTAGATATACTAGTCAAAGTATTTACGAATGTGTTCACGATTGGGTTTCACAAGGTAATGTAAATACTAATGGCATTGTCAAATATTATGAGGCATATTACACAAAATGAAAAAAATTATTGCATCCCTGGTTGCTGTGGCAGCGGTTGCCCTACCTGCCCTTTCAGACCCCCTAAAAGATAACGAATACTATACTAACCATTCTATGGGGTGTATGTTACTCAGAGAGTGTAAGGATGAAGTTAAAGAGGTCTTTAGTCTTTTGGATATTTCTAGTGAGTATCCCAATACTGACGATTTTTATTCTGTTGCTGATGAATTCAACTCTATGCTTGTCGCCCTTAATCAGATCGGAGTTAACGTGTTTCTAGCAGATGAAAAATATTTTCCAGTTGGACATCGTGGAGTTTATCATACGGTAAGCAATAACTTCTTTCTAAACAAAACATTCATGAAGCGTCCTTACATATTGATGAGTGTGATGCGTCACGAAGGATGGCACGCTGCTCAAGATTGTATGGCAGGTACTATTGACAATAGTTTGATTGCCATTATTCATAATGAGGATGATGTTCCTGAGATGTGGCAAGAGATGGCACGGAGAGCCTATGTGTTACAACCCTCTGCTATTCCTTGGGAGAAGGAAGCAACCTGGGCAGGTAAAACTGAAAATATGACTATGAAGGCACTTCAATCTTGTGCTGCAGGTACTATGTGGTCCGATTATGATCCGACACCAAAGACCCGTGAATGGTTAGTTGAAAATGGATTTCTTCCTAAATAATATCACCCGATAAGGAAATCGGAACAATCACCCAAAGCAAACTCTTTGAACTAATCCCTTAAGTCTTATAATGTAAGAGTTTGTTATTGGATAACAACTATTTACATATGACACATTTAACAAGAGATGTGTTAATCAAGAAAATCGTTGCCAATGAAATGATAGGTTACGGTGGAACTGATTATCTACAGTCTCTAAAGGATGCGTATCACAAATGGGAACACGAATCAAGTTTTGTTCTCTGTCAAAAATTTAATCAACTAGAACACACAAACATTACTGTAGATTTACTTCAACCATAAATAGCAGAACCATGCCTGCTACACATGCCAGAAGAAGTCAAAACTCCTGAGGTAAAGAAAGAAGAACCTAAAAAGAAAGGTCCCTTCGGAAAACTAAAGGAAAAAGCAGAAGACTCTGAAGAACAACTTGCTATCGTTTCCACCTTTGTAAGACTGGGTATCCTTATCTGGTCAGGTGGTATTTTGACTTTGAACTATGTAACCATCCCCGGATTTCCACAAGGAAAGATTGACCCAACTTTTATCGCTTCCGTCTTTACAGGCGTTTTAGCTACTTTTGGCGTGCAGACGGCAAAGAAATCTAATGATGGCACCATGAAGATGAATGGTGCTGCTGGTGCTGGTGCAATTACCAAAGCAGATCTTGAAAAACTTATTGCTGCTGCTAAAGAAACTGCACCTGCTCAGACTATTAGAGTAGAGCAAGGACCAATTAAAATTGTAACAGATCAACCTCCATACAAAATGTGATATGAAACCTTACCTCAAGTGGACTGCCCTCAGTGTTGGTAGTGTCGTAGCAATCGCACACATCGGTGTGTTGGGACATTTAATCGGAAGACAATCCGATAGGACTGTTCAAGTCCCGACAATTAATATTCCTCGCGGTAATCCGTATTCTTCCTATAAGATCGAAGCAGGTAAAGAAGGTTATAAAATAGAATATAAAGCAAATGATCCTGCTATTTTAAAGTCTCATAAATCATTAGATCTTGATAAGAGCAAGAAAGGTCTTTTTGGTGGAGGAACAGAAAGAAGAACAGAATATCGTAGTGATGAATATACAATGGAAGGTGTGAGAAATATGGGAGGTTCCTCTTTGCCAGGGGAGGGAAAGTCTGCAAAAGACGTAGAGTGTTTAGTGGCGGACGCTGGAGCACGGTCGCAAGGTGCAATGGCAGGGACCGCAATTAGTACAGGTCTTATTGCTCCTGCTGTCATGAATATTCCTTATATTGGATGGTTGGCAGCTGGATGGGCAACACTTCTAGGTCAAAAAACTGGTGAAACGATTGGTTCAGAAGTTTATTCTACTATCAGTGATTGTTAATGAATTTAATTTTGAGACCTCTAAGTAATGTAAATGATGTTACTTGGAGTATTGTTATTTGTTTGATAATACTTTTAGGTGGAGTTACGTATTATATTGTCTATATAATGCGTATGGCTTTCGATGAATTGAAAGATGGCGACTCTAAATGAAGTAGCATCAAAAATAACTGAAATTGATGCAAAACAAGATAAAGAAATCGCAGTCTTAACTCATAAGGTTGAAGACTTAGAAAAAACTGTTTCTGAATTTAGAAATAGAATTCGTAAAAATGAGAGATGGATTGCCGGTGCTGGAGCCATCATTAGTGCCGTCGTTACAATAATCGGAATCGCATCAGCATTAGAATCAAAGGAGATCAATTATGGGAGCAATGGTTCCACCCAGCAGGAAGTCCTGCTACAACTTTCGAGTGATTGAAATCAATCGTGTTATTGATGGTGATACTATTGATGTTACCATTGATCTTGGGTTTGACTTATACAAGAAAGAAAGAGTTAGAATTGCAGGAGTTGATACTCCAGAAAAGAGAACGAGAAATCTAGAGGAGAAGGCTCTTGGAATTGACGCAACCAACTGGCTCAAAGAAAAACTAGAATCGACTATCGATGGTGATGATGAGTTGTCTGTTAGGACTGAACTTGTTGGTGGGGTAGGTAAATATGGTCGTCTTCTTGGTTGGTTATATATTGGAGAGGACGTGGTTTCCCTCAACGAACAAATGATTGACGAAGGTTATGCTTGGGAGTATGATGGTGGAACAAAACAAAAAAATTTTGAAGAACTTCGTGAAATTCGTAAAACAAGAGGAACATTAACATGAGAAATGAAATTTTAAAAGCACTTAAATCTGATGCTATTGGTAACATTGAAAAAGCAAGACTTAATATTGAGATTTACCTTACTAATCCTGTAGGTATAGGTGAGCATCCAGATGTTCTTGCTGCTATTCAAGATCAAATTGATATTATTGCACATGAAGAAGAACGTATTGAAGTTTTAGAAAAACATTTTAAAGATTGATATATACACAGTGATATAAAGTCAAAAAAATGCAAAAAGTAATCAATGTACTCGCACTTGTGTCTTTTGCTGTATCCGGTGCCATCGTATCTGGTGGTGCTTATGTTTATTTTAACAAGGATGCAATGATTGAAAGTGCAAAACAAGCAGCAACCAAAGCAGCAACGGAGGCAGTTACAGCAGCACTTCCTGGAATGTTAGATGCTGCCATGCCTGAGATGCCTGAGGTAACTGGTGGAGTTATTCCCAGTAGTGGTGGTGGACTGCCTAGTTTCTGAGAATTTCATGATACTTGATATATAATGCAGTTATTATATTGATATGACTGTATCTAAACCTAGAAGAAGAACTAAACCTCAGGGTGATAATAGATTCTTTCTTTATGTAATGTTCTATCACTTCTTCGGTGGACTTGCTGGTATTTTTAAGGATGATTGATGGCAGAAATTTATCAAATTAAAATAAGATCTGTGGATGTTCCAGAGGTTCCTGATTATCTAACCTCACCACCACAGGCTATTCCTAATACTGTTCCCGTAACAGTGAACATAGGATTTCCTGTGGTGGATCTTCCTGGTTGTGTTGAGGCACACGAGACAAAGAATGTCAAAAATAACCAGGTTAAAAGTGATGATAAGAGAGGAGTTCTGACTTTTTGTGATGGGCAAATACCATCTTTCAATCCAATAAATTTTAATGAGGAAGTAGAACTACCAACCCCTAAACCACCTATTCCTTCATATAAGGCACCAGAAGTTTCGGAAGTGCCAGAGATTCCTAAAGATGCTATGCCAAAAATAGAAAAGGAAGAGGTTCCTTGTCCTGGTCTTAATGCACCTAGGATTGGTGATGTAGCACAAAATAAAAATGAAAAGGTTTCTGGATTTGAGTTGCAGACTGTAAATGGTCAGCAGATATGTGTGACTCTGTATGAACCAATTCCATTCACAGAGCAATATCTTCCGGCACCACAAGTCGTAGCAACAACTGCTGGTATTGCTGCTGTCGCAACTACATCTGCTTTATTGGCAAAACCAGTGGCAGATCTTTTACTTAAGGTAGTAAAACCACTGGTAAAGAAAACAATTAAAAAGGTTGCTGCTAAATTTGGAAAACATCCAAAGCAATTGAGTATAACTGAACGTAGAGAAGTTCAGAGAGAATTATCTCAGGCAGTTAGAATTATGAAAAATATGAAGAAGTAATTATTCGATAGCACCACCAAGATCTTCTGCTTTCCTTGATGCTGAAGGAATAGTATGAACGTGTGGTTTGATATGAGTTACATTTTGAACTACCACATCGGCACATATTTTATAATAAGGACTTCTGGGATGAAAATTTATTCCCTCCTTTATTAACTGCCCACAATTTTTCAATCGAGCAATCTCAAAATCTAATCTTTTATTGGCTGCTGCTTGTTTCATTAAATCAATGTTTGCTGATGCTGCTTGTTTACATTGATCCTGTAGAGTTCTATCTAATGGTTTACTCCAAGTCATGGAGAAACCAACACTTAAATTGTAATTGTCTTTCTGTCCGGTTCTTACTGGAACTTGATATAAAATATCGCCAGGATTGTCTGGTGCGCCATCTCCGATTGCTTCTCCATTATCATCAAAGTCTCCAGACAAATCTCTCATATCATAAACATTATCAAAGTATTGTCCTTGAAATGGTTTTTGGGCGGATAATGCTCCTGTTACATACGGAGTAAAGTTCATAGTGGGACCTTGACAACTGATCCCGCTTCCATAAGTGTTAGTTATATAAGGCCCTTGTAAAACCTGAATAGCTTGATTAGTAACTGAGCCTGAACTATTTGCCACAGGGGCAGCAGTCGCACTCACACCTCCGACTTCCGCACTTGCAGGTAGGGCATTTGCAATACTTGTTAGACATAAGATTACTGGGAGAAAATACTTGTTGTAGTTGTTATACTTTCGATGTCCGTCGTTCTTTGGATAACCGTCTGGTTGCTCAATCCCGGTCCCATGTAGGTTTCTGTGAACTGGAACGCTTGTCCTGGATTTGTTTGTATGAAGGATGGTTTGTTTGTCACACCTGTCCATGTTGAAGTCACTCCGTCAATAGTTACTGTATTTGTCCCTGTCCCTGGAGACAGGTTACCTGATGCTGAAATTCCACTTCCTGTGGCAGAATATTGATATCCTGTATTATAATCCATCGAATTGATGGTTTCTACTACTTTAGATTTTGTTTCAGTTGAGCTCGTCATTGAGCCCTGAGTGAAATTCGGGACCACTGGAACTGCTTTTGCGATAGTTCCATGTAAGGCACCAAGAATCAATCCAAGACTGATTGCTTCTTGTAATCTAGTCATTACTATTTAACCTCAGTCTATAACAGTAATTTCACTAACGAATTGTCCGATTGCCGTAGATCCAGATCCACCAGCAGTCACCGTAAGGACATTTGCTGAGGTTACAGTACCAGCAAGATTTCCTGCAGTACCGGCAGTGTAAGAGGTTTGTCCGGTCAGATTACCAACCGTTCCTACAGTAGGAGCACTAGTTGGGATTGCATCAGCCTGTGTATAAGATTGACTGAAGGAGAATGCTGCTCCAGCAGTGTCTTGGGTGGCAGCAATCGTTCCTGGTGAATAAACTCCAGAAGTGATAGTACCAGCAGAAACTGTACCCGCAGTTGTGCCATCCGTAGTATCAATATTACTACCTGCAATACTGAACGTCGAACCAATTCTAGATGCAGTTGTTCTGGCAGCATCAACAGAAAGTTGAACACTTGCCGAATGTTTACTAACAAGACCACCAGCATAAACAGGTGATGTCATCAAAATCATACTAAAAGCAATTAGTGCTTTTTTCATGTGTAATCCATAAGGTAAAATTATTTAGCAGATCTAATAAATTATAAATAAATTACCATGTATTGAACATTGCAATGAACGAACAACAAGAACACCTTACACAATTGTTGGAACAAAGAGGAAATTTATCTCAACAACTCGAATCTACTCAGACACAGATAGGAAGAACCAGAGAATTATTGTTTAAAACTCAAGGTGCTATTGAGTATTTGGAAGCAGTCGGAGTTAAATTGCCAGAACCTGAGGTTGCTGGAGAAGTAGAGGAAGAAGCACCAGCAGAAGAAGGTTGACGCATAGACCCAGAGGGTCTATAATAACTAAGTCGAGGGGAGACCTAAGACAGACACTGAGAGGTAAACAGTAAGAGGAACGACGAACTGTTCCCACCTCTCAATCCAACTGACTCGTTAGCTCAGCTGGATAGAGCAACTGCCTTCTAAGCAGTCGGCCGTAGGTTCAAATCCTACACGAGTCGTTGTCCTTTTTATTTCTTATGGGCAAATATGATTTAGGTGGACAACCACCAATAGCAGTCAATATCCTTAGACTCATTAGTGAGTTGGAAGGTTCTTCTCAAATGCTCAAATATATGGGTTTTGAAGAAGATATGAATGCTATCAATGAAATGAAGAAGAGATATTATAAACTCTACTTCAAGACTAATAAGGAAGAAAAGGCAAACAATGCTCCATAGCACAATCGGTAGTGCGCGAAGCTGTTAACTTTGAGGTTCTAGGTTCGAGTCCTAGTGGGGCAGTTGACAAGAACTCAATCTTGTCTTATACTATCTCTTGTGTGGAGGAAGTGCGGTGGGAGAGCAATCTCTCACTTGCGGAATTAGTTTAGAGGTAAAACTAAAGGTTTCCAACCTTTCGTCACCAGTTCGATTCTGGTATTCCGCTTTCGGGTTACCGTAATCCGAATCTAGTATAAATACTTAACCTTTTGTCTTTCAGTAATTAAAGTAACAAAGGGTCATACTTAACACGGGACAGTCGAGTCCCTATTCATCTGCGGGTATCCATTCCGCAAGTAACTAAAGGTACAAAAAATGTTTAAATCTGTATTCGCAGCCTCTGCTGCTCTGTTCGCATCCGCTGGAGCTGCCCTTGCAGGTCCCTACGTCAACGTAGAAGCAAATGCTGGTTGGACGGGTTCTGATTATAATTCAACCACGACAGACATCCACGTTGGTTATGAGGGAGAAGTCGGTGCTGCTTCCTACTACCTCCAGGGTGGTCCAGCAGTAGTCGCTGTTGATGGTGTTGATACCGAGACTGAATTCTCTGGTAAAGCAGGTGTTGGTATTCCTGTTTCCGATGCCATCGGAGTATATGGTGAGATCTCTTTCTTGACCGCAGACGATGCTGATGACCTCGGCGTTGGTGGTAAGTTGGGATTGAAGTACAACTTCTGATTGTTCATATAGGCACGTAAACATCTAGATGTTATACTGGGGGTGCGACGGCATCCCTTTTTTTATGAAAAAATATTTTATAAACTTCATAACGAATCCAGGAACACTAACCTCCCTTCTGTTGTTTGGAATGATAGCACTGATAGGGACACTGCATAATCATGCTCACTATGAAATGACTATGGATGCAGATAGTTACGTGAGACAGTGGTGTAGGTCATCAGCAGAAAACAAAAAAATCTGTATTAGTTATGGTGGAGACATGGATTAATAATGAAAAAACAATATAAAGAAACTGCAGAATGTAAGAATCTCTATGATATGATTCTTGGGTTACATAAACGTATCGATGATCTTGAGTCTGAGAATTCAACAATGATTCGTCTTCTTGGGAACATAGATACTAAGTTAGGAAACCTTTCTAATGAAGATTAATCTGTGGTATTCAAAAAGTATGCAGCAGTGGCGTTGGACTCTATCTGAAGAGTTCAAAAATGGAATTGCAAAACTAGAACAACACTCTGGTCAAAGAATCTATTTACGTGATGCAATGGAAGATGTTGCTAATACTGTAGAGTATATGTTGGAATCTAAGAACAAAAAAAGATAAATAACTGAAAACTGAAGAAGTTCCGAACAATACAATGGACAGAATAAAAGTAAGGTGTCGCTCTTGTGGGAAAGAGTTGACAAGCACCAGTAAGGTGCAATGTTGTGGTTGCCCAAATCAAATGATGATAGTTGATGATAAGATTGGAGCAGTCGATTTAAATCAAGTTGTTATGTTAAACTCCAATCAACTCAAAGACAAAAGGAGTGTTCTGACTCAACAAGATATTGAGTGGCAAGAACAAAGAAGACAACGTAAAGTTCGTAAATTGAACTTCGAAGTTCGATAGGAGAGGGTCCGGTTGGTCGAGGAAGCTGTCTTGAAAACAGTCGGGTGTAAAAACTTCGCAGGTTCAATTCCTGTTCTCTCCGTTAGGAAATACACATAAAGTTGTCAAATAATGAGTGCTAATTATTATAGCTAGTGTGTAGTTTGAAGTAAGACAATGGACAACACATCCTACGATAATTGGGTGAGAGTCAAGGAAGCATTAGAATCATCAGGAAATATGAACAATTTCTATTATAGGAGAGCTTGTGCTATAGTTTCTGGAGGAAGTGATCCAATGGACAATCTACCCAATGTCTCACAGGATGAATGAAATTAAACCTACCCATTATGTTACTCGTGAAGAGTGTCAGGAGATGATTGATGCTGCCATACGAAAACATAATCGTAATGCTGGAATTATCAGTATGTGTGTTGGATGGGTTGTTCTCGCACTTTTTGCTGAGGGTCTTCTTCGACTTATTGGAGTAATTCCTCCACTATTACCTTGGTTAAATATACAACTATGATGAGTGGATTATTTGTTTTGGGATTTATTACAATGATGGTTATTACCATGGAAATAACATGGTCTGTAAAAAATAAAGGAGAATTAAAATGAAAGTTGGAATGATTGGTTTAGGTCGTACTGGTGAAGGTATGGCTCGACGTATGCTTGCAAAGGGAATTGAAGTTTGGGGTTATAGTAGCACTAACTATGAGAATGCCTGTGGACAATATGAAGCAGGATATATTAGTGGATGTGTAACTTCACTAGAGTATCTTGTTCGAGCAGTTAAATCTGATGGTAAAAAATTTACTAGTGCTGGTAGAATTCCTGGCATCTTTCAGATTACACTCCCAGAGCAAAAGGCAGAAGACACACTTGATGAATTACTACCATTACTTGAGGAGGGTGATATCATCATTGACCATAGTACCAGTGACATAACAAAATGTCAGGAACTGGAGAAGTATTGCTCTAAGTTGGGTATATCATATATCTTCTCTGGTGTGTATGGAGCACCTTATGCTATCAACACTTGTTCTAAAATTTTCCAATCTCTATCACCAGGTAATTTTAAATGTTAGGTACTGTTTTACTGTGGATATCAATTCCATTTATGCTTCTTACTATAACCTTTGGACTTTACAGGGGTGAAAATTTTTACTACGAAAGCGATGATTATGATGGAAATGGAACAGCACATTAAACCAGAATTAAAAAATTCTTATGACTTTGCCATGTCGTCTTTTGCTAGAATGTATGGAGTCAAATCTGTTCAATCTAATAATAGTATGCATAGATTTTGTATACTATGGGCAGAATCGAGTTTAGATCCACCATTGGATAGCCTTACCAAAGTAGATTTTTATTTTAGAGACTTATGGATAACCAGCACATTAAAATAAATTCATCTAGAAGAGTATGTAGAAGTGTTGTATGTGGTGGAGATATTTTTATTCCTGATAGTGAATATCAAGGAGAGGATTGTAAATTAAC
>Ga0181398_1000374_pt1 | contig 13389 bp, 22 predicted proteins | sample 21SPOviralmetaG_FD_130127 | JGI IMG/M metagenome (GOLD analysis project Ga0181398, IMG submission 130127) | Marine viral communities from the oligotrophic San Pedro Time Series (SPOT) site, San Pedro Channel, CA, USA - 21 SPOT_SRF_2011-04-29 | ecosystem: Environmental > Aquatic > Marine > Strait...
GAATATGACGCTTGTTCTGTTCCTTTCTAAAGCGTCATAAAGGGTGGCTACTTAATAAGCCCGCGGGTGCCTATGGTTAGCACCCATTTTTATTGGCTTTTTTACCAGGAAATAAGGGGTTGACAGAATAGAATCCTATGTTATTATAATACTATAATGTTAACAAAAGGAGCAGATATGCAAATAGATCAAATACACACAGAAGCTACAAGTGCCGCGAAACAGGCAGTAACCAACTACTTGGACAACTGGACTAAAACAACAGGTGGAAACGAGTATGGTGAACCTATGTATTGTGGGTTTGCTTGGGTTGAAGTCTCTGTAACAAGAACAAATAGTCAAGAGGCAAAGCAACTAACATCAATTGGCTTTAAACCTAGTTATAGAGGAAGAGCAATGCAACTGTGGGATCCTGCACAACACAGAGGACAATCAATGGATTGTAAAGAGGTAGGTGCTTCAGCTTATGCAGAAGTATTAAACAAATATGGGTTTGATGCTCATATGGGTAGTAGAGCAGACTAAGGAGGTCAAATGGCTAAACTGGCAATATCAAGTATAATAGATGCTATCATGCAATTGGATAGCAATTACGAAGTAACACAGATAATAGATGCTATCAAGTTGAAGCAGAATTATCTACAAGCAGATGCTAGAAGACAATTTGTAGCTGGAGATCGAGTACAGTTCACTAGCAGAAACGGACAGTTATACAAGGGTACTATTGATAGAATCAAACAGAAGTACATACTTGTAACTGTTAAGGGTAACAGTGGATTCCCTATGCGATACAATGTACCAGCTACTATGTTAAGCAAGGTAGCATAGAGTACTACAGAACACTCCTACACTAAAGGCCCTACGGGGCCTTTTTTTATGAAATACTTTTCGTAAAATTATTTTGAAAAACTTTTCCCCTGGCCGACCATGTAAATATTCGGCGTGGCATTTCCTAGGGACCAGGGCTATAGCGGACGTTATATTTTTTGGGCAATAAAAGATGAGGTGTAATGTATTAGGAGCGGCTAAAAAAATTGCAGTAAAAAAAATTTAGCTAACTATATAGATTTCTGTAATGTACTATTTTAAATACAAAACAACTATTATAACAGGTATACCCCGCGGTAAGAACCATGAACTCAACAGAAACGACAGTTGTATCACTGTGAGCCACTATGAGCCTGTGTGTACTAACTGTATGTGATCAGCAGTAAAGAACTGTGGGGCCAAGATGAACACTATGAACTACTATGAAGCATTGTGGATAATGCAAAAAATTAAAATGCTATAAAAAATAGCATTTATAACAATACCTCGCGGCGAGAGGTATAACTTAATGGATCACACTGGGCTATATTGGAAAACTGTACTAACTGTGTTGGCTTCAACTATATAGGTTTCTAACCTACAAATATCATATATAAAAATATAAACCACCATAATGCGGCAAGTACATACAACACTATTTCAACTATACGATCGTTCATAACACTATTTAAGCATAACTGTTCAGATACAGGACACACGGGCTTTAAAACAGGATTAACGGCTATGATATACGTAGTACTAGCAATGCTTTGTACGTGTTAGTGCAAGTACATATAAACAGCATACACACACGGTGAACTGTTAGTCTAAGGCGTGTAACATACTGTAATAAAATCTTTATTACTATTTGCTATGGTGGGGCATGGTGGTTGCTGTAATTAGGGTCTTCTGCGAGAGCTGGAAAAGGAACGTAAGTTCCGTTCCACTAGCGAGCAGATATATCCGTATAGACGAGCTATGTTATATCCTTTAGCAAAGTTAATTAGATTGCTTATAATTTTCCGCAAATACAAGCAAATACAATATACCGCCGCACATACAAACTATACAATATAACCGCCACATACACACAAATACAATATATAACCCCGCACATACAAAAAATCGCTAATACAAACTATGCAATATAAACACCCCTGCAAAAAAATTTTTCGCATACACAAATACAATATAACAGGCCTATTCCGATAAGTAATACTATGAACGGATATATGGTACAAGGTATAATAATAATAGTAATAGTAGTAATAGCATTTGTGCTAGGGACAGCAGTCTTATGAAGTGGGCGTTAATTATATTATATTTTATCGGTGGTCCGGATGGCGGATGGTACGAGAGCGAACGTAAGTTTTTTCAAACTGAAAAAGAATGTATTGAACATATGGAGTTCTTTAACAATATGCCTAAGCCAGGAGTTATGATGTCTAGATGTCATGACCTTAATGAAAAAGAATGGTGGAAGATCAAAGGCGGAACAATATAAATGGAACTATTACTTAAAGCAATTATTGGAGGTATCATAATTGCAACGGTTAGTACTATTGGTCAACGTTATCCTACTATAGGAGCCTTTGTATTGGGAATACCATTAGCAACTTTTGTTTCGTTTATGTTTATGTATTATGCAGGCGTTGATGTGCAAACATTTAAAACTATTAGTGTACACACAGTATACTTTGTGTTAATCAGTTTATTATTCTTTCCAGTATTTGTTTTTATGTTATCTAGTTATGGGTTTTGGTTATCAATGATGACCGGAGTTGCAATTTCAGGTTCGTTAATGTTGGTGTTATTAAAGTATGTCGTCTAATTTTGATAAAACACACAATCAGTTTTGCAAAGTTTATGTAACTAATAAAAAAAAGACTGACACATTTTACTGGGGCTATTTTACTAAAAGTATGGTTAACAAAGATTTTAAAGAATTAGTTAAGTCCAATGAATGGGACGTAATAGTAGTTGATGATATTACTAAAGAAGAATTTGATAAAAGAATAAAGAAATATACACCTTATGGTTAAGAAAATAAAATGGACATTAAGCAAACGCAGGATGTGGTATAAACTATCTGGTATACCTGTATGGTTACATACACATTGCACAACTAAAGGTAAGCATTGGATAACTGGTTGGAAGTGTACTAAATGTCATATGTCAATTACTGAACAAGATAATAAGAATGGTAAGATACTTGGCGAGTATACTATATCAACATTAGATCCAGATGCATTTAAAGTATATAATAAATGATTTATTATAATAGTATATAAGTACTAGAAGTTATGTTTAAAATATTGATATTAGCTTATTTAATTGGACAGGATCCTATAGCAACTCAACAAACTTTTGCCATGGAAAAAACATTTAATACTATGGAAGAATGTAAAGCAGAGTTGATGTTACAAACTCGTAACAATGGCACATATGATGTGCTTTGGGAATTTGTAGAAGATACTAACTTCAAATATGACTGGCTAGTTGCTGGATGTAAAAATGAAGAAACTGGAGAAGAGTTTCAAATAAGTCCATCATACCCTAAAGGTAAACCAGAAGAACTTGAAGACGTTGCAATTGATAAACAGCTAGAGGTATAAATGTTAAAAGTATTAATGACAGGCAATCCAACATACGGACTTGCTGAGAAGTTTTCTATTGTGAATACTCAAACTGATTTTGCAAGTAGAACAAATGATTACGACTTATGTACTAAACAAGGCCGTGTTAAAATAGCACAGTCTAGTTTAAAATATGATGTGTTTATTAATTCGTCAGCACTATATCAATTTAACCAATCACTAGTATTAGAAACTGTTTGGAAAAAATGGCAAGAAGAAAACAAAAAAGGTCTTATTATTAATATTGGTTCAACAGTAGATAGATCAACAAAAGGTGCTGAATGGATTTATCCACAAGAAAAGAAAGCACTTAAAAGTATGAGTCATCAATATGCAATGTTAGGTATATGGGGAGACAGTGGTATTAGAGTAAGTTATATATCATTTGGTTCATTAGAAACTAAAAAAGTACATGAAAAACATCCTGACAGAAAATTAATGAATGTTGTACAAGCGGCAGAATATATTCAGTGGGTTATTGACAGTCCAATTAACATTAACGTAAATGAATTACATATGGATCCAATTCAATGACCTGGCTTTTAATTGGAGTAGTACTAGGTGTTTGGATTCGTGTAGCTCTTACTCCGCCACATAAATCAGAAATAGAAAAATTTGAAGATCCTTGGAACTGGACTGGTTTTGGTGGTTAATAATCAAAATCTTTGTACAACGTATATTTGGCTGTAAGTTCTTCGCCTGCTTTGATTGGCTTAATTGTTTGCAGATACTTTACAGGAAGTTGATGCCAAAATCCATTTACATTTTTACAGTTTGGATCATCTGAATGATTATAGAAAGCACCTAAGGCAGTTCTAATGCTACCATGTGGAAAGTTTTTATCTAGTACGTGTACAATACCTAGTATTGTCCATGCTTCAAAATCTTGTGTAGCAAACAAGCCAAGGCCTTGCACCTTTGACTCTTTGATAGTTAATCCTTCTGGTAATGGTCTATACATAATAACATTATTTATTATGTAACTCTTGTATCGTAAACATACTCACGTCCTAGCATTTGACAAATCCAAACATTGCTTCGATACTTTTTGAAAGTCATTTTCATTGTCTTTTCAAGTATGATTGTTTTATCTCCGTTTGGATGATCTTTAATTATTATGCCATTAGCAGTTGCACCATTATCAGTACAAGTTATTTTAACTACTTGATCTTCATTGTTAAACATAATGCCCATAGTATACTATAGGTTTATGTTCTGTCAACTATAAAATTTTTAATTTGAAATTAAAACAGTCTGCTTTACTTTGAAATGTTATCACAGCTCTTTGTCTAGCTGGCCAAGAACGTGAAGGACTACATTCTTCAAAGTACCAACCAAACTTACCATCACAATATCTGTTGCACCATTCTATAATTCCCATATTGATATCCATTTTTACTAATGGTACATTGTATTTAAAAGATTGATTATATCCACAGCCTTTGCGAATAAGTCCGTTATTTTCTAATCGACAATCGTCGTATGTCCAATCACTATCCATAACACCACCTTCTATTGCTTTTTTAATATTTTTAATAAGAACAGCTTTGTTAATCATCTATAGATAAATGGATCTTGTTTTTTTAACTTTTTAATTTTTTTCTTATAAGCTCGATGTATTTTCCAATCCATCCATTTGCTTTTAAACCAATTAATAATAAACATTGTTATTTCCTTTTATAATATTTATATTCAGTTGCTTCTGCTAATTCTGAAAAAACTTCCTCAAAATTTTCACTTCTAAATTCATCAACACGCATAGTCCAATGTACAAATTTCATCCAGTCATGATAACCTTCAACTTCTTGTTGCATATAATCTATAAATGTTTGTATGTCTTTGTTGTTGTGTTCTTTTAACTTGTTAATAATATTTCTTTTAGCGTGATTTGGTAAACACTTAACATTATAATGAGAAGGATAATGCAAACTATTTAGATATACACTTATACCAAATTCTTGTGCCCATGCTAAAAATTCGGGTATGTACAGCACGTTAAAGATATTAATTGTATGACATATACCAACAGTAAACTTTTCGCTTTGTTTGTTTTTAAATTCACTTATAACGTGTAATGCATTTTTCCATTTAGCAGGATGTCTTTGATATTCAAACTGTTTTTCAATACCATCAATTGAAAACTGAACATCAACTGATTTAAAGTGTGGCCATATATTTTGTAATGCATCATTTGGTAATTGTGTTCCATTTGTATTATAATGAATTCCTATATTTTTAGCATAACCTTTTTCAACACAAAATTTTAACAATTCAAATTGTTCTTTAATCATAAATGGTTCACCACCTGTAAAATCAATATATTCAAGTGTTGGTAATAGTAATTCTAATTCTTCCCAAAACTTTTTATTAGTTTCAGGCCATCCATGTCTTGTATGTTCTTCTTTATGGTTGTCTTGTTTGTCATAATGTTTTTGTTCAGCTATCCATTTTGAACTAGAGTGTGTTCCACATATACGACATTTTAAGTTACAAATATTACCTAATTTTAAATCTAAGTATTTTAATTTAGGTTCCTGTAATATTTCTTCAGTAATATGGTGTTTGTATTTTTTATTATCTCTAATTCTTTTTGATACTTTTCCACTTGCTTCTTCACTCCAACACTTGCCACACCCACTTGGTTTTTTACCATCTAAAAATTCTTGTCTTAGATTTCTATAATAATCACTTTTCCAAGCATCATCAAATGTATTTTTTTGTAAATTGAATGGTTGCTTGTTTTCATCAGTCATGTTATTATTATACATACAGCAAGGTTTAACCCACCCTGCGGCTGTGGACTCTAATGAGATCCAAGGTAATATACAAAATGATTTTGGTATGTGCATAACTATATTTAACATAGCACAAAAAGGATAAAATGTCTATACAAGAAAAACTTGAAAAATACAAATCAGATTTAGAAATATTTGACAATAATATGGACAAATACCAGTACTTAATAACATTAGGTAGTAAAAGTGCCATGGCTGAAGAGTATAGATTAGATACATTTAAAGTTAATGGGTGTATGAGCCAAGTATGGTTAGTTCCAAAATACAACGACAGTACAATAACATTTATGGCAGATTCAGATGCACACATTACCAAAGGTATTGTAACAATGGTAGCAGATATTTTTAGTGAAGCAACAAAAGAAGAAATACAAAATACAGACATTGATACTGTTATTGAAAGTTTGCAACTAATAAATATTTTGTCACCCAACAGACGAAATGGTGCGTATAATATGTTTCATAAAGTAAAAGAGTATGCCAAGTAAAAAATTAAAAATAGCTTGTTTAGGTTGTAGTTGGACAAGAGGAATTCACCCCAATAGTGAACCTATGCCAGACAACGAAACTTATCCTTACCATTTAATGACATACTTAAAAAGTAATGGAATAAACGCAGACGTTATTCAAGGAGGTAGAGCAGGTGCTGGTATTGAACATACTCATTTAGTAGCTGATTATATCTTAAAAGAATTTGATCCGGACTTATTTGTTTTTCAAATTACAACACACGATAGATCTATACTTGCATTAGATCCTATTGAAGAAAAAGAAAAAAGAATACGTTTTGATTATGACGAAGTAAAAGAAAATGATAGTAGTCCTAGTTTTTATAAAATATGGGATTTAAGTGATAACATAATACATTTAAGTCCAGGGCTTGGTGCAAGTGCAAGTGAACATCATGAAGAAGAAAGATGGAAGTGGTTCGTAGATCATTTACATGAATCAAAAATAAAAGGCAAAGTTACACCAGAACTTTCTTTGGATAATTTTAAAAATTATATTTCCACTTGGTATGAACAACAAAGTCAAACAGACTTTCAAAAGTATTTTTATTATTCACAAACATATAGTTTAATTGATTTTTTAAGACAGCGAGGGAAAGATGTAGTTCCGTTTTATTGGTTAAAATGGAAACCAGAGTTTCGTTCTAATTTGTTTACTCTTAGACAATTTCCATCTATAGAAGGTTTAATGGGAGAAAAAACATTTAAGTCGTATCAAATAGATAACGGATATCATATTAATAGTGAAGGCAATGCTAAACTTGTGAAAGAGTTCTTAGGTCCGTCAATTCTGGAAACAGTGAAATAAAATCTTCTTTACGTAATTTATCAACCATATCTGTTCTTTCCCAAAACTTTGGTAACAAGTGTGAATGATCTTTTTCATACATAAAGTGGATTAATTTATCGTAACGTTTTTCTTTATTCTTTGTATGTGTATCAAACCACTCTTGTTCTTTACGATATCTTTCTTCTAAACGTTTTTTGATTTCTAATGGAAGTACTTGTATAGATAATTCTTCAGGAACAAATAAAGGATTAATTAAACTACCACCAACAGCATCTACCCAACCTTTTTCTATCCAGTCGTGATGAAAGTCTGGTACATGAAAACTATTGTAAACGTTTAAGCAGGTTGCAAGGAACACATATACATCTGGGCAAATGTCAAACATACGTTTTCTATTTTCTTCAACTTGTTCCCATGACTGTCCTTTACGTAGATACTCACCACGTTTACCCATACCATCTAATGATGCACCAATCTTAACTGAATCAAAACGATTCCATATTTCCATAACATCTAATTTTTTAAATGTCATTTGTGAAAAGTTTGTGTTATACTTTAATCGTACATGATACATTTTACGTTCGTCAAGTTTTTTAAGAATTCTATAATGCTCTTCCATTATAAGTGGCTCACCACCTGCAAAATATATTTCTTCTAAGCCGTCCATATATGGTTCAACTTTTTTCCAAAATGTTTCTTCGTCTTTATATGGTCTTATAACTTTTGGTTGATCTAACGGTCCATATAACTTAACATTATCATCATACCAACTTGATGATAAATCTGGACCACACGTTCTACATTTAAAATTACATAAATTTGAAAATCTAAAATCAATATATGGTAAGTTAATTTTTTCAACTGTACCATCATCTTGTGTAGTACCTACTTTGTCAAAATGATTTTCAAAGGCTTCGTTTGCCCAAGTCCTTGTTGTATTCAAACCACTTGCTTCCATAGAATAACAACGAGTACATTCTTTAGTAGGTTTATCATTAATCATTGCCACACGCATCTTTTTAAGTTTTTCTGAATTCCATATATCTTCAAAAGATTGATCTTTTAAGTTGCCAAGTATTTCATCCATTGGTGCCATACAGCAAGGCAATACTCTACCATCTGGCCATGAATGCAAATGCGTCCAAGGTAACATACAAAAACGTTTTGATTTTTTTAATGCAGTATCTTTATCCATTTACCTTTTTCTCAACAGCTTCTATTAACATTGGAATTTTTAAATTAATTAATTGCGATTGATTAAACGATAATTGTTTTTGCATTTTATCCGAATTAATTATATCATTAAGTTCTGCTATAGGAGTATTGATTAACCTTCTTAAGTTATCTTCTTTAATTCTGTGTAGTCTATTTGGATAATCAATATAATCAAAACTGTAATTAAACATATTGTTATATAATTTGATTCCAAAAAATTCTTCTAAATGTTTACACATCTTTTTTGAACCCAATGGTAGGAAAGGAACTTTTTGTAATATTGGCTTCCAAGTTTTTTCAGTTATGAATACACTACTATCACTAACAATACTTTCAGTTACAATATCAAATATTGCTTCTCTATATTCTGGAGGAAGTTTTTCTTGATTACTACCTTCGTCAATAGTTTTAGCATCAAAGTCTAGTTTTAATGTTTGACCTTGAAAGTTTTCGTTAGCCATATGTTTTGTATTTTCACCATACCTGTTTAGATATGTTATATGTCCTTTATGATTCCAATCATTAGAATACAATGTTTCTACCATATGAAACCTGTGTGGCTTTGCGGCTCCATTCATACAAATAAAATGTTTTGGTTTTCTGGTCATATACTTCTTATTAATTTTATATGCATTAAAACTTTCAATAGATCGTTTTAATAATGTATATGGATAATACACGCAATGACCAATAACTCTAAGTTCTTTATAATTTTTATACCAACGTTTATAATTTTTTTCTAAATTAGCATCTGCCATAACTAATACAATTTTATTATGATCATACTCTCGTAATATACTATGTAATCTTTCTAAAAACGTATCAGTTTGTTTGTGATGTATTTCGCCTTCGTATGCATTTGAAATAACAACATATGGTTTGTCTTTTGACTTTATCCATAAATCTTTTGTTTGTAATAAGTCAGCAAAGCCTTTATCTCGACCGCAATCAAAATCATATATAAGATATTTTTTATCGTTTTTAGAAATTATATTTGGCATCTGTTTCTACTTCTAATCTTTTTAATATATTTGATGTCATTGACTGACTGTATTCTTCTATAGCATCTGACCAATTGTCTTTTGTAGTATAAACAATTGCAGGATTCATATCAGTATGTAACCAACTAATAACACCATCACGTGGCCAAGCACCTTCAAGCTCGTCATCTAATTGTTCAGGACTCCACAAAGAACAACCAACAGCAACTTTAAATAAGTTAGGACCTTTATCTTCTGCAATAGCTTGTATTATTGATTTATTTGATGTAACTGATATACCTGATGAAACTGTCATTGTATCTTTGTCATGATAGTCACTACTATGTATAACAAATATTTGTGATGTATTAATTGGACCACCATAATATATTGGCTGTTTTTTCCATTTAGCATGACACTTTAATCCCATGTCCATACATACTTCGCTGAATATTAAATTCTTAGATGGCTTGTTAAAAATAATAGCACTTGCTCCGCTGGCATCGTGTCGTATTACTGCTAACGTAGTTTTATAAAATCTTGGATCTGCCATATGTGGCATTGCTATTAACATTCTTCCTCGAATTCTTTTTACTGCTTTTTTTGTTTCTTCTGACATGATATTATTACTTATCTAGATAAAAATTCTAATAATTTACTCCAACGATTAGTATGGCTCCTTTTAAAAAAATGATTTCTGTTGTGTTCTAATTTGTCCCAGACACTCCAATATAAGTTATGTAATTCCGTAATATCCATTTTGCATATACGTTCAATATTATTCATTATAGATTTTAATCTTTCTGCACGATCATTGATATTGTCATATGACTCATCAAATATTTCCGGAAACGTTTCGTATCCTTGATCTTTTAAATATTGTAAACACCCAGTACCGCTTGTAATAATAAAAGGATGATAATTTACAAAAGGCATATATGTTTTTTCAGTAACAAATAATGGAGAGCCTGGTTGTGATTCAAATACAGTTTCAGTTACAAAACTAAAATATGTTTGTGTAAAATGTTCTTTAGTTAGTATACGTTGATTCATATCGTCACCAATAGTACCAGCATCATGGTCTAAAATAATTGGTGTTTTTTCTTTTAACCATTGCTTACTATAATTGTCAATAGTATCTGCTAAATGCATATCTTCTTGTGTTAAGTAACTTCTTAAATTACCAATACTGTCTGGAGTAAAATATCTATTTAAAAAACTATGTATAGATTGATCTTGCCAACCACGTCTATACAATTCACTCATTATATAAATTCTATGCTCTCTTGGATTTGCATTCTTACATAAAAATTTATGTGAACGTATATGATCCTTACTTAATTCAGAAGAATCAATTAGTTCATTAGTTACACCTTTTGTTTTATGTTGCTTAAAATATCTTACATCACACTCGTGCCTATAATTTGTTTCAAATATATTAAAAGGATACATATTAATTTTTTGATCATCACCCACACGTTTTATTTTTCTATATGTATTATAACTTTCTTCAATATTCAAATCACCATATACCATATAAACTTTTTCAAAAGGTATGCCCTTATCATTAATACTCCAAGTTATATCATCTAAGAATCTTGGCATTGACAAATGAAATCCTTCAGATGGAAACCAAATTAACACTCTTACTTTGTTATTTGGATCACGTAATAAATTTAATATTGGTTCATCAATGTGATGGAAAACATTTTCATAAAAGAAAGCAAGATCAATCCATTCTGGTTGTATATGATAATATGTTATTTCATTTGGATTAACTGTGTCTATGTTTTTAGAATTCCATTGTATATCTTCTACTTCAAACATTTTTTCTATATAGTTAGACTTGACATTTCCATATCCATTAGAATCTATTTTTCTTTTATGTGGTGGTACACTATTTGAAATAGGTACATTGTTAATCCAATTTTGATATAATAAATTAATCATTTTCAATCCATGGTTTGATAACTTGGTTACAAAAATCAGTGTGTGCTTCTGCTGTAGGATGTCCTGCCATTCTTTTTCTTCCTTCAAACATATACCATCCTTTTATATCTTCTTCTGGTTTACCTCGATGTCCATTATCAAGCATCCATTCTGCCATACCGCCGTTGTTTTTATAAAACCAAAAGTTATTCCAATCAACTAGTTTGCTAATTTTATGTGCTAATGTAAAATGCTTTGTATCTTGAGGAATACAATCTTGCCATCCAAAAAAGCATAGTAACTTAATATTATTAAGTTTACAATACATTTGTAATTGTGATATACTTTCATATGTCCAGCATAGCCGTTGTTCTTCGTTTATTGTTTCTTCAATATTTTTTATAAGTTTATTACTAACTATATTTTTACTATTATGTTTTCCTTCAGTTGTCTTTACAATAATAAACTCTTCATGGAGTTGACCAAAATAATTAGGGCCAGCTTCCCAATCTTCTTCTTCTTTTATAATGTTATTAAAGTAATCACTGTCTTGCTTACGAACATGAATATCAAATCTCCAATGACTTGAAAATTGTGCAATACAAATCTTTGGTCCTTGTGTTTCTTGTAATTTTATCAATGCTTCTCTAACAATAGTGTCTTGTCCAGTACCACCATTAGATACGTTTATTACATTATAGTTTTCTGATAGTGTTGATGCTAATGCATAAGACCATGAATTGGGTCTTGCAGTAAACGAACATCCAGTTGTAATAATATTTGTTATCATGATTCAATCCAAGGTTTAATTACTTTTTTAGCAAAGTTCCAATGACAGTCTGTTGACGGATGACCAATCATAATTTTTTGTCCGTCAACATCATGCCAACCTTTTGCTGGAACATTCATTTTATCTTCGTGAAGTGCTCCAGTAAAACCATTTGCTATTCCCCATTCTGCAAGTCCACCCATTGCTCCATAAAACCAAAAAGTTGACCAATCAATTTGATCCCACCAATTAGTAAGCTCTGCAGATTCGTTGATTTGTTTTTCATATATTGCAAATTCATTTTTCCAACAAAAGAATAAACAGTTAATATTTTTTTCTTTACATAGTTTCTGTAAAAATACAATGTTCATAAGTGTTCTTAATATTTGTTGTACATCTGAATGTGTATATTTTATATACGAATCTAGTCGATCACTAATATGTTTGCTTGTTCGAAATAAATCAAAATTGTTTTGTTCAAGCCCTCTCCACCAACGTTGATCTCCTGTACTTTTAATCCAAGTATAATATTCTTTAGGAAGTATATAATTATTTTTTGATTCCATTTTTTCATCATATATAATTTCAAATCTGTTTATACCACTAATTTGTGCAATAACATGAGAGTATGATTCTGTTAATACTTCTAGGCTAGCGTTTCTTAAATTCATTTCATTACCAGCACCACCTTCAGCAACATTAACTAAATCATATGTTTCTTTTAAATAATTCGCCCAACTGTTTGGTGCGTGAGTAAATGAACATCCTGTAGTTAATATTTTTTTCATAGTTCGTTTATTACCTGATCAAATACTTCTTCGCCTAGAATGTTATATAATAACACACCTAAGAATATAAACCATAATAACCAAAATACATAATAGCCTAGTTTAGTCCAACCTAATCCTAATATCTTGTATACTTTTGGCATAGGCAAATACTTTTCAAATAGTGTAGTA
>Ga0181398_1000375_pt1 | contig 13379 bp, 6 predicted proteins | sample 21SPOviralmetaG_FD_130127 | JGI IMG/M metagenome (GOLD analysis project Ga0181398, IMG submission 130127) | Marine viral communities from the oligotrophic San Pedro Time Series (SPOT) site, San Pedro Channel, CA, USA - 21 SPOT_SRF_2011-04-29 | ecosystem: Environmental > Aquatic > Marine > Strait...
CCAGTTGACCTATTTCCTAATAATACTCTATTTCCCATAATTAATCCGTTATTAAAATTCTGTTACTTCCACCGTCCAATACGATGTTTCCTCCACCAACTGTTATAGTTGATGCTGCGTTTATTCTGTCTCCATTTACTGAGCCTGTTACTACCATATCTCCATGAACCATTCCGACTACAGCTGACCACGAACTTCCATTATATTTGAAAGCATTAGTATCTGAAGAAGAACTATTTGTAGTTACTGTAACCACATCATTTGCTATTGGGGCTCTTCCAACTGCATTAGTAAATTCAGTATTTGTAGGAGCGTCTGTGTTTCCTAGTACTAATACAAAGTGAGCTGCCATAACAGCATTTGAGCCTGGGGGTCCTGGTGGTCCTCCTGGTCCTGGGCCTCCTGGATTACCATCATTTCCTGGAGTACCATCACCTCCTGGATTACCATCATTTCCTGGATTACCATCATTTCCTGGAGTACCATCACCTCCTGGATTACCATCATTTCCGTCACTGCCAGGTGAGCCTGTTGGTCCTGCTAATGAAAAGCTTCCTGCTAAAGATAATCCGCCTGTTGATGCATCATATTTTAAATGATTCGTAGCATCTCCTAAAAAGAAGTCCCCACTAGTATCTAAAAAGAATCCATTTGTATTATCTGTAAATGACGTTTTATTTGGAGTATGAAACTTACCTCCACTTGCAAGTATCATACTACTTCCAACATTTAAGTTATTTGTCATTGTAGTATTTGCTGTAAGTTTATTTGCACTTAGTGTGCCGTCTACAATTACACTACCATCAAAAGTTTCTGTAACTAATGAACTAAAATCTGCAGCGTCAGCCTCTGATGCTGTGCCTGTGGCTGTGGCTGTGTAGACTCTTGTACCTGCCTTATTTGCACTATTGTCTGTTACTGTTATTCTATCATTTGGTTGTATTTTACTATCAGGAGAAGCTGCTATTACTAAAGCTGCTATTGCATTTGCATTTGCATCTGTTAGACTACCTGTCCAGCTAGTAACGTTGGTATCGCTTAAACCACTTGTTGTTGCTTCTTCAAAATTAAATACACCACCACTACGATTACCTGCTGCACCTGTAGGGCCTGCTGGTCCTGGACTTCCTGGAGTGCCATCAGCTCCTTCATTAACTCTACTTATTGTAACCTGACTAGTATAACTTGAGTTGGCTCCAGCATTTTGTTCATCTGAAGTTGCAGATACTGTAGCTGTTATAGTTACCGCAGTATTACTGCCCATATTAGCTTTACTTAATGCTCTAGTATCACCACTACCTGTTAAAGTAACAGAAGGACTACTAGAAAATGTTACAGCATTTGTTAAATTATGTCTTGTTGCTGTAAGGGCTATTGAGTTAGGGCTTTGAATTGTTCCTGAACTGTTTGCATTAAATATATTAGAGTCTGCCTCTAGTATTACATCGTATAAGCTACTAGGTATAACTGTTGTAGCATTTGCAGAGCCATGAAATCCTGAATATAAAGTTTTTACTTTATTATTTCCACCAGTTGTTGTTGTAAATGTTTTACCGTGTCTTATCCAATAATATCTAGCAGCTCCATCTTCCCCAACATTATGTTGATAAACGTTAGTACTTCCTTGAGTTTTATGTAATAAAGTTCTATTTGCTGCATTACTATTTACACTTACATAAATTTCAGTAAACATATTATCTGTAAAGTTACTTGTATTTGTCCAAGCTAAGTCAATACTTCCTACAGCTTTGGCTGATGCTGATAGTCCACTCGGGTCTCCTGGCGAAGCCTGTAATCCTTGTCTTTGGTCGTTTCCAGATATACTAGGTAGAGCTGGTTTTGATATAGTGTAAAAACTATCATCATACTCTGACGCTTGTATACTGGCACTACAATCTTTTTGAAACGATATATTATTAATCCTAAATTTCTTTCCAGAAAAACCAAATCGTTCATGAGTAATACTTATTGTATCACCTGGTAATAATAATAAAGCCTTTGGTCCGATTTTGAAACTTATTGTCATTCCGAATCGTGATTTACGCAAGAAGTTTTCTACATTTATTCTAGCATTATAGTAACTAGAAATCGAAGCAACATTAACTGTTCCAGATTTGACAACATTTTTATCTGCTCTTAAGTAATTGGAATCGTAAAAAGATACAGCGGTTCCTTTAAATTGGTTGCCTGGGTCAAGTATTGAACTACTTACAGTATTATATGATTTAGAAGGTCCCTTATCATCTACTTTAATTGTTCCAATTATATCTTGTTCTGTTATAAATCTTGGATTTATTTCTGCTCCTACACTATATCCTGTATCACTAGAAGTAGCTATATCGGAAGCTATAGTATCAGATGTTGTTTCTATTCTTAGTGCATATTTGCCTAACTCATAAGATAACAACCCATTAAATTGTGTTAAGAATCCATTTATGTTTTCAAAAACAGACTTAGAGGTATCTACTGTACCCGCTAATTGGTGTCTTGTTACTTCTCTTTGATGTGGAGAGTTCCAACCTAAGTATCTCCAATATTTTACAAAGTCAGCATCAAATAAACTATACCCAGTATCAAACCCTTTAGTAGCTGAATTATATTCACCACAAGGATTCTGATATTTACCACCCTGAACTCTAGAAAAAGTTGCTGTTGTACTAGAGATAGTTCCATTTGTATTTAATTTATACAAAGGGATACTAGTAATTCTAGTCATACCATTTTGAGTGCCAGAAGTATGAGTTGGTTTAGTACTCTTAGTTCCTGCTGCAGTTACTCTATAATATCCTGTAGCTTCTCCTGTATATATAATATCTCCTACAGTATACGAATGATTATTTTTCATAAACATCTTAGTAAACTTTCCATATACTTCTTGAAATACTGTATGGTCTGTTCCATCAGCAAAATCACCTGTAGACTTTACAAGACCCATAGCTAATACGCTACCGGAAGATGTACCATCTGATGTTAATACATATCTATCTCCTACTGTGGCTGTTTTACTTCCTACTAATGTTTGAGTTCCTCTACTATCGCACGTTCTTGCTGCTAGTAAAAAGTCTGATAAAGAAATATCTGTATTTATATCTAAACCTTTTCCATAAGTTTTTGCTGTCATGTAATCTAGTAGTTGAATTGCAGGATTTATACTTACTCTTTTATCATCTTGTGATAGCTTTGGTAATATTTTATAAGTAAATACAGCTCCATCAGAATGTACTATATCATCTGGGTCTGGAGCTTCTAGGTCATTCCAAGGTTCACTTATAGTAGCTACTCTTTCTGAGCCATTATAATCTACTATAGACCTTCTGTATGTTGAAACTTCTTTTACACCAGTCGTAGCATTTGTTAAAGTTTTTGTAACTTCTATGTTCATTCCAATGTAGTAGTCATCTGAGCTACTTGCTGAACTTGCTAATTTTATTTTATCCGCTGAAACTATTGTTTTTGTACCAGTAGTAACTCCTGTTGAGTTTCCACCTGTATGAGTACCTGTAGTTCCAGTAAATCCTAAAGGAAAAGGTTTTCCGAAGTATGCTTCGTTTTCATCAATAAAGAAAAACTTTAAAAATTTTTCTAAACCTAAAAAGTCTAATCCTTCAATCCAGTTTGGATTACTTCCTGTGGCTACTGTCATTGGATTATTTGTAGGAGCACTTACTGTAACATCTACACTTAAAGTAGCAGGAACTGTGCCTGTATGATCCACATGATTATATGTTACCATATCCCATCTGTTTGTGCCATCTGTCATATAGAAAGCAGTAATTGCTGGAACTCCATTTGTATAAGTCAAATCTGGAGCATCACTAAATCTAAATCTAGTTCTAATTGTTTTATTTGAATCTGTAAAAGTCCACTTGTCTATAATAAAAACATCGTTGTTTATAGTAGCATTTGTATCTGTTCTTTTTAAATCTACTACATCACCAACTTTAAAATTTCCTGCAGATTGACTTCCTGTTCCTGAATGGTCATAACTATAGTCATAGTTATATGATTGTATTTCTTTACCTCTTACAACGTACTCTATTTCAGGAACTGTAGTAGCATCATCTGATATTTCGCAATCTAACACTACGTATGCTGTGTCTAATAATCTATGGTTTGGACTCCAATATTCAAAGTCTCCTGTAAAGTAGTCTTGTTGTCTTTTAAATCCAGGACTATTTGCTATGGTTACTAAAGTATCGTTTGCTCTTTGGTCTGCTTTACCAGTATGCAGAGTTAATTGCATACTATTTGGGTGACTTAATGTTATAGTTTCTTCATGAATTACTCCAGAACCGTTTGAGTCTGTTGCCGTAACTGACAATCCAGGAGCACTATCATTTGGTGTATAGTATGAAGTTGTGTACTCATCTATGTACTCTCCTGCAGGGTTCCATCCATCTTTTCCCATACCTTTAACACCATTATTGTATTGGTAAGTTGCAGGATTAGAACCACTTACTCCAGTACCTGATTTTTTAATTCCACCAAGTGTAGTTCCTAAATCTTGTCTACCTCTACAAAATACTGAAACATTTTCTTTTGCCGCTCCAGTGCTATCATTTCTATCATCTGAATCTTCTTTATTAATACATACAAGAGGACTTCCATCAATATATAAGTCATACAATCCAGCAATTTCTCCTTCTGAAATTGCATATGCTATGTAAATATTATTAGGGTCATTTGATTTAGTATCTACAAATACAGGTTTGCCTGCTACTCTATCTATTCCATATACTACAGGTAAAAAAGCAGCTTGTAAAGAAAAGTTAAGGTTTACATCTCTATCGACTTCTACATCTTCCATCCAAGACTTCATCTTTACTTTACCATACCATTTCTTTTTCATCTTATATCTCATTTCCTGCTCAATAGCAGTATATGTGGCTAAGATATTTGTTGTTTGTTCGGCATGCATAAAGCCTAAATCATTTGCGTATTCAGGTCTTATAGCTGCAAGAGGTTGACCTCTATTATTTGCATCTGCAGCTCTATGTATTTTATCATTTGATAGTCTACCTTTAACAGCAGCAAAGTCTCCCCAGTGACTGGTTAAATTCCATTTTACTTCTAGTCCTTTTGAGGGGTTATCTGCTATAGAAGTTGCATTAATTATTCCTTTAAATATTAATACAGGACTTCCTACAACTGTTCCATCGTCTGGGTCTAAAAATGCTTTATATACGAATACTTCTCTATTATGATAAGACTTTAAAGAACCATCATTTAGTTCCCCTAGAGGTCCTTTTAATTCATCAGAAGCTAGTGTAATTGTTATGCTAGTTCCTGAGCTTTGATCTGCTACAGCATGGTCTATTACCCCAAGACTGATAACTGTATTATTTGTTTTTATACCAGTGATTCTATAGAATTTTCCATCCATAGTACCACCAGTAATTAATATTTTATCTCCCTCTCTAAATCCTTCATCAACTAAATCAATATGAGAAGGCATAGTAAGAGTACTACCACTGGCACTTGCTGTTATTGCGTTACTAACTATTTGGCTATTAAGTGCTTCTGCTGAAAATTTTAAAGTCATTCCAGAAGCTCTAGCTTCTACTGTTTCTGAATAAGTTCCTACATCTAGTATTTTATCAGCAATATAGTTTTGACTTCCATTTGAGTTTCCGTCTAAGTTTGTACTACCATCATCAAAAGCTACATTATGTGTGCAGTCTGTATAGTATGCATATCTTTTTGCATCAGTACTAAAAGTACCATTTAATAGAGCTTCGCTAGGTCTTTCAAATTTTAATAAATGACAATAGTTAAACGGCTCATTATTTATGAGTAATTTCTTTAAATTAGTGGATAGTAGTCTTTCTGCCATGTTATGCCTGTGCTTCTTCTAGATTGAGTGAAAATTGGTACAGGTTATTAGTACCAAGACTATATGATTGAACATCATTTTTTAGTATAACTCTTATTAAAGGTTGGTAGTAATCTATGCCAGCTCCTGAAGAAGCAGCACGTTGTAAAGCAGGAGTAAAGTACACAATTCTCTGCGCTGAAGTAGGCTGAGAGTGTAGTCCTGAGTGATAGTCTGCATTAGTCATTACGCGTGTAACTCTATATGCTTTAGTATGTAAACTATCATTTGAATCCGTTATTGTAAACATATCTCCTAATTTAGGAGTAGTTGTTTGTGTTGAAGAGTGATTAGCTTGTAACATGAACTCTGCACCTGCATTTAAAGCAGTACCTGCTGTAGGTGTATTACTTTGTGTATAAGTAGTAAAAGCTGCATTTCTAGAAGTATATTGATTAGGTAGTTGTACAAAGAAAGGTTTTAATCTTCCTTTCTGTGATAATAAAAAACTATAAATTGGTTCAAACTGGTCTCTTGTCATAGGGTTATATTTTATATTAATATTCCATTTATGACCTGCAGCACTTCGTGTTATTACACGACCACTGTTTGTTCTTGAAACTTGTATAGGTGCTTCTGAAGAAAAGTCTATAGAAGCAAACCCCGGACCAGTTGTTCCTACTGCTTGACCACCTTCCCCATAACTGTTATTAGGATCTGGTAGTATATTTTGAAAGCTTGTATATGCTGCCATTAGATTGCCTCTCCACCATAAGCATTAGTATTTACACCTTCCATAAATTCTTCTCCATGTTCATTTGCTGCTTCTCTTATCATTCCAATTATATTTCCTTTTTGTGCTACTAATAGTTGCTCTACTCCAGCTGCATCTACTGCATTGATTGTAAAGTTAACATTTGACATTCCACCTATCTTATCATTTGGTATTACTTCATATCCTGCAGTAGTAGGTTTAACTATTTCAGGTCCTCTTTCTCCTACTAGTATTTCTCCACCTGAGGCATATCCTCTTCTCATTCCAGCTGCTCCACCAGGTATAAAATTATTTGCATTTGAGCCTGTCCCACTTTGACCCCTAAGGAAAGCTAATTCTCCTCCAGTTGCTCCTTTTGCTGTGTCAACTGAATTATTTCTTTTACCTACTTCTATAGTTGAAGGTGCAGATACAGAACTACCGCTAGACCCTGAAAATTGTTGAGATTTAATAAGAGCTACTTGTTTCATACCCATTGCAACAACCATAGCTGCTAAAGCTGGTCCTATTAAAGGTATTTCAAAAGCTCTTGCAGCACCCAATGCTGTACTTATAACTGCTTGTGCAATATCCATAGACTTTTTCTGTTCAAAAGCTTTTCTTTGAATCATTTCTTTTTTCTTTTCCATAGCTGCCATTTTAGCTATAGACTCTTTTGATTTTCCGTCTCTTTTCTTTTCTGCTTCTATTTGTTTATCTATTTCAGCAACTTGTGCTTTTGAATTCTGTTGTTGTAGTTGAGAAATAACACCTATAGCTTGCATAGCCATTTGAGCTCCTGCTACTAGTTTTTCTCCGAAACCTGCTCCTTTATCATTAAATACGTCCATGGTATTCATAAATGACTGAGCTAAAGTGAATAGTCCTTCTTGAGCCATTGCTATTAATTCGCCTTCGGGTCCTAATTCTTTTAATGATTCTCTCATTGGGGATAAGAAGTCATTTGCTGCAGCTAAAACTGCAGGCATATTTTTCTTGATGTCTTCTGCGCTCATTCCGTTTAGTCTTTCGTCTAATAGGTCTGCTTGTTCTAGCATTTGCTCGCCTTGTAGACTTGAATTTATTAATGCAGTGCTAGAGAGAGCTACTATCTTTTCTTCTGCTTCTGCTTGTGCTTTTTTTGCTACTGCTGTCTTTCTGGCTAAGTCTTGAACTTTTTCCATTTCTGTTCTAATATTTGCAATTTCATCATCACTAATACCTATGGCTTTCATTCTCGCTTCCATTATAAGAAGTTCTATTCTTAATTTTTCATCTAATAATTCTATCTCTCTTTCGGCTACTCTTACTTTTTCTGCTGCTTTTGCTTTTTCTGCTTTTAATTCTTCTGCAGGAGTTTGTACTAGTCCTTTGCCTTTACCTTGATTTGCAAACTTATTTTTAGCTCCTTCAGTTGCTTGAACTATTTTAAATTGTTTTTGAAGTTCTTTTTCTTGCAAGTTTAATACTGCAAGTGCTTGTTGGTCTATTAATGCTTTTCTTTCTTTTGCTCCAATAAGTTTTTCTTCTTCTTTATTTATATTATTTTGTTTATCTAATATGGACGCATAAGAGCCTAATTCTTCTTTTGTCATATCTGATTTTTGTTTTATTAATTGACCTTGCTCATTAAATATACCACTAGTTTCTTTTGCTTGTTGTAGTTCTAATTTTTGTGCGTCTATTGTAATATTTGCAGCTTTATTTGCAGCATCTATTCTCATACCTGTAGCTGTTTCATTCATTTTTTGAAATTTAGCTACTCCTTTTGATATTCTATTTTGTGCATCTATTTCTGCTTTTGCAAATAGTTGTCTTTCTTCTATAGATTTTGCTAACTCTGCTACTACTTTTGCTCTATTAGCTATAGCTTTTCCTAACCCTACTTCATTTGCTATTTGAGCTCTTTGTTCTTCTGTTATGTTACCATTTTCGTCTCTAGCATCTTTTATTTTTTCATTATATAGTTCTTGTTTGGTTTTTATTTCATCTGTAAAACCTATAAGTCTTTGGTAACCTGGTTCTGCTGCTGCAAGTGCATCTACTATGGCTCCGTCCCCCATTCCTGAACTATCGTTACCAATTATATTTTGCATTTCTTGTGATAAAGTAGTTAGTGTAGCTGCATAATCTCCTATGGCAGCTTTTTTAATAAAAGTTTGATTAAACTCTGACATAGCTTGTTTTGCTTCTTTTAATGTTTCAGTTAAAACAGTATTAGCTTCACCTTGAGCAGTTGTTTCTTTTGTTCCTTCTTTTAGTATACCTTGTAATAGTTCTTGTACATTTCCATAATCTTGAGATACTGCACTACCAAAAGCAACTACTGCATTGCTTTTTGCAAATTCTTCTGAAAAGAATGAAGTAATATCAGCTCCTTCTGCTAATGCTGTTGTAAAAGAATTAATATCAAAATCTTCACTTAGATTTCTTAACATTTCTTTAGTTGCTTCTCCACCCTGTTGTAAAACTTCTGAAAGAGCTTTTATTTCTTCTGAGCCTTCATCCATTATACTTTTAGGAAGCAATCTTATAGTGCCTGGTTTTAATATAAATCTTTCTCTATTTGATAAACGGTCTAGCTCATTTTCTATCTCTACTATTTCTTTTTTAAATCCTTCTATATCTATTAAAGGTATTTTATTTCCTTCACTTCTAAATTTATTTTCAAATTTATTTATAACATTCATTAGTCTAGAAAAAGGTATAAGTACGTTTGCAATAATTCCTGCTTTAACACCTAGACTAAATTTTTTAAATTTTATTGAAAACCTTTCCCAAGCAGCAGACATTACAAAAGCTATCTTTTTAAATCTTTGTCCTGCTAGTTGTAATACTTTTCCAAAAAAGCTCATTTCCTCATTAGCTTTTTCTTGTAATAGTTGTTGTTGCTCTAAAGCTTGATTTAACCCATTCATAGCATTTGCTGATGAAGATAGAGCATCTCCTGCTTTTTGATTGTCTCTTGCAGCCCTAGATTGACTATCAGCAAAGTTGTCTATCATTGAAGTTGTTTGTTCTGCAGCTTTTGCTAGTTCTGAAGCTTCTCCTTTCATTTTACCAAGAAAGTTTATAGCACCTTTTAGTCCTGCTATTAATAAATCTATTACAAATAGTAATTGACCAATAACTGGTATGGCTGTAAATATTCCTTTGATAGCAACTTTTGCACTTATACCAAAAGACCTAATTCCTATTTTTGCAACATTAAGAGGTTTTGCTAATCCAAAGAAAGAAAGACCCATTATTTTATTGCTAACACCAATCTTTTTGTTCTCCATTCTGTATCTTTTTGCTTGTCTATTTGCAAGTTTCATAGCTTTCATATGACCTTTAAAACTTTGGTCTTTTTCTAAATTTCTAAATATTGATGCTTCTCTTTGACTTTGTTTAACATCTAATCCAGCAGCACTTACAGGAGCTCCACCCCCTCTTGCGTCTCTATTTTTTAACTCATTTGATAATAGTTTTTCATTTTTTAATCTTTCTTTAGCTAATCTTATTCTTTCTTCTACTAATGCTATATTCTTAACTTGACCTGCGTTTATTCTTTTTTGAGCACCTAATATATAGTCTGCTAGTTTTTTCTGAGAAGCTTGTAATGATTTTACAGAACCCTCTCCTTTTTGAGCTGCTGCTGCTAAATCATTATAACCTTTTCCTATTCCTTTTAAAGGTGTCATTCTTTTTTGTAAACTTTGTATTACTTTATTGCTTGCTCTTTCTTCTTTTTCTGCATTAGATAAAGCTTGTTGAGCATTTAATAAAGCTTTTGCACCAAACTGTTGTAATGCTGGTAAGGCTTGAGACATAATGCCTTTTGTTATCATTGCCATAAAGCCTAGTAAAGCTACTTGATTTTGAGCAAAAAATCCTGCTATTGGACCTAGTACTGCGTTAAAAAAGTCAGTAACAGTTCTTCCTAAGTCCATTAACGAAGCTCCTAATTTATCAAAACTACTAACATCTTGGTCAAATAACTCTCCAAATTTGTCAGTACCTTGGTCAATAATTTCATTAGCAAACGCCATACGTTTTTCAAATCTATTTAACTCATTTGCTGTTTTACCTAATGTAGCTGCGTATTTTGCCGCTGCATCATCTACTCTTACAAAGATACCTAATTCATCTAAAATCTCAGGTTCTAATTTTGCAGCACCACGTGTTACCCTATCAATCGCATCTCCAACATCTCTACCTAAAGCAAGGGCAGCTGCTTTAGCTACCTTAGTTAACCCATCTAGTTGAGAACTATCGAATCCAGCACTTGCACCTACAGAAGCGGTTTGCATAGCTTGAGCTAAGTCAATAGCTCCGCCTGCTGCATCTCTTACTCTCATAGATAGCGCTTCTAAATTTTGCCCAGAAGCAGCCCCCAAAGTTTCTAAGGATTGAATAAGTACTTGAATTTGAGCAGCTTTTTTCAAAGCATTAAATGCAGCGGTTGCTGCAAAGACGTTAGCGGCTAAAGTAGCGTAGGCCCCTACTAATCCCGAAGAACCACTCATACTTTCTTGCATTTTTGAAAAAGACTTAGTAGTATTCATACCTAGCTGACCTACACCTTTTTGTAGTTGGTTATGGTTAGCTGTTTCTTTATTAAGTTTTTTCTGACTCTTTGTTGTATTTTGGGTTGATTTATTTGTTTGGTCCAGAGTCTTTTGAAGCTGCTTAGCCCCTTTGGTTGTCATCTGTACTTCAAATATTACCTTACCTTCAGCCATTTATTTTTTCCTAATTTTGTCTATCTCAGCTTTTAATTTTTTCTGAGACGCTACTATCTGTCTTTTATCGAGATGTAATATGAGTTCTATACACCAATCTCTTTCAACTGGAGTTCTCACATAATAATTTTCTAGTAAGAGATTTAGGTTCGTATAGTCTTTTCCTACGTAACCTACATCTCCATAAATTCTGTCACCTAAAGAATGAAATATATTTACTGCTGTTACTACAGATTCGGGAAAGTCCTCAGCTTCTGGAGGACATCTATCCCAATCTATTTCTTCTCCGGTTTGTTCGACCATACGTAAGTACTGGTCTTTGGTCATGCCTATTTCATCATGATTGAGCCACAGATCCAGTTTCTTCAGTAACTTTTCCTTCGACTTTTGTACGAAAGTTTTCTAAGTCAAAGACTACCTCATTGAGCCAGTTATCAAACTCTGTTGAGTTTTCTACTAATTGTTTAGCATTATCATCACTATAATCAAGCTCTGAATCTATGTCATTATTTTTAAGGTCTACTAGTAATAATTCTTCTAAGAATTTTAGTTTTAATCCTTTCCAACCTTTTACAGTTGCTTCTGTAAACTCAACTAAAAACTTTTCTTCATTTAAAATTTCTTCAAATGCTCTTGTTTTTCTGTTAAATTTATTACTTGTACATCTTTTTCTAAGTGCTACAAGTTCTTTTCGGGATAGGTTTGCTAGTTCGACTTCAAAACCGTCGAGTCCAGGAAATTCTACCCAGGTGGTCTTACTGTCGACCAATAGGCTTTTAAGTTCCATTTATATATTCTCCTATGAATATGTTGTGATTCTAGTTCCTAGTGCTGTATTATCCGTTGAACGGAAATCATAAGTTTGTGAGTAAACATCGGATACTTGCATTCTTGCCGTATACATTCCTGGGTTTATTTGTAATGCCCAAAATGTAGTACCATCAAATTTTTTAGCTATTATATTTATATCACTGCTAGTACTAAAATCATCAAATTGTGTTATATTATTATTAGTTTGGTATTGTGTAACTGCTCCCGAAACAATTCTACTGGTTACCGTGTATGCACTTGGAAACATAGCATTACTTGAATTAGTAACACTTAAACTATTATGTAATGTTTCAAAAGGTGTCCAATCTATAGTATTTTGTATTTGTACAGTAGCAGATATAATATTATTCATATCTAAACTGTCAATTGATACTACTGGATAAACTTGAAGAGACGTTCTTGTGGAAGATTCAGATTGAAGGCTTCCAGGTATGCTATAACTTTCATTACCCGCTCTATTTAATTTAGTTCCTTGTCCACTTAAATTTACTGAAAATTCTTGTCTTGGATTAAACGCAAATTCTGCTGAAGTAATTACACAGCTTTGTATTTTAAAAGTGCTGTTTGTCGTTTGAACATACATATCAAATGATTTAAGTTGTTGTGTTTCTATATCAGAATCACTAGTAACTACTAAATCAGATAGTAGGTCCATAACAATAGACTCATCTTTCTCTGCTGTTAAAGGTACTGTAAAACTAAACTGAGCCGGATTGGCTTTTGTTATAGTTGTTCCCTCTATCATTTTTGATTGATCGTGCAAAGTCTTTACTGGGTACGAATCTTCCGCAAATGATTGAGAAAAGCTTAAGGCGGTAGTAGTATATATTTTATACTTGTTACCGCCATAAACTATAAATAGCTTACTCTCCTTGAGAAAACTATAAGACATTGTACTTAAGCGTCAAGAGCTCTAGCACCTGAAGCAGCATAGCCACTTTGAGTGTGAGAGGTTGCACCTAAATACTTAACTGACATTTCGTCACCTGTCAGAAGGTCGGTTCCGTGAGCTGCAAACTCTACTGAAGCCGAGATAAGGTCTCCTACTTCAACTGTTGGAACAGTTAAATGAGCCTTAGGCATATTGAATTCAACACCTGGTGCTGTAAAGTCATCTGCCTCCATGCCTTCTCCATCAGTATCAACAGCTCCTGCTACACCCATAAATAAACGTAAATCAAATACATTAGTTACGAGGTCAGTCGCTCCTGCTAAGTCAGTTAAAAGCGAGTTAGAACCATTTGTTTTGGTATCAAGG
>Ga0181398_1000376_pt1 | contig 13358 bp, 10 predicted proteins | sample 21SPOviralmetaG_FD_130127 | JGI IMG/M metagenome (GOLD analysis project Ga0181398, IMG submission 130127) | Marine viral communities from the oligotrophic San Pedro Time Series (SPOT) site, San Pedro Channel, CA, USA - 21 SPOT_SRF_2011-04-29 | ecosystem: Environmental > Aquatic > Marine > Strait...
GAATACTCATGAAACGTTTAGCAGCGAAGTAACCGTGATGCGCGTTGCGCTCTCGCAATAATAAGCCAATACATCAACAGCAGCAGCCGTTCCAGTTAGCTGAGGTGCGCTTGCAGACCCTCCCGAAAACTTCCACTTTGTTCCGGTGTAGCTAAGCGTGCGACTGCCCGTTCCATCCTGCGTAACCACAATCACACCAGACTGACCAGCAGTGACATTGCTTGGATCGCCAAGTGTTCTGTTGCCAGCAAGAGTCACGCTGAAGTTGTTGCCTAGGCTCATGTCAACAGCAATCGTTGTTGCATCGGTCAATGCAACAGGCGTTCCACGCTGCGCTTTCGTGTAACTCTGAGCAATAGCAAGGCCAGCAAGCGTCGTAGTAGAAGCAGGAATCGTGACCGTAACGTCAGCACCTGGATCAGCAACACTCAGTGTCAGCTCATGTGCGTCAGGCGTTGCACCTTCAAAGATCAAGCTGCCATTGAACGTAGCGTTGCCAACAAAGGTTGATGTGCTGTCGAACGTTGCAACACCTGTGACATCTAACGTTCCAGGAATATCAACGTTGCTTGTAAATTCAACACCGCTGCCAGCAGTATCAGTCTGTAGCAATTGACGTGCTGTGCCGTTTGCAAGCTTGCTAACTGCAATCTCAGCTGTAGCACTAACGTCAGCATCGACGATCGTGGCGTCAGCAATCATTGCGCTGGTGACTGTTCCCGTATCACCTGTCGTGACTACGTTGCCGCTGACATTCGGAAAAGCAATTGTGCGATCAGCCGTGGCGTTGACAACTGTGATCGTGGTCTCGTACTGGTCATCTGCAGAGCCTTCAAACGCCAAAACAGCGTTTTGACCCAGCAATACCGTTCCAGTAAATGTTGGGCTAGCAGCTCCAATCTTTTCAGCATCTAATTCTTGTAATGCAGCCTGCACGTCTGTAGCCGCGATGCCTCCAGTCGCAACAACCGAAATATTTGCCGCCGTCTGGCCAGCAATAGCGTTTGAAACATCGATTAGCTGGAACGTTGATGCTCCTGCACCCAAAGATATGAGCATGTCTGGCGGCGCCAAACTCACGGCAGGGGCATTACCTGAACCTGTTCCAGAGTCACTAACAACCACGTAATAGTTGAGGTTGCCTGTTGCAGGCGTCGGCAACGCACCACCAGCACTAAAGCCAGCGGCAGAGCCCGCAGTCGTAACCGTGCCTACAAGGTTAGTGTTGGCGTTATACGTTCCAGCGTTAACAAGGTTGCCGCTAATAACCGTGATTGGTAGGAACGATTCTCCAGTAAAGACGTAAAGATCTTCGTTTTTCTCATCAAAGAAGAACTGACCTTTGTAATCACCAGCCGGAAATGTAACGACGTTATCTGTTGCGCCAGCACCACCAAACTTGGTAACAGATTGATCGGCTAGTTTCTCTGCGGTAACAGCATCAGTTGCAAGAATTGCGCTTCCAATTGTTCCGCTAGTCAGCTTTGCTGCCGATATATCTGGGATGTCTGTTGCCGCCAAAGTAGCGCCAGCACTAATGTGCCCTTGGCCGTCAACCGTAACTTTCGTATAAGTTCCAGCTGCAACACTATTGCTGTGATTGATGTTGCCGCTGCCATCAACGGCAAGCCCTGATCCAGGAATAACGGCACCTCTTGCGCTACCTGTCGCAACCGGTAAATCTGCTGACGTAAGAACGCGACCGCCAGTAACTAAACCTTTGGCGCTATAAGTTACGACATGATGTGTAGTGCTAAGCGTTACGTCGTTATCAACTTCAATGGTGTTGGAATCCATGCGGAGTCCTTCACCGTTAACAACAACACCACCCTTGGCGCTTGTTGTCGCAGCAGGCAGGTCACTGCCGTCAATAATCCTGTACGCAACCGCACCAGCCCCACTGGTTGGGCCTGCTAAAAACTTGTTTGCCGCATCAGTGTCGTTATTGGTTGCAGCAATCGAAACGCTTGATCCGGTGGTGGTGACAACAATGTCAACTAAGCCAACCGTGCTGCCAGCGACAGTATTAATAGACCCGGCTGCCTTAAGGCTGAGCCATGCACTGCCGTTCCAGCAGTACAGGAAGTTGTCGTCAGTGTCTAAAGCAAGTTGACCAGTAAACGCTCCAGATGTAGGCAGCGTCGTAACTAGATCAACAGTAGATTCGTTAGCAAGCTTGGCGGCTGTGATGCTGTCATCAGCGACCTTGGCTGTAGTTATTGCGGCATCGGCAATGTCTGCTGTAGCAATGCCACCAGCAGCGAACAAAATCTTTGCACCTGGAATTGCGTCATCAGCAATCAGGGTGACGCCATTGGCGATCAAGTCACCAATTGTCAGCTTTTTTGATGCTGCCGCGCCAGTGTCAACGGCAACTAGCAGGTCGTCTGCTGCTAAGTCAGCACCAGCAAGAGCTGGCAAGTCTGAAATCTTTAAATTGGCCATGGTGCTAGTGCCTTAAGGAGAAGAAGGGCTGCCTGTGTTGACGTTAGGATCCTGGTCCAAAGGAATGAAGTCTCCATTCTCTTGGGTGATAGCATCATCCACCATGGTGTTCATCCTTAGCTTAACCTTTCCAGTTGTAATAAAATCTGCTGTAATTCGCACAGCATTGTCGGTAGCAAACTGAACCGCGCAGGATGTGATAACTGCATCGAAGTCGTAAAAAATTTCGTCGTTTTCTCTTGCGAGTAGTCCTCCAGGATGGTGACCCGGAGCTTTTAAGTAAAACAGTGCGCGAAAGTTTGAACCAATTTTGGTGCGCAAGATAAGCTCAACTAAATAATTAGGTAGTTCTTGAGTCGTGTCGCCTGTGTATTCCCAAAGGCATGTCATGCGGCCAGAGCCAGACATCAAAGTACTTATTCGGTTGCGAAATTCATCAGAAAGAGATGTTGTATCTATAGTTTCGCGTTCAGTATTTAACTCATAATTGGTGACTTGAGCAAGAATTTTTGCTTTTTTACCTATTACTTTTATTTTTACGTCTATATCACTTGATATGTCAGCAAGGTCAATCGCCTCAGACTTTAACCCATTAACAGCTTTAGCAAAAGTGTTATAAAGCCTTATTCCGCCTAGCTCATTGACGTGGACATGGCGCTCAATCCTTGCTTCAGTGAAACCCTGTACAAAAGTAAGATTTTTCTTTGTCTTTCCGGTACTATCGCTTGGGTCAAAACCCCTAATGATAATTTCGTCGCCAGTTATTAACTGGCCAAACTCATAATTTTGGTCGGGGTCAGGATCAAGTTCAGTCGGAACCGTAACACCAAAAATTTTGTCGTCAACACGAATATCAGACGGTTTGATTGTTGCGCGAAACCCTTTCAGGTCAGACTTTCGCCGCAGCTCAACTTTGCCAAACGCACCAAGGTAAACGCTCATTACAACTTCAATCCTGCAATCGCTCCACTGTTTTGAAACTGAATGTCAGCAGCGCAAATTTCACCAACGCTCATTGTTAGCGTCATACTTGTAATTAAAATTTTCATCTCGACAAATAAACCTTGGCTGCTACCATCGTTTATTTTTAACTTTAAATCTGAAAAAAGCTCATTAGAGCTTTCTTGATCCCCTTGACCAAGCGGTGCTTCTGTACCGGCACCCCCGGTTGCTGTCTTAGAAATTTTTCTGATAAACATAGAAGCTGCTGAGTCACTTAATTTGCCGCTGTCTTCTTGGTAATACAAAATTCGACAACTGCCTGTTGTCGTTCTTTTAACTGGAAGGATTGTGGTATCTGTCGATCCCAACGCTGAAGTGTCTACGGTTTGAACGTTGACCGAAAAACTCCAGTTTTGAACAGAAGCAATTTTATTGCCTTCAAGCTCTAACGACCCGTGCTCTCCAGTAAAAAACGCCATCAGACAACGCCTATCAGAGCCACTGTAACAGTGCTAACTCCTGCGGCCACCTGCGTGATAACAGGAGCGCTTTCGTATCGATATTTGGCCGTGTTGTCTGGGTTCTTCTTGATGGTTGAGGTTGCTGTCCCCTCCCAACCATCAACTATGTCTTTCCCTGCGCTGCTGGCGCTAAAAGTTTTAAAACTGCCTTGCCTGTCGTCATAATGCTTTACAAACTCCTCCGCACTGACATCTGAGATGTTGGCGTAAGTCAGTGACAGCTTCATGTCTGTGCGACTTGATCCGTACAGAATCCGGGTCTCACTTCCGTTTTGAGCCTTAAACGTCTTGACTGGATACGTTCCAGGATCAAACGTTCTTGCTGTGGGTTTGAGCGGAGGAAAGTCCATTAATCGTCAGCAGGGACAACGTTGAATGTGCCGCTTTCTATAAGGTGAGCAAGCTTGCTGCTCCCATCATCATTGCAAGGGTGCTCTGATGCAACAATGTCCACAGTACCCTCCTGAGAGAACGTCAACTGCTCTACAACATAAACGTTTTCAGAGACGCTGGAATTGACCAAGGTGAAAACAGAATCATGAAATTTTGATTCTGTAACGATCCCATTAGAAACCGTCATCCTGCCGTCTTGAACTTCTTCTGAATCAGTCTTGAAGAATGAAACGTCATAGTCCCCGTCATCTAAGTGGGTGACACTGGTTACTTGTCCATTCGTTCCAATGGTCCCGTTGTTAGCTGAGCTGTAAGGGCTTGACTCTGTAATGACCTTAATAAACGCCCCAGCCTCAAGGTTTAAGCCGTGAACTGTTGTTGAGAAGCTAATCGTATGTGTTACAAGTTCGCGCAAGCCAAGAAAATATTTAGCAACTTTTACAGCGTGTCCTTTTGAAGTACAGAACTGAGTAAGGTTAAACTGCTCGTGCGGCAAACTTCCGATATCTAAGTCTTTTAGTTTGTTGGCAAATGCGTTATTTTTTATTCTAACTTCAACAACTTTTTCTTCTGGAAATTTGTTTCTTGATTCCTGTCTATAGCGAACAGTAGCTTTAAACGGCCTACGCTCTTCTGCCCTTAAATACTCGAGCTTGAATGAGTCTTCTAATATGTTCCCAGAGGTGAATAGCTGTTTAATTTCAACAGCTCCTGTGTTGATACTGCCGTTGGTCTTACTTGGCACGGCGGGCACTAAGGCAAACTTGCCGTCAGCTAGAATAAAGTTGCATAAGAAATTTGGGGCCATGTCTGTTATAAATTGACGCAAGTTTACGTTTTCGCCAATAACGCCATTGAAAAACAACTCTTGTTTTTCTAAAAAACGCGAAGTGGCTATAAGTTTTTCTTTGTCTACTAAGTCTGGGTTGGCTGCGTTCATTCCCATCAGACCGCCAACACCTGATATTTGATTGGTAAACAAATGAAACACAAGATCTGTTAACAGGTTGCTAGGCCCTTCAGAAGATTCATTGTCTTCATAGGTAGATAAATCATGATGCAGCCTTTCGACACAGATACCTTTTCCAACCCAAGTACGCACTTGGTCAAGCTGGGTAAAATTACGACTAGCTTTTAATGAAAGCCCGGCCATCGTCAAATCGTTAAAAACAGGAGCCTGATCGTTAGGCAAAATTTCGTTGACATAAACAACCTCGTGCTCAGGCTCGTTTTCGTTTGATTTTTTGACGAGAGATCTATAAAAGCTGATATCGTTAAATTGGCTTTGCCCTTCAAAAACAACTTCTGCATCAACCGTACCAGTCTCAGAAAGCTTTTCTAGCTGAGTAATTTTAAATCTAAAACCAGCGCTGTCGTAAACAGTCTTGAACGGATTGTTATTTGTAATAGCCAATTCTGCGGTAAAAGTATCATTGACGTCCCAGTCCGATGTCGTGCTGTTCCCTTGAAGAATTTTAAAACTTGGTTGCTCCCAACTAACAGATTCTCCTGACCAGTGATCGTCAGGCAAGTCTTTCACTTCAGACTTGTATTGAATTCGAATGCTGTTACCATCATCGTTTGTATATGTTGCGCCAACTGTCCTAGTCGTTCCAACTTCAAGGTCTCTTGCATAATGACCGGCGCTACCAAATAACTCGTAAAAGAAACCAGCGGTTCTTCCAGGTATAGTTGCAAGTGATTCTGTAGATGTCACTTTATAGACTTGCCCTGACCAGCGAAGAACTGTAGCCGGGTTCGTCGACTTATTCTTTCTAAAATTATTAGAGCTTGAATAAGGGTTTGGATCGCCCCCAGGAACATCCGTTCCACCTTCGCCGCGTTTTACTTTGATGCGATCACCAACAGCATAGCTTCTTGAGCTGAGCAAAACTTCTACTCCTTGAGGAGCCCATACATGCTTTTGTTTAGGAGAACCGTTTTTTCTCGCAAAATGTGAGTCTGGCAGTTTTCTTTTTAATAGGGTCCAACGAAGAATTACAAAATCAGTGCCGTCTGCGTTAAAAAATTCTTTGGTAATAATAGTAGTCGTTTGGTTGCTGCCAACATCGCTGTCGTCAGGGTTGCCAGCCATCTCAAATGTCATCGCGCCATTCCTGCCTGCAACTGCGTCGGGCAGGTTAGATACGTTTTCTTTGAGCTCTAGCGAAGCTATTTGATTGTCAGGGCCGTCTTGTCTAACAGGAATAAGTGCTATTTTTTCGACGGCAGTTGGCGGGCCAAACGTTGATGGTTGAAAAGAAAAATTTGGCTTTCTAGTAAATTCTTTATTGGCTCTTATCGTTGATCTCTGCACTAACGACCCAGCAGCAACAACTTTAAATGTACCGTTAATGCCATCAACCTTAACCTCCTCTTCTACTAAAGAAGTTTCAGCTTCGCTGTCTGAACGGGTTGCCGCAAGTTTTATAAATTCAACAGTATCTCCAACTGAATGCATTTCTGCAGCAGGCATAGGCACAATCTTAAATTCAAGCTCTTGAGGTTTTAAATTTTGTGGGTTTTTAATTCTAATAAAGTTGTACTGCGCAACAGGCCGCCGCCCTACCACTGTAAAAAACACCTCAGAATCCGTACGCTTACTAACTAAAGGCTTAAAATCAAACTTTTCATTGTCTTTGTCGACGCCTGCTTTCCTAATAAACACCCTAAAAGACGAAGACCTGGCAATCGTTGCTGTGATTGTTCCGGTGGACACTACTACATTGTCCTTGCCGTACTCTTTAATTTCTTTTGATGATGGTAGCCCAGGAAAAGAACACAGCCCCTGCAAGTTTTGATATACGCTGCTTTTTATTCCTAGCTCTGTTACGACTGCTGGGCGGTTATTTCGGATAGTCGCTGTGGCAATGTGGGTAAGAGGGAAAAATCCTGGTCCCACGCCATCAATATCGTCTATATAAACCTCCGGCCTAATAACTTTATCTAGGCTCACAATGCCTATTCTTTTCAATATTGAGTCTTTTGTTTCAATACACTCAAGGAAAATTTGTTGATCTTTTTTCTTTGTAAGTTCTGGGTTGAACTCAATATCTCTTTTAATAACTTTCCATAAGGTATTGCCAATTGCAAATATTTCGCCTTTTTGCATTGCTGCATCAGCTGCAAGTTGATCAGACAAAACTGTTGAGTTTATGTCATCCACTTTTTCGCCAACTTCGTCCCCATCTTTATTTTTTTTACCTTTGTAAACGTCTTCAGGTATTTCGGAATGAGAAATTCGAAAAACTACTTTGTCACCTACCTTGACGTTGACTACTTTTGTTAGCTCATCGCCGTCTGTTGTCGTGACAATTGAATCGCTGTTTGGTACGGGGCGGATATGCTTAAAGATGCCCATTCTGGGGCTGTATTGACGACCTTCCCCTTCATGGTGTTGGTCTTGCACTTCATGTAAATACGAATGGCTATCACTTGGAAACGTTCCAGGCTTGACGTCACCCTCACCGTCACGGCCTAAGTTTAAATCGCCAATGACTTTTAAGCGTCTAATTATATCTACTCTTTGCGCTTTTTTCTGTACGCCTTTTCCTCTAGGCACGGTAATAACTCGATAATTCAACCTATACCCTGTGCCATTGGCAATCGCTCCATAAACACCAAACTGGATATTGTTTACTGGCGAATATGCGTGGCAAAAAGCTTCTGGATCATTATCCATCGTGTCACTAGGGCAAACAAAAACCTCATCATTAAGACCAGCGTCTGGGTCGCCAGAAGCTCCATCTTTAAGTCTTGTTCCGGCTATTAAGTCACGTTTCCCATAAATAAGTCCGTTATCGTTTTCCTTGGGGTTGTACTCTTGTTTCCAGTAAAAAGCGAACAATTCTTCATAAATAACGTCTAAAGCGTTATTGCCTAAAAAGATGCCTTCTAGATCTGGTTTGGCAATACCAGACTTAGGGCTTACGTTTCTTAAGCCTTGTTCACCTACAACAAACAAAAGCTTGGCTTGCTGTTGCGTGCCATGGCTAAACATACGAGACCACACCAAGCGTGGCTCAACCAACATCCCGCCAACTTTTCTTTTTTCGTTGTATAGACCAAAGATGATGGGTATTGGTGATGAGTAGTCTGCTAGCTCGTTTAATGTGTCAAATCCTCTTGATGGTGTGAACCGGCTAGCGCCTGTGATGCTGTCCAAGTCAACCCGGCCTGACTTAGGAGCCGAAGGCATCTTGGGCTTTGGTGTGAGCAGGTATGCAGCACCGGTCAAGACCAAGCCGATTGCTAGGTTAATTAGAAGTATTGTCAACCCGCCATCGGGTAAACACACAATATCGGGAATGTGCTCATACTCTGCAGGTCTTAATCGACCGCGCCGCCTGACTTCAGCCGCAAACAGTTGATACTCTTTCTCTGTAATTCCAATTGTTTTTATTAATTCTCTTTCGTACGGAAGCAGTGGCACGTCGTAAACAGACGGGCCGAAGACCATTGCACCTTCTCCGACATTCGATTGACGTACAAGATTCCCGTCTGCCATGTGACTGCAAATGCCCAGGATTGCTGTGGTAACAGCAGAATATCCCCATCATACTCAGGCTTCTTGACCCGGAAACCCCACTTCAGCAAATCACGCGATACTTCCCATTTGCCCGCCTCGTACCAGGACTGCTTAAACGGTGGTGGATCAATGCCGATATGGCCTAAAGCCTTGTAGCAAAGGTGGATGCAGTCAATGTGACCATCACTGCCGTCAGCACCAAGCCGGTACGGCATCCCAATAAGATCAGCGCAGCCGGACATTATTGCTAATCGGTAAGTTGCCCACGATCCGATTGGTCAACGCGCGTCTTGGCACGTCCGTTCCAACAGCATCTAAAACTGAACCCAGCTCTAAGTTCAGTGACGTGTTGTCCCACTGCCCTCCTAACACTTGCCCGGTGTAGGTATGCACAATCGTGTTCGTCGCGGATAAGCCTGTGTCAGGGTCAGAGTTTTCAATAATTAAAACGTCAACTTCCATTATCCAAGTGTTTTCAATAGCGTCTATCCCCCAACCGAGAGACACATCATTAACTGGAAAAACTATCGTTGCTTCTAAGCCGTCACCTGTGCGGTTGACTGTGACGCCCGAAAAACCAAATGGGGCAAATTGATATTTAGACCCAGAGTGTGTGATATTTTTACCAATAAAAAAATTCTGAAAGCGAAACTTTTCGCCTTTAGCTCCACCTGAGTTTATGCGTAGTGCATGGCCAAAAGCAAAACTTGTCATAGACCCAACCTCTTGCGAGTGCTACCGCTCATCTGTAATCGTTTCAGTGTATTCTGCTCACCGCGTTTTGCGCCTTGCTCTGCAGCACTACGCATCCCAGTCTGAAACTGATCAGCGGTTATGTAATCAACGCTGTTAATGCGTTCCACGGTATAGCGAACATCGATTGGAGCGGCAACTGCACCACCACCACCGCTGTCTCCCATCCCAGGGCCACCACCGTTAGCAGGAATAACGCTATTGCCGCGAGAGCCATTTGAGTAACGCGACATGCTTTCACGCATTTTAGATTCAGGGATGATGTACTCAGGCTCGCCACCTTCACCAATTAATGCGTTGGTTGGCTTGTTGACATAGCCGCCTTCTGCAAAAGGCAAAGACGTAGCAGCACCAAACGAGCTGGTATTGCCAAATACGTCACCAAGGCCACCTCCACCAATGCCCGCAACACCAGCAGAGCCCCCAGGGCTGGCGGCAGGGCTGTTAAAACCACCAGCTGCCGATCCGAGGATGCTTCCAATAATTTGAATAGCCTGCATCTTGATTGCAGCAGCAATAATCTGAGCCGTCATATCTAAGAAGTGGTCTGCTGTTCGCTGGAATAGATTTGCCAACGCTTGTTGAGCAGTCATGCTCCCGTCAATAACACCTCTAAATGATTCGCTAAACGCATCTCCTATCGCTCCAGCCGCTCCTACAACTTGATTTACTGGATCAAGTAGTTTATTTAGCTCCTCTTTTACGGCAGCAACTTCATCCTTAATTCTTTCCTTGTTTGATTTACCTTCTCCAGGGCCTTTAGCCGCTTCGCCTTCTATTGCTACTCGTCCTTTTTTGAGATCATCCAGCCTTTTTTGCATATCTTCTGTGGGCTGGTTGGCTAACTTTGCTCTATCAATTTCAATTTGCAACAAATCTATTGCTATATCTTTTTGCTGCAAAAGCAAGCTAACTTGCTTGTTGAATTCAGTAATTCTTTTTGCCTCAGCGGGCAACATGCCTTCCATAATTAGACGGTTATATTCTCTTGATGCCGCAAGGTTTGCTTCCTGACTGGCTCGAATTTGCAATAGTGGAGCGACTGCATCCCTAAGAGCTTTTGCACGTTTTTGCTCTTGATCAAACGCAAGCTTTGCTAAAGCGGCTGTTTTAATCTGATCAGCCGTATCTCTTTGACTAGCTGCATAATCCTGATCTTTAAGTGCAGAAATTTTGCGTAAAGTATTCTCATACTGCACTTGAATTGCATACCGCTTACCCTCTTCCGTACCAGCAAGTTGAACTTGCTTTAATTGCTGCTGCAAAGAAATCGTCACGGCATCTGCTGCTCGCAGATTTCTGGCAGACTCGGCGTTGGCTCTTTTTGCATCTCTATCTGCTTTTTCAGATAAAGTTTTAGCCTTACGTGCTGCAGCGTTGTCAAATTGTTCTTGCTGTTTATTTCTTGTTTGACGCAATTTATCGTTAGCGTTTCTAGCTTTTTGAAAGGCGAGGGCTTCTTTGTCCTGTGCTCCCTCTGCCTTTTTTAAATCCAAAACTAATTGAGCGCCTATTACGTCTTGAGCCGCTATAAAAGCTTTTTCGTTCAATAAATTATTTCCTGCCTGGATTACAGAATTTTGTTTTTGAAGAATAATAAGCTCTTCAGCTGAGGTTTTAATCTTGGTTTTGTTTGGCTTATCTTTGTTGTTCTGTCTGAGAGGGTCAAGGGCTGCAAGCTCTGGAGTTGCTTTCGCCACAATATCTCTGGACATTTCTTCAAGAAGAGAGTCTTTAAGGTCTTTGTCTCCTCCAAAGAGGAAACCTGCGCTAGCCTTTCTCGACGCTTCAGTCTCAGCTGCTTGAAAAGCTTGTGGGTCTAAGTTTGCTGCCGCTCTTTTAACATCTGACCCTTTTAAATTTTTGAAAAGATCCGTGATAAGTGAGGCAACTGCTATAATCGCTGGGGAAAGTTCAGTAACAAGAGCAACAAAAAGACCTGCTACTTCGTTCTGCAAGTCGTCAAAAGCGTCATCTAGTTCTCGAAGTGCATTTACCTGTTCAGGCCGAACACCTGTCTCTTGAAGTAAAAGATTGTATGCCTCTGTCCTATTTCCCGCTTCTATCAAAGACCTAACTTGCGCCTCTGTAGAGGCACTAACTTCAAAACCAACTTGCTGTAATTGGTCTAATGCCGTCTCTGGAGCTGCAAGCGCATCTCCTAGTTGTCTAGCACTACCGACCAAGCGATCCAAAACGGAGCCAAGCGCCCCAAGCCCAATACTGGCTTCAAAGCCAAATTTCTTTCCTCCTATAGCACCACCCAACGCTCCACCTAACACGCCCCCAGGACCACCACCAAACAAAAGCGGAAATCCTCCACCAACGAGTGCCGCACCAAAGCGCCCACCTGCTGCTTTCCCGCCAGTGCCACTAGTAACATTTCTTGCCCCTTCTCTTAAGTCTTCAGCAATATCTGCGGCTTCTCTAAAAAATTTGTTCCAAGAGCTTTGGATGTTTAACCTTCGTACCTTGGCTTGTGCATTTAAATCTGAAGCAACTTCAGCCGCCTGACCAAAAAATAAATTCCAAGATTGTTGAATCTTTGAACCTCTTGCTTTAGCTACTTTATTCAAGTCCTCTGCGATCTCAGCGGCCTGGCCAAAGAATAAATTCCAAGACTGTTGAACTTTTGAACTTCTCGCTTTAGCTACCTTGTTCAAGTCTTCCGCAATTTCACCGGCCAAACCAAAAAACTTATTCCAGCTTTGTTGAACTTCAGATATTCGTACTGTTTCTGGCGAAGCGCCTGGCCTGTATGAACTGCTTGAAAAACCTGTTGGTCCAGCAGAAACAGTGCGTCGTGCTGCCTCTTGTGCAGCTACTTGGCTTTTAATTAATTGATTTTGTCTTGCACGAGCTTCATTGGCTTCACCAAGAGCCTGTACATACCTTTCAACAGCCGCTCTTTCGGCATCCGTGTTCATCTCAACTGTTTTTAAGGCACGGCTAGCCTCTGATAAATTCTTAGTATAATTTTGAAGGTTTTGAAGCGGCAGCTCAAAAACATCTCTAGTTTTATTAGTAATATCAAGAATACGATTTATTTTTTTAAGTTCTTCTTTAAAGTCCTTTAGCTTGTCAGCACCCTTTACGCCAATCTCAATCTCAGCTCTATAGGCCACGACGGTTTCAGCGCACTGCGATGCCTAAGTTTAACGCCTACGCCGCGCCTTATCCATTTCTTTTCTCTGCTCTGCATTGATCACGCCAAAATAGGCGCTCCAACCAATCAACTCCTCTTGCGTCATTGTGGTGCGAACTTCAGACAAGCTCATGCCAAGCTCTTTGGCGACACCAAATTGCAGCATGAGCCAGTTGTCCTTACGAAGCTCGGCTTCTAGGATTTTGGGTCGGTGGCCTCTTCTTCGTCATCAGTCAAAATTGCCAGCATCAAAGCCTGCAAGTCCTTGTCCTTTACCTCGTTCTTGAGAACATCAACTTCACCAGCCAAGAACAAAGATTCTCCCATCTCATCCTTAGCCTTGGTGATCAGCAACTGCAAGGCAAACGCATTGGCGTCATCCGATCCAGCACGCTTTTGAGCGCGTTCACGCTCTGCCATCGTCAAAGGCTTTACCCACATCTCAAACTCAGTTTTATCTGAGAGAGTAACTACTCTTTTTGTTGCCTCTAGATTTGCGGCTTTCTTAAGACGATCAATGGCGCGTAATGCCATGAGTTAAAACTGATTGTGCCACTACACTAGCATTAAAAAAACCCCTAACAATGTCAGGGGTCTGTTTATCGTCAATCGACTATTAGCTCTTAGCGAA
>Ga0181398_1000378_pt1 | contig 13301 bp, 1 predicted proteins | sample 21SPOviralmetaG_FD_130127 | JGI IMG/M metagenome (GOLD analysis project Ga0181398, IMG submission 130127) | Marine viral communities from the oligotrophic San Pedro Time Series (SPOT) site, San Pedro Channel, CA, USA - 21 SPOT_SRF_2011-04-29 | ecosystem: Environmental > Aquatic > Marine > Strait...
AAGTGAAGTAACACCTGCTCCCGTTAACGTTTCTCCACTAATAATTACTTGGGTGGTAGAAATTATTCCAGTAATTCTAGCATCACCATTGACATGTAAAGAAGTTCCTGAAGCACCTACTGCACCTACTTCGAGAGTAAATCTAGGATTAGTAGTTCCAATACCAACGTCAGAAAGAGTGTTGATACCAGAATTAACTACGTCCCATGATCCACTTGATAGAGTAGTTCCATTTCCAAAGAGATCATATAATTCGGTAAAGTTATCATTAATTTTTGTAGCACCGGCTCTTAAATTATCACCTGTGCCATCATTTGGAGATGAACCCGTTCCTATTATCTGTCTTGCCATTATTTTTTGGGTTTAAATATATTTATATTGTATTGGTGTTGTTTTTAAATCTGAGATATCTTGTTCGAGTTAATGTATCCGAAGTTGATAATCCTAAGAATCCATTTAAAGTTCTTGCTTCATGTGATAGTTCTTTAGTTCTAGCATCAACTATAACTTTACCCCAACTAAATTCGCCAAAATAATTAGAAGCAGTAAATCCACCAGTAAATGATACTAGTCCAGAATTGTCAAAAGTATATATTGTACTATCAAATGATTCTGTAGTTGAACTAAATCCAATAGATCCTACCCCAATGGCTGTAGAATTTACTCTTACAACACTAGTAGATATTCCACCAATAGTTCTGGGAACTATTGCGACAGTTTTTGCTTGGAATACTGTATCAATGAATAATGTTGTAATTCCTATTATGTTATTAGATATATCGAAAGATGTAAGATTGCCACCTAATGCACTACCAGCATTAGAATTGAATACGGTAAAGTAATCTCCAACAGATATTTCACTTAATGTTATCGCAGTACCAACTAAGTTTGGATTTCTTAATTCTGAGTTGTATGGAATGTGGAAGTCTAAACCAACCTCATTGGCTGATCCAATTGTTGTTACTCCAAATCCAACAATAACGCCCGAATCTCCAGAATAAGAAGAAACATTACAAGTTTCGGTTTGCTTTGCTGGAGGTCCGATAAGAACTAGAGGTGGGTTAGTTTGAGTGTATCCAGCACCAGAATTAGTAATAGTAACTCCAGTAACAACTCCATTAGTGATTGTTGATGTTGCTGTTGCTGTGATAGACCCTATACCAACACTAACGTCTGGTGCCTCCAAGTAACCAACTCCGCCGTTGTTTATAGTAATTGAAGCAATCGTACCTGTAGATGAGACAACAGCGGTTGCAGACGCTCCTACAGTTACTTCAGGTGAAGAAATTGTTATTTCGTTTTGGATACCTGATCTAAAGTTAGAATCTATATTTTCATTATTAAGATCAAATAGCGGTCTTAATCTATCAACATAGATGATTGTAGAACCAATACCAACTGAATTAATTATGTTTGCGGCCGGATTAATAACTGGTTCGTAGAGTTCTCTATCTTTACCAACTTCTTGTCCGTTAATAATTTTATCTTCAGTTTGTCTACACCATGTAACTGGTCTTTCAAAGGTAGTATCCCTAGTATTACCTGGACCAAAATATGGAAGAGTGTTAGCTCTATCAACATTAGTTACTGTACTAATTGTTCTTGCATTTTCTTGTTGATATGGTTTTTGTCCCAAATCTGGATTATAATTTAAGGTAACTTCATCTCCATACTTAATAGTTTCAAGAACTTCTCTATCAATAACATCAAGATCACTTCCACTTCCTTTATAGAAATTGATTGTAAGTTTGTCGCCAATCTTTAGTGGTTCTGTAAACGTTATTTGAGAACCACCATCAAATTTGTATGAACTTCCTGGAATTTGAAGTATTTCATTTACAAATACTAAAAGCAATTGATCAAGTTCAATCTTAGAACCTTTTGATTTATTAATTGATATTGGAATACCTGCCTTAATTAATGGGAAGTCAATTCTAGTACCATCAATAAAATTAGTAACATCATCAAAAGTTTCTATAACACCTAAAGACCAACCAGTAAATTCGTCATTAATAACTTTTTCAATTTCAATTTCAAATTGATTTGATGGATCAAATGCTGATGTAGTTGGAATTCCAGTAGTCCCTCCAAATCCAATAGTAAGAGTTTCTCCATTACCGTATCCATAACCAGTATTTCTAATATCAAAATCAATAACACTAGATCCTTGACCAACAACAACAGATACAGTTGCATTTGTTCCCAATCCAGTTACTCCAGAAGTATATGACAAAGGAATATTTGAATATGAAAGTGGACTGTCAAATACTACAAATGGTGGGTTTGTAGTAGTATATCCAGTTCCTGGATTAGTAATTTCTATACTAACTATATTTCCATTATTAATAGAGGCAATTCCAACTCTAACCAGATTTGATTCAGAAAGACTAGAAGTACCAACGCTAACATTAACAGTTTGAATACCGGATCTATATCCAGATCCACTATTACCAATACTAATAGATGAAATAGTTCCCAATCCAGAAATAATTGCAGTACCGCCAGCGGCCACTAGTGGTTGATATCCAAGACCTTTTTGTGAACCGACAGAAACAATTATTCCACCTTTAGGGAAACTACTAATACCAACATCAGATGTTATAGTTTGTGCAAATCCCACAAAACTAATAGAAGTTATACCAGTATTTTCTGAGAGAGTATAATTGTTAGAATTTCCTGGAGTTTGGAATATGTCATTTAGTAATACAATAGCTCCTTCATTATCAATTCCAGTTATATTTGTTCCATTGGACTTGAGAGTAAACTCATTTTCAATTCCATTAAAATTACTAGAAATGTCATCAAAAATATAATTTTTATGATATGTTTCATTAATAGTATTTGGAGATGCCGTTCTCATGAAACTTCTTCCTTGGAAGGTGGAACTGGTAGTTATTCCAACATAGTCTCTTTCGTCTGGTGGATTTGTTGTAGTTCCGATTGGAGTATTTCCATATGGTGCTTCAATAAAATTAAGTTTATTTCCAACAATATTATAATTTCCAACAACCTTTGTTACTAAGTCACCGGTTACGATTCCAGACTGGATAGTTGTTCCCATCCATCCTCTACGAACAGTAACTGCATTTGCGGTTCCAACACCAATACTTTCAATCTTCATTATTTCATTATCAACTTTAATTAAGTCTCCACCAAAGAATGATGTTATCCCAGTAAATTTGATTATATTATCAGTTGTAACAACTTGATCAGATAATGTTGTGGTAATTGCTGTAGAAACAATTGGTGATTGAATTAAATTGTCAATTGCAACAAGTACTTTTGGATTTTGGTTTGTTGCAACAAATGAGTGTCCAACTCCAACACCAACTGAGGTGAAATTGAGTGCTTTTGGAATCGATTTTAAGGCATCTTCCGCACTTCTAGCAAGTTTGATTGTATTGTCATTAATTTTAATTGCAAATAATCCAGTTTCTGGAAGTAATGTTGTTGTAACACCAGTTACAGGGAATGCAGTTTGAGCAATGCCAATAGATTGAGTGATTCCGATACCAGGGCAAATATATTCAATTTGCTCACCCGTCACATAGAAGTGATTTGGGATTGTAACTGTATTTGAATCGAGATCAACAATTGAAGTATTATTTCCTTCAAAAGATTTTATAAAGATAGTATCATTCTTGTGAGTCAGTTCAAATTCTCTCTTTATATCTCTGTCAGTTCCAGTGTATGTACCATATCCAGTTTCTATAGTACCATTAGTAAAATCAACAATATCTTTTGTATCATCTTCAATTCTAAGGGCATTAGTGTAGACATGAACAGTTGCATCAATTCCTGCTATTGGTGTAAAGAGGACTTGAGTGGTTGCAGCAAGTCCAACAGAATTTGCTATTACTCTAGAACTAAAAGTTCCAAGTCCCGAGTGAGTTTGAATATTTGCAAACTCTGTATTAAATGTTTCTGAAGATGTTTCTCCTTCAATATGATCGTCAACAACAAGATATTCTAAAAATTCATATCTATTGTTTGTTGTATCATGAATCTGAATCATAAAATATCCAGCATCATATCTATCAATCTCAGTAGAAATATGACTAGTATATTCTGCAACAACATTTTCAGTTGGGGAACCAGATGATACAATATCCGTCATGGTTGATTGCAACCTGGCATGTTTAATATCAACAGTTGAAATTCCTGAAGATATCGAAGATAAACCAACAACAACAGTATTAACTACTGCATTAGTTCCTATTCCAGATGGGTTAAAGTCAACTTTAATATTTGATCCATCGAGACGTGCTGTATAAGTTCCAAATCCAATTGCACTATATCCACTTAATGAAGTAGTCAACTTACCATATTCTAAAATAGAAACATCTGATCCATCATGAACAATATTAAGTTCTTGAGCCTCATATTCATTACTATTAAATGTAGCAGTATTTCCAGATAATGGATTTGTAACATCTGGTGCAATTTCAACAAGAACTTTTAGTGAATGATATGTGTTGCCAATACTTACAATTGTTGCAGTCGTTCCAGCACTTACTATTGTACTTTCTGAATCAATTACTACTCCCCCGATAGAAGTAGAACCAGTGCTTAAGAAATTGTCATTTAGATTGTATGAAATTGTTGTAATATCATAGTCATTCACGGATGACTTGGTGGGATAGAATAAAAGTTGTCCATCCGAACCGGAAATTGAAAAGTCAAAAGATCCTTGATCATATACTGATTCTAATCTTGCATATTGATTAATATATCCAAATACATTATCGTGAATAAGATCGACAATTAAAGCTTGTCTTTCTTGAGTAAATCTCTTATCCCTAAGATAAGTAAAATATTTTCTAAATCTAGAATCACTCAACTTAAACGTATTAAGAACGCTAAAAGCAGTTGCTCTTGGATTGCTATTAAATTTTGGACTTATATCATCGATAGAAAGAACTCTATTACCAAATGATTCTGTAAAGTCACTTAGAATTTTATTATTAAAAATAACTTCATTAGAAAGAATTTTAGTTCCATCGGAGAAGTCAAGATTATTCTCTGTTGCAATATCAAAATCAAATACGCAGTTAAGATCTACAAATCCATCCAAACTACTAACAATAGTAACATCAGTTAATTCTGTAGGAGTACTAACATCTAAAGGTTGGTCTAAATTTGTTGATTCAATTTGAAGATCTGCAAATTTTTTATATCCAATAGTGTGATTTAGTGAGGATACTGTATCATTCCAGGTATCAAATGGAACTACACTTTTCAAAGAGTATGAAAAATTTTGATAATATAAATTATCTGGCAACCTCTGCAAATTATCATTTAAGAATCCAGACCCAGTTTGGTTTCCACTGAATACTTGAGAAGAAACATTTGTTTCGAAGTAGGATTCATAAGAAGTTACTGATGACGCAACTCCAGCTAATTCTGACGTAAGTCCTCGTATAACTTCTCCACTTATAAAATCATCACTAGAAAGAACTCTAAGGATTTTTGTTGTTCTATCCCAACTTTGAACAACACCTTCTTTACCATTAGTGGTAACTTTTTCTCCACTAAGATAATTTCCGGTTTCTAATTGGATATCAAAAATTGGGAAATCTTTTTCTGCGATAATCATTCCAGAAGAATTGATTAAATCAATATCCCCTGGGGTTTCTCCTTCACTTAACTGAGTGGATAAACTATAGGAAACACTACCAATTCCACCTATATTAGGCGTGACACTAGTGAGTGTGAATAGTTTGTATCCATAATCTTTGGAGTTATATCCCTTTCCAGTACCACCGATACTGATATTTTCGATCATAACTCGATCACCAACTACAAAGGGGAATTTCCCAACAGTACTAAATCCAACTGCCATTTCAACAGTTACATCTTTAGTAATTGTACTAAATCCAACTGTACTAATACCAACTCCGTTAGTATTTCTTATTGGTAATATTGATGGAGTAGAGTTATTAATTCCTCTAGTATTACTTAAAATAGTTACAGTAGAATCTCCTAGAGAATACTTAGTTGAAAGGTCGATTATTTCATTACCAGTTTTTCCATCAAAAAGTATTAAGTCTGGTGCTGAAGAATACCCTCTACCTCCAGAAGTAATAGTAATATTTTCAATTTTAGCAAAAGAATCTATATTAATAATTTGTGGTAGAGAAGTGCTTGGTTTTAAAGTTTTGTCTGTTGGAAAATCAAATCCAATATCATTAATTCTTATCTTTTCAATAACACCAATATTATCACTAAAGGATATAAGATCTCCTCTTTCCCCTTCAATAGTATTGATAGAAACTATTGAGGGTAGAGTAGTATAATTTCTCCCAGAACTAGTAACTTCTACAGTAGATATTGGACCATTTGTATGTGTGCAATCTGTAGTATAAGTAATACTTGATGAGGTAGATACATAAGAATTTGCTTCTGGAACTTCACTTAGTTCAAACGTAAAGAAATTAGTTCCTGCAATTGAAATTCTTCTACTACCGTTGTAAAAACTATTTTGGGATAAAATAGAATTGTTATTAGAAACTTCTAAATCGGATATTATTTCCGCTTTTTCTTTGGGTAAATTATTATCTAGAATTGGATCTAATTTATAATATAATCTTTCTGGTGTAGTTTTTCCTATAGAAACTAATACTTTTGCATTTGTTGATATTCCAGAAAATCCTGTTCTAGAGACACTAAAACCTGAAGATGACTGATCAGTTTCCCAAAGATTTGTATAACTATCGTTGGTATAAAAATTAAGTTTAAATGCTGAATACTGTGTAGACTGTTGAATAAACGCTAGGCTAGAATCTGACACATCAAACTCTAACTTAGAACTTCTGTAAGATTTAATAACTGGATTAATAAGACCAAATTCACCAAACGATGTACTTGAAATTCCAACTACACTTGGTTTCAAATTAGTTGATTCATAATGACTGTTTGATAATTTAATATTATTATTATCAACCTTTACGATGTAATAAATTTTATCATTTTCTAATCCTTGACATGGTACAGATGATGAATGAATTACTTTATCACCACTTTCATAACCATGATTTAATATATTAATTGTATTAGTTGTACTATTAACACCAATTGCACTAAAAGTTTCTATTCCAACTAACGTTCTTCTGTGCCTATCATTATATTTTACAACATATGTTGTTGCAAATGATGGATTAACATCTACGATAACACTATGTCCCACACGAATTCCATGATTTGCATCAGTCGTTACAGTCGCAGTTGTCTTTGAAACATCGCCAGAAATATTAGTATAATTTGTTTTAAAACTATGATTAGAACCACTACCAATGCCAGTGAAAAATAATGTTTTTGAAGTATTACCTACACCATCAAATCCGCCAGTTGAACCCAAACCAACTCTTTGAGTTGCAATTCCAATTAAATCATTGGAAATTCTAGCAACAAATAATTGTTGATTTTCTGTTAATGTTGCAGCAACCCCAATATTCTGATATTCATTATAAACTATACCATCCCCACCATTTGAAGAATATGTTAATATGTCACCAGTTTGTAAATTATGATTTCTTATATACAGTGATTTTATAGGGACTGCAAGAGAACTTGATCCTAAAGTTGTTCCAAGACCAACTGTATTTAATCCAAAAGAGCTAAACTGCAATACTGATCCAATTCCAACTGCTGTTGTACCGAGACCTACAGTTTCAGATGGTTCAAAGTAGATTTCATTATTTCTTTTAAATTCGTATGTTGTTTTGAATCCAGAATTGATAGTTAATCTTCTTGGATCCTCTATCAACAAAGATCCGATAGTATGACTTCCCCCGACAGTTCCATCTATAGATCTTAAAACTTTGAATCTAGAGTTTTTAAAATCCACATTTAAAACTTTTACTCTTTCTGTCCCAATACCTAAAATATCATTAGGTATGATATTTGATCCAATTAGACTTGAAGATATATTGAAAAATGTCACTAATCCAGTAATACTTGTATTACCAATAGCAACCCCTATGGTTCCCAATCCAGATATTGCAAATCTTTCACTAGACACACCAATTGTATAGAACCCTTCAATTTTCGATGATGTAGTAGAAATTCCACTGATATTGATAATGTCTAATGCACTAAAATTGTGAGGAGATGTGGATTCTACAATATAAGTTCCCTTCTTTTTTGAAGGAATCAATTCTATGTCTGAAACTTTAGATGTAGACGCACTAATACTATTAACACTTCTACCTTCTAGTCTAGAAATTTTTCCAGCAGCTCCATATCCAGTTCCATCTGAACCTGAAAAATTTAAAGTATCTCCAACTTTATAGTTATTTCCGGAACTTTTTACATCTACTCTAGAAACTTTTCCTCTAGATGTAGATAGAATCTCTCCCGTCTGAGATAAATTATTTGGAGAATATATGTAAGGGTAATCAACCCCGTCTTCTCTTAAATTATATGAAACTGTATTTCTACACCAATTATTAGATTCAATATCATAATCATCTTGATTTGATGATTTTTTGAAATTAAATTCGTTAGGAGTTGAATAGTATTTGTCACCTAAAGTATATGGGAAAGTTGGAAGTTTAAAGTTTTTAAACAATCCAGAAGACTCTATAGTGTCTGAATTAATTGTTGTAAAGTATGCGTATGTTCCATTTGGATACTCTGGAGTTATACAAAATCTTCCATTATTTTTATCAAGATAATCATCATTACCATTTTCATAATATGTATAGTCTTCAACAAAAAATCCTAATGGAAAAACTGACACCGGAGGTCCATCCACACGGGAAGAATTGAGTTTATAACTAGACTTCATGAGGGTTACTAATCCTCCATCTTTTTTCGAATACCCATATGGACCATAAATTGGATTTCCATCATAAGCCCAACCAACGATAGGTGAGTGATCTGTAAATGCTGTTTCCTGAGAGTTTACTAATTCTAAATCTAATTTTCCATAAAGAGTTTTTCCTGACTCACTAACAGAATAAATCATTTGTCTCAATGCTCTAGGAGCATATAACGAGTAACATTGCAGTCCAAAATTCTCATTATATGATTTTTTAACAATTATATCATCGGATCCAATTAAATTATTATTATATAATTTTTCAAACAAGTTAACTCTCCAAGTTTGCAACTCAGGAATAAATTCAAAATCTCTTTCTGTTGCAACTACTTCAATGTCAACATCCCCAGAAACATATCCAATTCCGGATTCAATAACCTTTACTTCACGAAGCATTCCATTTTCAATTATTGGAGTTAAAATACAACCAATTCCAGAAGAAGAAATTATATCAATATCTGGAATTGATGTATAATCTGATCCAATATTATTTACAATTACTTCAACAATTTTTCCATCAGCAGAAACTACTGGTTTAGCTTGAGCATTTTTTCCAGAAACAATCGATACACTGGGTGTTTTTTTGAAATTAATGATCTCATTAGTTCCATATCCAGTTCCTTTATTAGATAAATGTACTGATGTTAGTTCACCTCTAAAAACTGGTTGAACCTGAACTTCATATGCATCAGATTCAATTCCAGTAACAGTTTCTATACCAACAGGACCTTTAATCGATACTGAGATTGGAGTGTAATTGAAGTGGTGTGTTCCACTACCAGAAGTGTTAAAATCTACATATTGTTTGGTTTCATAAAAGAAAGTTTTATTGTCTGTAGATCCAATTTCAGACAATCTGAAATTGTTATTATCAACTACCGTAACATAATAATTATTTCCATTACTTAACCCACCAATGTTTGCAGTTCCAGAAGAATATTGTAATATCTCTCCAGATTTATAATCATGATTTTCTATATTAATAATATTCGAGGAAGTATTAATTCCAGATGAAATAACAGATCTTTTTTTATTTTCATATCCAAATCCATTATTAACAATATTAATAGAATCTACAACTGCTTTTTTAGAAGAACATTCAAGCGTATGTTTTCCTATACCATTAAAAGATAAGGTAACTGTATTAATACCACTAATGGCTTCCCCAACAGTATTATGGAGTTTAATTGTAGTAGCATCAATGACCTCTGCAAAATATGTTGCATCAGTAGAAAGTCCACCAACTACTTTTTGAGAATTTGGTTTATAAACTAACTGTTCTCCATTTCTAAACTTATGATAGGTAGAAAATCCAATAGTAGAAAGTGTAACCCCCAAACCAACTCTATTTGACTGAGGATCAGAGAAAAATTCTTTAGAGTGTGAAATTAACTTTAGATTAACTAAGGCATTAGCATCCTTACCATTTCCACCAGTTATTGTAACAACAGGAACTTCTGTAAAATCAAATCCCCTATCAATAATTCTAAGTTCTCTTAAACTTCCATTGACTGCAAGAAATCCTGTTGCACCAGTTCCAACCGGATCTACTATAGTTAGTTCTGGTGGATTAATTACGTCAAAGTCAATTCCTGGTGAAGATATTTTAACTTCTTCTAGTCTTCCTGTATGAATTATATCTTTTGATTTATAGTTTAAAATTTCAACTCCATTAATTAAAATTCCAGTAGAACCTGGTTTCGTTTCTACTTTAACTTCATTATTAATAGGAGTAGCAATTTCTCTATAAAGTTTCTGTGACTCTATATTTTTATTTTTTGTTTCAGATCTTTCTAAAATATTGTTACTAACTGTAGTAGCACTCTCTATAACTACAAATTTTGAGGTGTATAAGTTAGCTAAAGATTTTGCTAATTTTATATTATTATTATCTACTCTAAAAATATAATATATTCCTTCACCACCATTATCTCCACCAAATAATGAAGATAAAATTGTAGATTGTTCTATAATCTGTCCATCACCAACATCTACATTTTTTACAATTTTTTGTGGTGTATATGATACAGATTCTCCGCTATAATATCCATGATCTGATAAATTTAAGGTTTCTCCTACAAATGTACCACTAAAAGTTTTTATTGATTTATTTGCAACAATTGGTTTTTCTTTATAAGAAGGTAAAGAGTTTGATGCAACTAAAATTGAATCTCCATATTGCTTTTTATAAACATTTTGAATGTTTGCATGAAACTTATTAATTTGTGGGAAAAATGTAGACGTTGCTTTTCTTATATTTCGTTGTAAGTAATATTCTGCACCAATAACAAGATTGCCAGAAGTTTTGATTGTTACAACTTTAGAAGAAATAATATCAGAAATTTCTGCATCATAAACTTCAGTGCTTGATGCCGAAGTAATAATCGCATTATCGCCAAGTAGCAAATAATTATCTTTGTTTAAAGTTAATTTATATGTTCTTGGAGAAACATTTCCAATTAATTCGATATTCGCAATTAGATATTTTACTGGATTATTATATAACCAATTTTTAAATTTAAATGAATCTTCTTCGATACCAAGAGTTTTTATATTAAAATTATCCCCTGGTTTGTAATCATATATCCCGTTTTGCTTTGAAAATCCAGATAGAACTGAAGAAAGACGAACTACAATTGATGAATTGCCTTCGTCTGGTTTTACAAAAGCAAAATCTTCCGTACTTAATGTATCACCATCGATTAAAGGTTCAGTAATATTACTACATTCTAAGAACTGGGTTATTGTTTTTGAGGTATAGGATACAATACCAGTTTGGTTAGCCACTCCTGTAGGATAATCTACATAAAGATTTCCAGAGTTTGGGAATCCAATTGTTGAATCAACATCAATAAACGTTGATCCAGCAGAAACATTTCCAATTATATGAGTTTTTGGTGCAACTTTAAAGTCACCTGCAGTAGATCCAAGAACTCTAATATCTCTATTGTATCCATCATCATATGAAAGTTTAAAGAAACTTTTTCCAATCCCCGTATTAATTTTTTCTATACCATATATTGAAGTATATGTTTCATCATTATCCCCTTGAAATATAGTTCTACTGTCTAGTTCTGAAGGATTACCAAAAATCGGTTCAACTAGAAAATTAGAAGTAACTAAATTTCTAGCATTTGAGGGTGTAAATAAATATTCTCTTGGTTTTACAATTTCAACATTTACTCCGTAAAGAGCATTGAACAAAATCTTATATGACTCATCTGTTCCTTTACTTGTATAGAAATCTTTTGCTTGCTTTATGAATAAATTTTGATTAATATTAGATGAAAGTGGTCTCTCAGATAATCCAGGTAAAAGTTGAACTTTTGTTTTATTTAAAAATTCCTTTAAGAATAAACAACTTAAATTCTGTATGGTATCACCATCAGTATGATCTTCTGCTGATGTGGAACTGAAGACAAGTTCCCCTGGATTAGAATCTGACTTATATGAAGTTACTCCATTAAATCCCCTAATACATCCAGTAAAAGAAGATATTGTTTTCCCTGTATATGTTATTACTTCATTACCTAATTTCAGAAGTCCATAGGAACTAGGGAAATCCGTAGTTCCTTTTGGCGAATCAACAAGATTTATATTAATAGTTGTTGCAAACTCATCAGTATCACCATTTAAAATTACTTCATGGTCTATTGATGTTTGTTCATCTAGTTTTGCATATTGATCAATATTTTGAATTAAATCAATAGGTCCACTTTTATATTCTTGTCCAATATAATACTGCTTTAAAAACTCAGAGATAAGAGGAAACTCATTCTCCACGTATAGTGGGAGTTGATTCTTAACGATGTTGCTAAACTTGATTCTTGTTTCTGCCATTTTTTTGTATATCTCTGAATTAGTAACCGCCGCCAGCACCCGAAGGTGTTGATGATCCGCCAGAAGCACCGGAAGTCGAAGTTGTTCCAGTAAAAGAATTATTATTGGTAGTAGTATCTGCAGTAGTAACTACAGTAGGTGTAACATTGTCTGGGCCCCCAACACGAACCAAATTACCTTCTGCATAAGAAGAAGATACGATATAACTTGATGCTGAAGGATCTAATCCTGATGCGATTTGGTCTGACACCATTTCAAATGTACTATTACTAGTATCTAGTTGCAAATAAAGGTCCTGTAATCCGACAACATCATTTGATAATGGAGTTGCTTGAATTTCAATAATTTGTTGACCATCTTTTTCCATACCAGCAGTAATATTAACTGCATTGATAGTTATTATCCCATTTACATAATCAATAGTTCCTACATTAGATCTTACAATAGATGGGTTTTGAGATCCTATATTTGGAAGACTAAAAAAGAATAACGAACCAGTTGTCCCTTCCGAGTTTGGAATATCTCCAAGATATAGATTTTCAGTAAATCCAAAAATTCTAAATGCAGAAGATTTTATATTATATCCACTACTACTTGCAATATGGAATTGATTTCCAAATCCAATTTGATACTCTGCAAT
>Ga0181398_1000379_pt1 | contig 13300 bp, 11 predicted proteins | sample 21SPOviralmetaG_FD_130127 | JGI IMG/M metagenome (GOLD analysis project Ga0181398, IMG submission 130127) | Marine viral communities from the oligotrophic San Pedro Time Series (SPOT) site, San Pedro Channel, CA, USA - 21 SPOT_SRF_2011-04-29 | ecosystem: Environmental > Aquatic > Marine > Strait...
AGACCACGGAAGTCATCGGTAGTAGCTAAGTCTTCGCGGAGTAACTCGTCGTCACGAAAGCGATTAAACTTGAGGTCTTTTAGGATGTCCTCGTCGGCTTCTCCACCGCGTTTCCGCTTGAGGGCTTTGACGCCCATGAACAAGCTGTCCGTTAGCCCTCCAATTCCAAGACCTTCGATGGTATTCTTGAAACGTCCTTCTATCTCGCCATCACTGTCGTCAGCGGCTAGATACTCATTTACTGGGTTAGCTAGTGAAGGGAACGCCTGTATAAGGTTACTGAGACGTTGCTCTTGTGCTTGGAACACGCTGAAGTCAGCTACCGCTCCTGCGGCGGCATAACCCTTGAGGTTCAGTGCTTTCTTACCTGTTTTAGCTACCTTGGTAAGCATACCTACTCTACCTGCAACCCCTGCCACTGGAATGAACCCAGTGAGGAACTGTGTAACACCTTCACCTAGACCGCCTACAAACGTCTGAGAACGCCCTAGAAAGCGTTCGTTGTAGTCAGGCAGGAGGTCGTCCCCTGTAGCGTAGTCAGCAAGGTCATAGATACCTTGGATAGCTCCTTCAACACCTCTGAAAGGTGAAGCGAGTACATCTAAAAAGAAGTTAGGTTCTTCTTGAGGATTAGGAGTAGGCCCCGTGCTACGGGTTACTGATTTTGCGAGTTCGTCTATTGCCATAATTATTTCTTAATAAAGTTGTTGTTTGTTAAGTAAGTACGCATTTGCGTCATCATTGTGTCTACATTTATTCCGTAGACATCAGCGGCTTTCTGAATGTTTGGTGGTAAAGGCGCTTCTTTGTTTTCAAAGTAACCTTCTACAAGGCTTATTGTGTTGTTTATGCTTCCATCTATTATTACAGGAGTGCTGAGAAACAACCCTTGAGACCCATAAACACCAGACAACATAATAGGTTTATTCAAGCCTCCTCTGCGGTTATAGAGAGGGTCATTAGTAGCGTAGCTGTCATTAGCCACTTCATCCAAAGAGACGCCATATAATGAAAGGGACTCTCTAACGTTGGCGTTTTTCTCGCTTCTTTGTAGAACAGTATCTTCGTTTGGATGGTTAACCCTTGCATTATATCCATGTACTAAACTGTTTTTAGGAGCTTGGTTTACGCCGTCCCTCGCGTTAAAAGTGTCATGCACTAAGTCTAAGCCTTTTGATTGCTCTTCACTATCTTTGAAGTAACCATTATCTATAGCTTTCTTATAAGGTATCGCGGGGTCTATTTTACGTAAGCCACCTCTTGTTTTTAGTTCTCTACTACCGTCCTCGCCTGTTATAAATATCTGTGCTTCCTGTTTAGCCCTCTTTAGAGCTAGAAAATCTTCTTGGGATGCTTTGATTTCTTCTGGATTAAGGGAGGTATTTTTAGCTATAGCATCGAACGCCGCTTTCTCCTCAGGACTAAACCCTGCGTCAACCGCCTGCGTTTGAACTGTTGTCGGTTCAGGGACTAAACTTTCTAACCTTGTGTCGAGCCAATTTTGCATCGGAACGGCGACAGCTTCAACGTATTCTTCGTTAAATTTATCTATCTTTTCAGCTTCAGGTAAAGAAGCGTATTTGTCGTGTAGGGCAAACTTTAGACGAGTTAGTTCTGTTTCAAACTCAGATGTTAACTGGGCTCCTAGCTGAGTTGGAACAAGTGTTTGCCTTCCTAACACAAACTCTTCTGTTCCAAGAATACTAAAGTTGTCTCCTAATTTAGTTTTTAAAACACTTGGGGCTAGTAAATCACGAATAGGAGTATCCTTTTGTCCAGTGTTTTGTTGTATGAAACTTAGCTTAGAGCTAAGCTCAAAGACTCTAGAGTTCTCCGAGAACGCCACCATAAAGTTGTCTAATGCCGCTACTTCCAGCGGGTCGTTATAGTCCTCACCTTCTAGTTCCAGCCCTTTATTTTCTCGGAGGTCTTGTAGTTTTTTTGTCAGCAAGGCCATGCCTGCCTCTTCGCCCTCTTTAGCTACGACTTGAAGGATGTTACCTTGAAGCACTGCAATAGCCCCTTTTGCTCGGTTTTCTTTAAGTGTTAGGCTTCTTGCGCTGTCATTCTCTATAGCGTCTTGTATTGTCTCAATGCGACCACGGGCGTCTGCCGTGTTAAATACTTCTACGTTTCCATCCCCAAACTTGCGTCTACCTTGCATACCGTAATTAGCTTTTTCAGTTGAGTCTAAGGCGTCTAACAGGTCTTGCGCTTCGTCGTGTTTTCCTTCTTTTGCGAGTAGTTCAACATAATCAAGGTAAGCTTTAGTTACGATTGCGGAAGCATCTGTCTTATTACCTACTGCGCGTGCTACTACCTTAAGCTGTTGGTCAACGGTATCTTTTATGTCTCCTAAATCCTCTAGCTCACTGAAAGCTTTAAAGGCTACATCTGATTGTACTTTGCGTGTAATCTCAGGAAGCTTATTTATAAAGGTTGCCTGTTGTTTAGCAACGAAGTCAGCCTTGGTAGCACTCTTCAGTGCGTTGTTAGCTTGCTCACTAAATACGTTTCCTCCGAGTAGCTCATCAGCTTCGTCGTAGGCTTCGTTGACCGCCGCGATTGCCGCTCCTTCAAACTCATCAGGAGTCTTGTACGCATAAGGGTCTTTGTGAAGCTCTGCGGCGATAGCTTGTAGCTTCATAGGCATCTCCTCTGCGTAGTATTTCTTAGCTAACGCTTGGTTGTACGCCTTGGTGTAACCAAAGATATTACGGCTCTCTTTGTCTAAGCCCTCGGTGAGGAACTTATTAAAGTCTGCTTCAGACATAGAGGCTACGTCTGTTGCGGCTTTGTCTTGGGCAATGTTTACTGCCTGACCATATAAGCCGACGCCTTGTCTTAGTGCGTCAGCTAATTGTAACGCAGAGTTTGTCTTAGGGGTGTCTTGTACCGCTACACGGTAGTTACCTCCGCTACGTATTGTAGGCTGTAGGGCTACAGGGTTAAGGTTTAGCTCTACCTGCTTGCGCTCGTCGTTTTGATTTTGTCTAGTTGCCATGTTTTATTTAAAATGTAGTAGGAGCTTTAAAGGGAACGTAGGGTGTTGGTGGGCCGCTAACATTGAAAGCAGAGAAGGCATTATATGTAGGAGCGGCAGTCGTGGTTTTAGCGGGGCTTCCTTGGAATAAGCCTGCTTGATTAAATGCACTGTAAGCACTGAGCCCTGTAGAAGCTCCACTAAGAGCCGCTCCAAGGTAGTTAGGTTGGGCTATAGGTTTGTTAATACTCAGCATATTCATACGAGAACGGTTAGCACCATCTTCAAATCCAAGCTGACGGTTTATATTAGCGAACTGCATCTGTTGTTGAACAGAGAAGCTAAACTCTGCTTCTTTACGTGTCATATCGTTAATCAGTGAGTCTACGCTTAGTCCTGCTACGCCAGCCTCGCCAGCACTCACACGAGCCGTTGCACGGGCTTCACGGGCTTTTGTGGTGGACTGTTGGATACGCTGTGCCGCCGCTACCTTTTCTTGTCTTTCCCTGAGACGGGAAGCCGACATTTCGGATAGATGACGTTGTTGCTCTGCAATCGTGGCGTTACGCTGGGCTTGCTCTTGGGCTTTCGCCGCTTGGCGCTGTCCTATGACCTGCATGCCCCCTTGGGCGATGCCGAGTGCTATTGCTACTGGATTACACATATTATTTAGAAGTAATTATAAATTCAAAGAAGGGTTGGTTGTTGAAGTCGAGTTTGCGGATGAATCTAGCACCGCAGAATTTCAGCCATTTGATAGCCAATTTGTTCTCCTCGTGTACAAAGTTAAAGGTTGCGCCATAAGGCTTGGTTAGTATCTGTGTCCACTTACGGGACGATTTAATAAAGTCGTATGCGTGGTCATTCACAATGTCTGTGCCTAACCACCAGATGTACGCTAGGTTGCCCACCTGTCCGACACCAAACATCCCCATAGGGACGCCATCTGGGTCTAGAGCGGTAAGGGTAACGTCATCGTTTGCTAGTCCATTCTCTAGGGATTCCTTGGGAGTATGTCCCATACAGGCAACCTCTATCTGGTCAGCTATACGCATGAACGGATATATCTGTTCTATGTGTTCCTTGGTAGCTTCTACAACAGAACATCTACCAGCCTGTATATTCAGTTTAGCCATATCTATTTGAGCGCGAGTGTAGAAAAGATTCAAACTCAGCACTCTGGAAGTTACTGGGTAACGCACTCTCGTTCTCAATCGTGATAGTCGTGTCTTGGGCTTTGGTGAACACAGGGAAGCGATAGAACCCGCTGTCGAGGTCTAGGGAGCCTAGTGTGGATGAACCCACTATATCAGGCGTAAAGACATTCTCGGTTGTATTGCGGTGCTTAGGAGTCACCTTGACCTTAAAGAAAGCTGTCTTGTCAAAGTATATTGAACCGTTACGAACCATTAGCTTGGCGGCATTAGAAGGGCTACTTCCTTGACCTGCCTTGGCTTTAAAGAGTTGCTCAGAGAAGGTGTACTTCATGGTGTAGGGGATGCCTGTAAATACAGGGGTGTCTATATCGTTACCATTAATATCAACATCGTTAACCGCTTGTGTAAGAGTAACAGTAGCTCCTGAGTTTGTAGCATTTAGTTTTAGTCCATCTGTTGTGTAAACCTCTACTGAGTTGTCTGCTGGGGTGTATGGGAGGGTGATTGTAGAGGAGCCATGTGTGACTGTAGATGCTACCCGCATATCAAGGTGAGTAACAAAGCCAGCAGTGTCCGTAAGACCAGACTCTAGGGGCATCTCAAGGAGGTTAGTTTCTCCGTTGTTAGTGATGACTGCGTATAGAGTAGACTCAATAAACTCAATGCCTCGTATCTCACCTGTAAAGGTAAACTTAGACCAAGCACTTAGGACTTTCTGGTTGTTGTTCCAGAAGTAATTGTAGATATATAGAGAACCTTTTTCGTCACCACTGAGTAACACAATCATGTCCTCTGAGGTAGTCCCAGCCATATCAATAATATTTTTAGGGATGTAAGCAGGAACGTGTTCAGTGACCTCAGTGGAATCGTAATTATCGGTTGAAGCATTTACAGTGAACTCTCTCATACCTGTAAAGGCTCCACGAGTAAAAGGGAAGTATATATAAGAACCTAATGGTAAGGGGTCTACTTGGTCTTCAAAGCTGAAGTTCGTAATAGGAGTTATGCTTACTGTCCTTGGGGTTAACACATCTCCACCCTTCATAACGAATTGTCCGTTCTCTGAGAATAATATAAGGTTCTCTTGGAAGCCTTTAGCAGACTTAAGGTTAGTCACTCGACTACTAGCTACCGACACATCAATAGGGTCAGAGTCCAGTAGTGTGGTTACTGTGGTTCTGAGGAAATTGTATTCTAAATTACTTGCTTCGTTAAGTGCGCCTAAGCCGCTTTCAGACAGGATAATGTTTTCATTACTGAGGAACCCTAATCTATTCTTAAAGAAGAACAGATTGCTGATTGTTTGTGAGGCAAAAGACGGAAGAGGGTTTGTATTATCATCTCCCACACCTCTTTCTTTTACGGGCATTGTTGACAAGGTGAAAGTGTTAGGAGCAGTATTTAGAAGTATATTTGGAAGTGTGCTTGAATCGAGTCCTAATCTCACATTAGGCGCAAGGCACTCAACCCAACTCCCATTACCATAAGTCTGACCATCAGTAGTTTCAAATTTAACGTAGTAATCATCCTCACTAAGTTCTACATCTCCTTTAACTTTTACACGAAATCCGTTCTTAGCATAGGTAGGTAAATCACTTATCGAATTAACTTCTTTATAGACAACTCCTAGTCCTGTATTCGCAAGCCCGTCACTGCCTGATATTTTAAAATCTGTCTTATTGTTAGCGCGCGTTATTACTAAAAGGTTTCCCTCTTTGTGGGTTGTAAAGTCGTCATTGGTGTTGCCGTTTACTGGAAAGTCTCCAACAAACTCTGTCTCTATACGTGTAAGAATATTTTGGGTATCCGCGTGGTCAGCAGTAGACTTGTCTTCTGATATAGCCTCTACATCGACATCAGTAGAAGAACCAGAGCCAGTAGGGGCTGATACGGTGCTTGCTTCACTAAAGGCAAATGACCTGTAGGAGTCACCTCTAAAAGAATTACTGTATCTGTACTGATAATTTCCAGAGTTTAAAATCGTTACGTTGTTCTGTATTACCCCATTACTATCAACACTAATTTGAAACACAGCGTCTGATAATGTAACTAATTGGAATACAGAAGCACTGCTTGCGTGGTATTGTGGTATTGAAAATGTAGTTGTAGTTCCCGCTTCGTATAAAGTTCCTCCATTAGTTATGGTAACCGAACCAACTTGCATATTAGAATTACCTTTTGTAATCATATTAATGGTAGCCGTTGCGGTAGTCCCTGCGGCTCCTCCAGTAGAAAAGGAACCTTTTAGGTGGAGATTATAATTCTTTGAGTAGTCTCCTTGCTTAACAAATACTAATGCTTCTTTTTCTAGCTCTGGTGAATATGTCGAACCTAACCCAACCTGATGTGATGAATTAAGTAAAAATGTCCCATCGGCTACCGTTAATGCTTTTAAATCTTTTATAGCTTGAGAACTATTGAGGTAAGAACCAGAAACAGGATACCCAGTCGCAACATAATTAGAGTTCGCGGCAAGTTCTGCTGTAGTCCACGATGCTTTGTAACAATTAGTTCCTACCTTTATTTCTGCTTCAACGCCTGTAATAATATTAAACGCATATAGATGTGTGCCATCATGAATAATGACATACTTCTCATCATCATCGCGGTTGATGAAGTGAACAAAGCTATTACTGTCTATAGCACTCGTAAGTAACTTAGCGATGTGCCTAGTGTTAGGACGTTTCTTTAGTCCATCCGCAACAGAGCTAAGAGCGTTTTCCTGCTCCTCACATTGACCAGCAAAGCGTGTTGCGTCTGATTGTTGAGATACCCCTTGGATGAGGTTAGGAACCGCTGTGTTAATTAGAGGCATTAGGAGATATCGTAGTTACGGTTGATGCCTATTCTGGATGCTACAGCGTAGCTGTCAAATATAGTTCTGTCAGAGTTGTTACCTTCCGCATCCATGAGGTCAGCCCGTGCGTTGTATTCGTCACGAGCAATAAGAGCTTCTAGCTCACGAGAGCCTACCATACGTCCTTGGAATACCCGTGAGGCAACTAAGGTTATATAGCGTCTTGCGGCTTCTGGTAGGCTTGTAAAGTCCAGCAGTCGTGTAATGTTAACCTCTAGGTCTTTGGAGAACACTGAGGTGTTGTTAGCGCGGTCAAACAAACTGAGACCACGTTGGGCGATGTCGATAGAGGTATCGGTTGTGTCTACCTCCAAGATGTCGTCCGATAAAGTTATTGTGCCATCCCCAGCAGGGCTCAGGGTGACTTTGAGTTCTGTGTTAAAGTGCCACCCTTCAGCTTGAACGGAACGACTTACCTCGTCCAATACAGAGATAGCAGTAGCGGCAGAGATAGGAAGCGCGTTGGTGTCACTAATACTATTCACAGGGCTCTCGCCAATGTGTCCTAGCATTGAGTTAACAGCTTCTAGCTTTGATGTAAGTGTGGGCATATTATTATATAAATTTAAAAGTTAAAAAAGAGCCCCCAAAGGAATTAACCAATGGGGGCTCAGAATTAATTTAGCGTACTTCTACAGCACACTCTGGACGCAAGACGCCGTGTCCCATTGCATATTTAGCAACGAACAACGTACCTTGACGTTCGATTTGGTACTCGGACTCTGTAGCGAGGTCGAGGAGCTTGACTGTACCGATAGCTTCCTTAGTACCTGCAAGGATGCGGGTAGCAGAGAGGTCACCATTGTATCCAGTACCACTAGCACCGAAGACATCATTGTTGACACCGTCGTCATCTTGGTCTTGAGAAGCCTCAGCGACCGAGATGGAAGCGAGGTGATTGCTCTTTACAAGACTGATACCAGCTACTTGGCTGATTGTACCAGTTGCGATGTTACCAACACCACCAGCATCACGATTAGACGCAAGCGACACTGCGCTGTTGTCTGCTGTGATTAGGGTGTAGTAGTCGGCAGGGCTCAGGACAGCGAAACGACCTTCGTCGCTTACGTCCTTACCGTCGAGAGACTCAGCAACGCCATAGAGAGCGTCGATAAGTTCAGCCGCAGTTGCGTTAGCACCAGCGAACAACGAAGAGGAAGCACCAAGAATAGTGCCATCATCTCCACCGATTTCTGAAGTACCACGAGCGGCGGCGGCAAGAGTCTTCATCGTAGCGATGTCGAAACGTTTTGCGAGTGCCTTACCGAGTTCCTTAGCGTAGATGCTACGGACGTCGTAGTGGTTCTTTAGTTCGTCGATGTTTGCGATGAACGTTGATGAGATGAGTACGTCGTCAATAGAGATGACGCGCTCAGCGTGTTTGATTGCAGACAGGTAGCTGTTACCTCCGTCAGCGATATTCTCGCCAGCAGTGTGGTATTTCGCAGATGCGATACCAGTAACAGGGAATTGTGCAGATTTGCCATTCTGAATGGTGCGTACCATGTGCAAGTCCTTCATCACGTTTGTTTCTTCAAACGTAGTTAGGATTTCACCAGAGAACACCTTCAGGAACAACGCATTTACATCACCTGAAGCATTGACTTGCCCTAAACGAGAGGGGCTTGTATTGCCATTAGCCATGATTTTTTATTCCTTATTTGGATTAGTATTGAGGGTTTGAGGTGTCCGTGGGCAGGGTTTGCTTGTCTAAGGTTATCCTCCTCAAAGGGCCTTACGCTACTACTAGCTTAGGGACGAAAGTTATTTCTTCTTTTTAGGAAAGCCCTTCTTCATATTAGAATAGGCTTTATCGCTCACCGTAGACTTCTTTTTGCTACGGGAGATGCCGAGTTTACGGCGACGATTCATATTTCTGTATAGACTCATATTAACATTTCCATTTACGAAGGGCGAGAGCTTTACGGGTTGGTCTACCTTTGGAATCCTTCATAGGCCCTTTAACGCCACTCATACGGGCGCAGAAGGAACGCTTCCTTGCACCGCCTTTGGGCTGTGGGGCTTTGAGGTTAGAACCAGTCTTACGATTGTAGTAGTCTCTTCCTTTCTTGGAGAGACCCCCGCTCTTAGACTTGTGTTCTTTCCTTAGGCTGACGCCTTTTCTCTTTGCCATTGATGTAGTTTTTAATTATTGGGAGGGCTCGGCTTTTATACCGAAGTAAATTCTTTTGTTTCTGGTCATCTATTGGGTTGTTTACTCGTGTCCATGCACCGCCACCGCCATTCCAAATGAACAGTAGGTGGTTTATGGTTACTTCTTCACCACAGCTTCTAATGTGCTTCGAATAGTGCGAAAGAACTTTAAAAGCGATGAGGAAGCTGAAGTTAGGGTCAAACGCAACGCTGTGCGCAACTTTACTGCCCGTGATACGATTGTAGTCATCCACCATGATTTTATGGATTTGAAATAGCCCGTAAGCGAGCCCTTCGTCTCCGACAATAGTTGGGTGACTGCCTTGCGGAACTTCCCATAGAGGGATGAGAGAGACAAATTCTTGAAGTGATATAGTTTGTTTTTCATTGTTAGCGTTTAACCATAGAGGAGCCAAAGTAAAAGCTAAGCAAAGCAAGCATACCTTGGCGAACTTCTGGTAGAAGGACGAAACCGTTGACGTTAATGTATCCATTTTTAGTGCCAAATATTAGGGAAAAAATGCCGCCCCCTGACTCTTTTTGAAGAGCAACAGGGACGTCGACGAGGGATAGTATAAAGGGCGCGACTATAACTGCGAATAAGATGCAGATAGCAATTATACGGCGAACCCATACTCCACCTCGGTTAGACGCCGCTTGAGCAGAAGCATCTACTGCCTCTTGCTTCCGTAGCATCGCATCAAGGGCTCTGCCTTGGGCTTCAGCTTGGGAGGCAACGAGGCGCATCACGAAACCTGTGATGCCACCACCGAGCATGGATAATAGTTCTATAGACATAGTTTAAAGGACGTTGGAGACCGCTAGGCGTTTCTCTACGTTGTCGCGGAACGCTGGGTCAGATGAATAACGAGGGTCACGCATAGCTTCAGTTACCTGAGCCGCTGACCCGAAAGGTTTAACAGAGGAGCCGCTAGTACCACCTTGAGATAACTCAGGGGGATTACCACCAGCAGAGATGAACTGAGCATAGAGACCTTTGACAGCCATCTTAGCTTGGTCTACTGAGCCAGTTTCTACGATACTGTTGAAGCCATCTAAGTCGCCATCAGATAAGTTTTCAGAAGCCCAGTCAGACATAGCGTTGTAGTTAGCGTTGCCTCCTACTTCGTTCTGTATTTCCAAAGCTTGTGATGTACTCATGCTCTCCTGACCTGCTATGTAAGCCTCCACGAAACTACGGGGTAGCCCTGCTTTCTCTAGCTCAATGAAGGTCTTGTCAGTAAGAACTCCAGACTCAGCAAACTCTTCGGTAGCTTTTTGTACGGATGAATTGAGGCTAACACTTGCTTCTTCTTCGGCAGGGGTGTCGTCTGTCTTATCTTTGGATTGCTTGGATGATTGTTTCTTCTGAAGTTCGTTGTAGGCTTTCGCCAAGTCCTCTGGGGACTCAAACTTCTCATCTAGCCACTCTGGGCGTTCCTCTGAGGCTTCCTCTTGGATTTCCTCTTGGGGCTCTTCGGTGTTAGATTCAATTGATTGATTACGTTGCTCAGCCGCTTCATCTTGCATTGCGGCTTGTTTTTCGAGGGAGACATTTTCTTCCTCGGTATGTTCTTGTACTGTTACTGATTGGTAATTAGCCATCTATTTGCTCGCTTGGTTGTTGTTGTTGGGCAAGGGATTGGTCAGACATCGCTTTAATACCAGCGGGGCCTAACTTCTCAGCCATTTGCATTTGTTGCGCTTGCTGAGCCTCCATTGCCATTTCTTCTTCGGACTTAACCAGCCCATCGGTTTTGATACCGAGGGAGATTGCCCTCCGTTTAAAGTATTCTGAAACCTTGACGAACTGTGCGATAGCTTCAGGGCCTACCACTTGGGCGGCTCCAGCTAGGAACAGGTCTAGTTTCTGTAAATCATTGCCGCGTCCTAAAGCTTCAACACCTGTAATGATGATGGGCTTCACAACGTCTTTAGGAATCTTAGGTAACTTACCCTTCTTGTTCATTACCTCCATTAGACGATTGACCAATGGAAGTTGCATTTCACTGCTTAGAAGAGAGTAGAGGCCACCGAGGGCAGACTCTAACTCCATACCTAACATCCGTATCTCTTCAGCGGTAACACGCTCAGCTTGGCGTACAGTACCACTGGTAAGAAGAAAGGCGTGACCTAGGCGGTCTTTGATTACGTTGATTGTCTCCTGTGCTACACGGAAGTCGTTAAACTTGTTTACCTGTAGGGTGGTGACATCCTGTGCGTTGCCCTGTGTGATTGCACCGTTAGGACTCTCAGCGAGTGTCTTAGCTCTGGTTGTGCCGTTAGGGTTAACTAGGAATAGAACCTTTGAAGCGGCGGCAGAACCTTCCACAATAGCCTGTGTGAGGGACTCAAGGGACTGTAGGTCACCGAGGTATTCCTCAACATAACCACGTCCGTAATCTTCACCGTCAATACGTGTGAAACGCAGAGGTATAAATGGGTTCTTGTCTAGACCGTAGAAGCCTTCAGACTTAGGAATAACGTTGCCGTTGATTTCCTGCCAGACTTTCCAGCCTTTCTCTTTACGACAGACTGCTGTGTATAACTGTACTTCGTCATCAGAGCCGCCTTCGTTAGCCCCTGCTACTTCTTTCATTTCCTCAGTGAGGCTCATGTAGCTTAGGGATTCCTTGGTGCAGATGTATAAAACATTGCCCATTGGGTCACGCTCAACACAGAAGCGGTCAAGGTGGAACACACGTACGCCACCATCGTCAGGGACGTATAGTAAAGCGTTACCAGTGATGATAAGTTGCTTAATAGCTTCGTGCAATGCAGTACGATATGTACCTCTGCTGACCTCCTCCATGAAGGACTCTTCGACCTGCTGTAGAGACTTCTCAATCTCTGTGACTAGTTCTGGTGGAGCGCCTTCTTGTTGTAGTCCATATTCGTCCACTGCGAGACGGAAAAAGGGGGCGTTGGGAGGTAGAAGTGCCAACAGTAATTTTGAAGCGAGGTTGTTTACTCCTCTTGCCCCAACGCCCTGAAAAGGTGTGTCCAATCGGCTATGTGCTCCAAAGCCTTCGTCTGGGCAGACGTATGGAAGTGTGAGTTTTGCTGAGGAGCGAGCGCGGTCTAAGTATTGATGTCGCTTCCCCTCAAGGGAGGTGTATAAGCCTTCAGCAGTTTTGTTTGTCATAAATTATTTGGTGTCGTCTTCTGGTTCTGGGAACACTACGGACTCTACGGTTGCAGATTGTTCAAGGTCGTCGAGGTCATACTCAGAAACATCTAAAGCCCACATACCGTCAGCCGTAGGGACTGGCTTGGTCAACCATCTGGTTCCCTTGCCTTGAGTCCAGTAGGAGAAGTTGTTGTCTTTGCCTTCTTCGTCGGCTCGCTCAATGGCGGCTTCTTCGCTTGCGTAGATTAGATACATTAGTAGATGTCGTATTGATTGTTAATGTTAGCTTCGATGGCTGGACGATTGGCTGACTGGTTAGAGTTATAAACAAGAACCTCCATTAAGGCTCCGCTAGAACGAGCAGAACCAGCTCGCATAACATTAAACATATTTCCATTAATGTTAGATTGAGGCTGAGATGCCGTCCCTAGTGATGTTCCGTTTGCAAAAACTTCTTGTGTATCTCCCACCACTTGAAACGATAAAATATTTCTACCCGTTTGAGGAGTGTAGGTTATTATGTTATTGGCATTATAACTAAAATTTGCACTTCGTAAATAAAGCCTAGGAACTCCACCATCAATACCCATATCCAAATCATCTTTATAGGCGGCGGTAACCAACAAATCAGAATTATCTAGCTCTGTGGTGAGCGTTGAGTTAAATAGTGTGTCGTCTGTCCCGTCTCCAACGAGTGCTGGATTACCAGATGAGTCCGTTACCAAAGAACCACCATCAACAATCTTAGGTTGGCTTCCAGCGACTGCCTGTGTAGCATCCCTGCCGTTACCTGACTGGTCATACCAAGTCTCTACAAAGCCGTCCACCGTGTTGTCATACGCAGGGATTCCAGAGATGCTGTAGGCTTCACCGATGTTAGCTTCGAGGGCCTCGCGGTTGTCTGTTTGGTCAGAAACGTAGATGATAATTTCCTTAACGGATTTGTCAAAAAGAAGTGACCGTGTGCCTGAACCTCTAGCACCAATAAACTCTATGGGCGAAGCCGCCGTATTAGCACC
>Ga0181398_1000385_pt1 | contig 13234 bp, 11 predicted proteins | sample 21SPOviralmetaG_FD_130127 | JGI IMG/M metagenome (GOLD analysis project Ga0181398, IMG submission 130127) | Marine viral communities from the oligotrophic San Pedro Time Series (SPOT) site, San Pedro Channel, CA, USA - 21 SPOT_SRF_2011-04-29 | ecosystem: Environmental > Aquatic > Marine > Strait...
GTTGATCGGGATCCTGAAGGCAACATCAGCGAGATTGTTGTTCGAGAGCAGGTAGCAGAAGAACACTTGCCACCAGGCACGGATGTCAAAGGCGTTGACACCAAAGATGATGTCAACCAAAAACCCTACGACCTATACACCTATGTGAGAGTTGACGCCGATAACGACCGGGTTGATTGGCATCAAGAGCACGATGACAAGAAGATCGCCAAGACTGCTGGCTTCAGCCGTTTGAGCAGCAGCCCTTGGATCTGCCTTCGTATGCAGTCCATTGCTGGCGAGAGCTACGGGCGGTCGCTTGTAGAGAACGTGTTAGGTGATCTCCAGTCTCTTGAGTCATTAAGTCAAGCGATTGTTGAAGGCAGCCTGATTGCAGCTAAGACTTTATTCTTGGTCAATCCCAATGGGATGACAAGAGCTGATGTTATTGCTCGCGCTGAGAACGGTGCAATCGTTGCTGGTAACGCTGCTGATGTCGAGGCCCTTCAGGTCCAGAAAAACAATGACTTCTCGACTGCATTACAGACGATGCAGATCATTGAACGTCGGTTGAACTTTGCCTTCTTATCTAATGAAGCAATTCAACGTAACGCTGAACGGGTGACAGCCGAAGAGATCAGAGTCATGAGCCAACAGTTGGACGCCGGACTTGCGGGGGCTTACAGCCTTTTGTCCAGTGAACTGCAGTTACCCTTGGTGAAACGGATCCTCGCATTGATGGAAAGGGATGGTGAGATTCCACCTGTTCCTGATGGCTTGATCTCTCCACAGATCACGACTGGTGTTGAAGCAATTGGTCGTGGCAATGACAAGGCAAGGTTGACTGAGTTCCTGCAGACAATCGCAACAGCTCTTGGGCCAGAACAGTTCTTGAACTTCATCAATCCAACTGAATTGATTCGTAGGTTTGCAGCGTCTGATGGTATCGACATCGCTGGATTGGTTAAGTCAGAGCAAGAACTACAAGCCGAACAAGCACAAGCGCAACAGGTAAACTTAGAACAACAACTCGCACAAGGAGCTATTCAAAGTGGAGCAGCCGCCCCGCCAGAGATCACGCCGCAGCCCCCAGTCGGAGCCCAGCAGCCTCAACCAACAGCCCCAGTCTGATGAAGCACTGCCATCAGGTAGTCGCTTCAAGCCATTGCCTGATGGTGGGCGGATGATTATTAAAGACAACTTCAAGAAAGAGAAAGGTTCTTATGACTGATTCATTAATTCAAACAGGCAACGACGGAAGCTTTGAAGCTGATTCGGCGGCAGAAGAAACAGCAAAGGTTGATGCTGCCCGGTCTGAACTGATTGATGAAGCTACTGGTGATTCAGACGAAGGTCTGATCATGGGTAAGTACAGCAGTGTTGACGATGTTGTCACTGCTTTCAAGTCTCTTCAATCTGAATACAGCAAGCTCAAAGGCGGACAGGAAGAAGCTCCCCCCGCTCCATCTGAATCAGTCCCTCCTCCAGAAGAGACGCAACCTCAGCAGCAACAGGCAGCCACTCAGGTAACACCTGAACAAGCCGTTGTTATCCGTGACCAGATGTTCCAACAGGTTGGTGGCGAAGATCGCTACAAGGCTGTTGCAAGCTGGGCTAGCACCCACCTGCCTGCTGAAAGGGTGACAGCGTTCAACAAATCTTTGCAGTCTGGTGATCAAGCACAGATCATCAATCAACTGAAAGGCTTGCAATACGATTACATGCAGGAGAATGGTTATGAACCCCGGCTTGCCCGTGGTTCAGCTGCTCCTCAATCACAAGCAGTACCGTTTACTTCTGAGGCGCAAGTTGTTGCTGCAATGAGTGATCCCCGTTATCAGAACGGAGCGCAGATGGACCCTTCTTATATCAAAGAAGTGGAGCAACGCATGGCAGCAAGCACAGGTGTGTTTTCAGGTCGGTAGGTTTGTTGTATAAAGGAAGCAGATAAGACGCCACGCATCTGCTTCCTGGCCCTCTACGGAGATACCTAGGTAGAGACATTGGGAGCCAAACCAGCTCATTGTCTATCAACCGAAAACTTATCTAGGCAACAATCATGGCAATGGATCCAATCTCCCTAACTAGGGGTGGCGTTATCAATGGTGACGGCGGAAGCTGGGCCAAAGATAATGCTCTTTTCCTCAAAGTCTTTTCGGGAGAAGTGCTAACAGCATTCAAGCGGATGTGCGTGTTCGCCGATATGACGCAAAAGCGTTCTATCAGCTCAGGCCGTTCTGCACAGTTCCCTGTGACTGGTCGCTTCACGGCTGACTGGCAATCACCTGGAGCTTTTGTTGGCGGTCAAGGGGATATGGCCCAGAACGAAGTGGTGATTAAGATCGATGAGTATCTCACTGCAGCTGCTGACATCTTTGACCTCGATGAAGCTAAGGCTTCATACGACATTCGCTCGATCTATTCAACAGAATTGGGCGAGGCTCTTTCCCGTGCTTGGGACAAGCGTGTTGCTCGTCTGCTTGCAATCGGCGCTCGTACATCAACAGGTGACTTGACGGCTAACCTTCCATCTGGCTTGAGTCCTGACGATCCATTCCGTACTGGAACTCAGATCGACATCAACAAGGCAGCTCCTACCGCTGATGATCTTGTCGCTTCTGTCTTTGCAGCTGCTCAGGCTCTAGACGAGAAGGACATCTCTAAGGAGAATCGTTGCCTTGTCTGTACTCCTGAATCCTTCTATACGTTGATCCAGAGTTCACGCGCTGTGAACATGGACTTCAACCAGCAGGGTGCCAACGGATCCTATAAGGAAGGACAGATCGCCAAGCTTGCAGGCTTCAACATCTACTCCAGCAACAACATAGCCCAAGGAAGTGTGACTGCAGGAACAGGTGAGGCTGGTTATGTATTCAACGGTAGCGACGTTAAGTCAACTGTTGATATGACCAACACCAAGATGCTTGCATTCCAGCGCAATGGCGTTGGTGTTGTTACCTTGAAGGACATCCAGATGTCTTCCACAGGCAATGACTACAGCGTTATGTATAACTCAACGAAACTCAAGGCACAGTATGCAGCTGGCTTTGGTGTTCTTCGTCCTGAGTGCTGCGTTGAAGTGATCAACAGCCTGTGATCTTCACAGCTGCTTGATCGATGTCAAGATAGGAGGGAGCTATATCCCTCCTTTTTCATGGCTGCAATTAATCCACAACCAGGCTGGGTGACATCCCAATCCATTGATCCATTGGATCCAGTTGACCTCTATGAGTTCAGTGGAGATCTAACGACTGGAATCCCTAAGTCAACTGAAGGAGCAACGGAGCAAGCAGCACCAGCACCCAAGAGCACAACCAGGGCTAAGAAGTGATGTCTGAAATCATCCTTCCCCCGGTTCCACCAAGGCCACCCCATCAAGTGAGGCCAACACTGACTCCTGTCCCTGAAACTCCAGGCAATAAGGGAGTGAAGGTGTTGATGGTTAAAGGGCCTGGCGACAACTCTGAACCACCACCGCCACCACCGCCACCACCGCCACCACCAACCACAATCGGTGCTCCAACAATTTACATCAATGACGTTGAATCCATATATGGTGAGCCAATCCACGTACCAGTCAATACACCAGTTAATGCTGTAGTAACAATTACTGGTGATGCGTCTCCATCATATAAATGGGAAGCACGTGGTAGCTACCCATTGTTGGTTGGTCAACAGGCTGCAACAACAACACTTACCTTCCCTGAAGAAGGGGGGGCTACTGTGACAATGACAATTACAGACTCAACAGCTACAGATTCACCTATCTCTTATGCAATGAATTTCTATGTTGCATCGCAACAGGAATGGGAAATACTTCACCCATCTCAGTTGAACGGTGGGAACGGTTGAACGAAGTAACATGTGCCTAGCGACTGCTAGGTGTCTTGACCGAATTAGACAGCATCAATACTTTGTTGGCTGTAATCGGTGAAGCACCGATCAGCCAGTTCAGCGACATCCTCGCCAATGAGATCACCGATTCCGCTCTTGCACAGCGGACGTTGAATGAAGTCAACTCTGACGTTCAAGCTGAGGGATGGACCTTTAACACCGACAACGGGGTGAAGATTCAACCTGATCAGGATCTTGAGTATCCATTGCCTGGCAACGTCCTACGAATCACGTTCGCTCCGAGCCAATACGCTGACTGTCAATACGTCGCAAGGGGCAACAGGATCTGGGATCGGAATGCTAAGACCTACAAGATCGCTGATCCTCAAAGCCCTCAAGTAATTATTGCTGACACTGTGGTTAGCAAACTTGAGTGGGATGAGCTACCTTATCAAGCACAGCAGTACATCACTATTAGGGCCGCAAGAATTTATTCAGATCGCTTTACATTGTCAAATGTGATATTCACTTACACAACGCAAGACGAAGAAACAGCTAGGGCACAGTTGATTCGAGGAGAAGAGTCGCAGCTGTATAGCAACTTACTTTGGGGAAATGATAGAGGTATGGGTCAAGGCCTCGGCTACGTCCCAGCCCAAGGCCGTATGTATCGGAGAAACTGATGAGAGGAAAAAGCAGCATCACACCACGCCGCAATGCAGGTAGGACATCCTCACCTATCAGGGTGTCAATGGATTCTTTGCGACAAGGAGTAAGCCAGCAGCCGCCACACCTACGGATTGTTGGCCAAGGTAGTGAACAGATCAATGGCTGGAGTAGCCCTGTCGAGGGGCTGTCTAAACGCAACCCGATGCGTTTAATTGCTCAGATCAAAGACAAACCTTTGGATAACTTTTATCTGGAGATGTTCGATGTCGCAGCAACTGAATCTTATTCAGTGCTGTTGTATCCCTTGGATGCCAACACAACAAGGTTGGAAATTTTTAATAACGGCATTCCACCAACCCTGAATGTTCACGGCCAAGGAATGACACTGGATAGTGGTGGGATCAACATTGATAACACGGGCTATCTGTGGAGTTCTGGTGACTTTTATAAGAATTACGTTTTGATCAACAATGGTCCGCTAGGGCTATTGCTAAACAGAACTCGTACAGTAGAGATGGACCCAGCGCTTTCTCCTGCTAGAAAAAACAATGGATTGATTTTTGTGCAAGCAGTTGGTTATGAGCTTACCTATAAAGTAATAATTGATGGATCTGAAGTTGCTTCCTACACAACACCAAAAGCAACTGATGACGATAACCGGATCTCTACCTCTAGAGTTGCATCTGAGCTTGCAACTCAGATCTCAGCGTTAGCAGGCTTTACTGCTGTAAAAAGTTTTTATGTCATTGAAGTAACAAAAGATGATGGCTCCAGTTTCGTGATGGAGCTAGATGACAACAGAAGTAATACCTTTGCCCGTGCGTTTACTGACAAGGTTGGTGGGTTATCAGAGTTGCCAAATTTCGCGCCTAACGGTTACGTCGTTAATGTCATCAGCGATCCATCAACAACTCTTGATGATAGATATTTCAAGTTTGGGACTTACGACGGTAGATCTAGGGGCGAAGGAGGTTGGGGTGAAACTGTCAAGCCAGGTATTGAATACAAGCTTGACGTAAACACCATGCCTATAGTTATTCGCAGGGAAAGCGCTGGAGTTTTATTTATTGGGCCTGCTGATGGCTCCAGTGAAACAACGGGAAGTGAAACTTTTACTTTCCCAGCATGGGCAGAAAGAACTGCTGGAGATGAAGAGACAGTTCCTCCTCCTGAATTTGTTGGCAAGCAGATTAAAGATCATGTTTACTTCAGAAGTCGTTATGTAACTTGCGCTGGGACTTCTATTGTTTTCAGCGAAGTTGATGATGTCTTTAATTTCTTTCAAGACACCAGCGCGGCGCTGACGGAAACTGATCCATTCAGCTTGCGTGCATCAAGCGAGAGAAGTTCAGAGCTGTTATGGATGCTGCCAGTTGATGAATCAATTTTATTGTTTAGTGCTTACAGCCAGTTTCAAGCAAGACCAGCTGACGCTGATGTCTTGACGCCAACAACTGCAATCATCCTGCGCTTATCTAACCTTGAAAGCAACGGTGATGTCAGGCCAAGACTTGCTGGACCTCAAGTCTTGTTCTCAACAAGAGAATTTGGTTATAGCCATTTTCGTGAGTTTACTTTTTTTGAAAGCACTCAGCGGAAAATTGGATTGAACTTGGGCGGAAGCAATGATGTCACATTGAACCTACCCAAATACATTGACGGCTTTGTCACTCACTGGGCTGTTGGAGAAACAGTTGATACAGCTGTCGCTATCACCGACAAAGACCGCAAGACACTGTATGTGTATAAGTATCTATGGGGTAGTGGTACTCAAGGGCTACAGAAGCAGCAGGCTAGTTGGAGCAAGTGGGTATTCAAGCAGGATATTCAATGGGTCAAATTCATGGATAACTTGCTTTGGTTGGTTGTCAGCGATGCCAATGGAACCTATAGCTGTGTGATTGCTAGCGATGAGATTGAGGATCCGATTGATCTGCAGTTGCACTTAGATAGGTTGATTGCTTATCCAGAATGCAATAGCGATCCTCAGTCTTCAAATGACGTGGTTGCAACCTATGACGCTGCTACGAACACCACGACGTTTGTGCTGCCTTATACGCCATCAGAAAAGGCCATCGCCGTCACAAGGTTTACAGGCAGTGACCTTCGCGGTCTTTGGTTAGGGGAAAGCACAACGAACACGATTGTGTGTTCACAGGTTCCCGGCGACTGGACAGCTAATGCAATCGGCTTTGGAGAACCCTATGAGTTCAGCTATGAGTTCACTCCTGGCTATATGCCTGCGAAGGATCAAGCCAAGCAGAGGATCGTGGGTGAGCTTGATGGCCGCACTCAAGTTTTGAGATGGCATGTTCACCATTATCAAACAGGAGCATACAACGTAAGAGTCAAGCGCAGGTCAAGATCAAATGACACTGTTCATAAATTTAGAGCACGGTTTCCTAACGTGATGAACAATCAGCTTGACGCTGAAACCTCCTTCCTTGAGACCGGCAGTATTCAAGTCCCAGTGTGTAGTAGAAACACTGATTGCGTTGTAAGTATCGAATCAGATAGTTGGCTACCATGCGTCATATCTGGAGCCGCTTGGGAAGGCTCTTATAACGACCGCGCAAAAGGAGTTTAATCAGATGCCATTCGCAGCTATTGGTTTAGGTATTGCTGGTATCGCCACTTCAATCATTGGTGGTAACCAACAGAAAAATGCGGCTCGTGAGCAGAATGACGCAGCGGAAGAAATAGCCGAAGCTCGATTTGAAAGAGCAGAAAAGGAATGGGAGATTGACTATGAAACCAGACAGGCAAACTACTTATGGGATGTTGCCAAGCTTGAAGCTCAGAAATTCACTGAACGACAGGCCAAGGCTGATTACGAAAAAAGGCAAAGCCAGCTGATCGATTCAGCAATGCGCAACCTTCAGGTCAACAGTGAAGCAACACTGGACAGGTTCATTACTGAGGAGATGCTTCGTGGGAAGCAGGCCAACCTAGAGCTTGGTTATGAGCAAGCAACCCTTGCAAACAACACAAGCCAACAGTTACTTCAGTACATGAATGCGATCCAAGATCGCGCCTTGGAAGCTAACGCTTTAGTTCAAAGAACCCAGACAGAAGCTCAACAACTACAAACAGAAGCAGTCCTAGGTTTTCAACAGGAGGCCCTGGAGAGAGATATTCAGAATGTTGCTGCAGTTGTCGGAGCAGCATCAACTAGAGCAGCAGCAAGCCAAAGACAGGGAGGTAGCTCCTCGTCTCAACGGCTGGCCCTTAACGGCATTCAGGAGCTAGGTCGCACCTATGGCCTGCTGGAAAGCAGGAACAGAGACCGGAACTCAAGAGTTGCACTGTTGAACTCATCAATGCAAGGGGAACGCGCAACACAGCTTGGCCGTTATGCGTTGGCTTCTCAGGATGCTACGAACCGAATGAAGTACACATCCGATAAGTACGCAAGAGATTCTGAATACAACCTGGATGTCTTCAAAGACCTGACAATGCCTTCCTTCGGTCTTGCCAATCGTCAAGGCAAGCGAGAGCTTGAGTCTCTATACATCCAGACGGAAGGACGAATCAATGAGGCATCACAACCGTTCCGTGAATCTATCTGGTTTGATCCCATTGCTCCTATTGCTGGACTGAAGCCTGAATATGAAGCCCCAACAAAAGTGTATGAGCCATCAGGTCTTGATATTGGATTAAACGCTCTTAGTGCTGGTATCAATGGTGCAATGTCAGCGTCATATCAAAAGCCAGGTGGCGGCTTAGGCTTCTTCTGATACTATATTGACACCGTTCAATAACTAACAATGGCACGACTCGTAGGTGAAGAACTCCTCTCCTTCATAAAAGAAAAGGGTGGATTGATGGATCGCAACTCCCTATATGCAGAAGCTGGTTACGTTGTAACCCGCAACGGCAAACCAAGCCTTCAACGTACAGACTTCATGCAAGCCTTCGCTGAAGCTCAGGGCATGACTATTGGCCCAGCATCTGCTGGACCTGGACGTGGCAAGGAACCAGGCTTTATGTTGAAGGTTGGTCCGAAGGGTATGGTCCCTGTTGGTGCTGCTTATACAAGCAAGATCAACCTTTCCCCTGGACAGCATGTTCAAGTTGAAATTGATGGCGACTGCATTGTTTTAAGCCCTGCCTAGACTGAAATCGTGGGAATGCGTCTAAGGAGACCCCTGAGAAAGGTCTCTTTTTTTTGCAGTATTAACAACATCAATCCATCTTCCCGGTGTCTGTCAGCAGGCTAAGGATCGTGGCGGTTGCCAACGTAAACATCTCCTGAGTTCTATCCCCGATCTTGGGGCAACGCTTGGTAAATTCAACAGGCTCGCCGGGTCTTATTTCGCCGCACCTGTAAACCCCATAGCCAATCAATAAAAACTCAGCAAGAAAAATCGCCCCAAGCAGACGAAACAAGAACGGCTTAGGGAGAAATGGAAGCCTTGGTCGCTGCTTTGACATCAGACAGCGGTTAGCTCATCTGCTGGATCAGGAACAGTAACCAGCTTCCAATCCTTAAAGTCCCGGCTTGGGAACGGTGGTTCGTCAAAATCTGGTGTGTAAGGCTCAACCTCAGCTAATGCTCTATACAGGTTGAAAATGAAGACAACGTATTCGCCAGCTTCGTACTCGCCTTCTAGCTTGAAATGACGGAAGCCTTTGTAGTTCAGTTCAAATGCGCGACGTGCGGCATCATCACGAACATCAAAGACTTCATCATTAGGTTGGCCTGTTTGGAATGCACTGCCATCAGGAACCTCTACGAACGCAACAGCATTCGGTCCCCAGCAAACATGGTATTTAGTAGTCATGGTGATTAAGGGTTGAATGTGATTGTCCAACCCTTGTTGATCAGGTTGGTGTAAGCAGTGTTAGCAGCAGCAGTCCAGGTTGATTGGCCAGCGTTAGTACCACCATCAATGCCTAGCTCGATGTTGGATTGACCGTTAGTGTCCAGACTGACAAGGATGTTTTCTATTGATTGTGCAGTGAGGTCACAACCAGAAAAAGCTTCATCAAATGCGTTTGAACTTAAAACACCAGTTGTGTTAAACATATCCTGACTATTGTCGTCAGGAAAGTTTGCCAAATCAGTGCAACCATTCCAAGCGTTGCCAAATCCGATGGCACTGCTTACATTTAATTTAGGAAAGCTTGTGAGACTTGCGCAACCACGCCATGTGCTGTTGAAATCGGTGCCGCTTGAAACATTTAGAAGCGGGAAGGAAGTAAACAAATTACAACCTCTCCAAGCACTGGCGAAGCTGGTACAAATAGGGAGGGTAATGTTGGCAGGAAAACTAACCAAGCTAAAACAAGTTCTCCATGCTGAATTAACTCTAGTTACTAACGGAAAGTCAAACACAGGGAAAGCGGTTAAACCAGTGCCTTGCCAAGCACCATCCAATTTTGTTGCGCTATCAAAGTTAAGATTAGGAAAGGCAGTCAAAGCTGAACAACCATCCCAAGCATTTGAGAAGTCAGTTACGTTATTGGTGGCAATAAACGGCATAGCTGCCAGATTGCTGCACCCGTTAAATGTAGACGATAGAGTGGTAGCCGCTGAGGTGACTAAGGATCCAATCGTAGTAAGGGAAGTTGAGTCTCTAAAACACCCTGACCAATCAGTCACGTTCTGTGTGTTGCTAAAAGGCAACCCAGAATTGCCTTGGTCAAATTGCGTGAAAGTATTAAATCTAAAGCATTCGGCTACGCTTGTTAAAGCCGTACCAGTCTGCAATTGAGGGAAGGTGCCACGCTCTGGGGTGCTCATTGTTAAGCGGCTGACTGAACTGAAAGCTCTATCTAAGTTAGTTACTGACTGTAGATTAGTAGGTATCCAGTCCCAATTATTCACTGCTGCTTTTTGGCAATTATAAAAAGCTTGATTTAAGTCTGTCAAATCTGTGTATTTGAACGGTGGGATTAGAGGACATCCAGCTTGTGTGGCCAAAACTTTATAGAGGTCACTTCCAGTAAACCCATCACCAGCTGCATCTACACGATGCTGTGGTGCCCACTGATCAACACGGGTAATCGAATTGGTTACATCACCAAGTCTGACCGCATCAAACCCATCATCGGCTTCAATCTGAATGCGGTATTGACCAGGGTACGGATAGGTATGTGAGGGAGTTACGCCTTGCTCATAAGCACTAGAAGTACCGTCACCCCAATACACTCTCATCGATACCGTAGGGACGATGTAAGGCAGAGTGATTGAAGCCTCACCTACATCAGTTGGATCAGTGTTGTAGACAAACGAATACGAGTCGGCCTTGATCGGCTCATCAGGAACGATGTTGTACTGGCCTTTGATAACAGACACCGCTTCAGTATCACTGAGCTGTCCGTTCCATAGGTAAACAGCCCGCAACGTTTGCCCAGGCCCAAACTCAATCTCATCAGCACCAGACGCAACGATGGCATCCGTGGGGAATGACAGCCCATCTGTATAGAGATAGTTCTGTTGAGTCGTACCATCAGCCGCACCAAAGGAGCTAATCGTCCTCACACGACCAGGCTGAATTGCACTAATCTGTGGATACTGTGGAGGGACGCTAGTGGCTGCTGATGTGCCATTAATAACCCAATCAAGAGTTCCGTTAGCGTTACTTAATTCAGCAATGGTTATACCGCCAGCCTTGATCTTATAGAAGTAATCATCAGTAGTACTATTTGAATCAAGCAACAGGGAGAATCCACCGTCGACGTTGGATGAGGAGGTTAGGGAAAAGACATCGGCTTCACGGGTTACGGTGCTGGTGGTCGTGGGGATGTAGGAGGTTGGGGATGATCCTCCTCCTTCTAGTTGAGCGCCCCAAGCCATCCACGTCCCCCCTTCATCACCAACGTCACTTCTGATGATAATTCTCGCGGAACCGGCGCTGTCTGCTGTGACAACCCCGTCAAATCTTTGCCAGTCTGTTGTTAAAGTGACTTGAGACTTACCTGAAGCGCCAGTTCCATTTAAGCTGATACATGTAAAACTGGCCTTAGTGGCAGCAAACCAAGCGTAATTGTTTGCCCCATTATCAGTTCCAGTCGTTGTTCCCCTTCCATTATTATTAGTAAAATATGTCAGCTCATCTGTTGTCAATCCTTTTACATAGTAACTAATACGATAAGTCCCGCCAGCCGTTAATCCAGTTAAATCTTTTCTTAGTCCTCCACCATTCGTGTTAATCGCTCCATGAAATAATCCAAAATTAACTCCATCGGGAGATAATGTTTGAGAAGTTAAGAATGCCGCTGGATTATACCCACTCCAATCTGTGGGAACTGCTGTTGGGGTGTCTTGTGTAAAATTACTATTTGTAAACGAGTTAGTCCGCTCCTTTTCTAAAAGTAACTCAAGGACCATACCCATACCAGTCTCCACGTCATAGTTAAACCTAGGCTCATCAACAGCAGCAGTCTTGATAATGCCATTAGCGTCTACATAAGTACCTATTGAAGCCCTACTAAAAGTACTAGCTGCTGGTAATTCTGGCCTACCATTGATAACGTTATAGATCGTTTGTGGTCGGGCTTTGGGATAGAGGTTCTGGATAGACATAATCAGGCAAGCGTCAGGGTTGTGGTTTGGACAGCACCACCATCAGTGGGCTGATATGAAATTGTCAGAGTTGTTCCTGACACAGAGAATGTCAACTCATTGGATAACGGTGGACTGTGAGTAGAGCTGACGGCAGGAGCTGAATCAGTGAATGCAAGCTTGCCTAGCAATCCTGCAACGGGCACTTCATCAGGGTCATAACCAAGATCTTCCTGAGTGACGACCGGATAATTACGACCATCAGTCTGGGCCTCTACTACTGGTGCCCGTATTGCAGCAGGCTTAACGCGATTGCCGTCAGCATCAACCTCATCTGTCCCCAGGATGATGTCGCCGTCTCCTGCTGGTTGCAGTTGCAGCGGTGCATTAACGCCAGCAGTTGCGGGGTTCTGATAGATTTTATGCCCGCGCATATCAATGTCGTCCCTGACTTCAAACGCTGGCTGAAGAACAGCATCAGGCAGGATGAAGATTGCACCAGTCTTTTGATTGACAGAGAACGTTTCGCCAACAGTGAAGTTGCCGGTCTGATCTGTTGATGATTGCCAAACACGACCACCATTCAGATAACGCTGACGACTGGAGTTTGGTGCAACAGCAGGCAACTCACCGCCAATTTCACAAACTTGATTGGCTTGATTCGGGACACCTCCAAAGTCTGGGTGAGCTCTGTAATCCGTCCCGCTACCGGTGAACTCAAACGTGTGGCCACCAGTGCTGATGTACGACTGAAGGTAAAAGCTGACCGTTAGCGGAGGTACTACTGCCTCAATCAATCCTTGGTTTTGAAAGACCTTCGATAGCGTCGAGCTGGTGGCACCAGGCCCAGGAGTAAAGATCTGAACCGTATAGCCCTGGCTCAAGTCAGCCGGATCAATTGGGTCTGACTTGAGGATTGGATATAGAACGTTGTTGATCTCAACGACCATGTGATCCGCTGGTGCCATCACCCGAGGCGGTGCCCATCCAGTACCAACCGTGAAGGCATGGATTTCGATGAACTCACTGCCTGCTGCTGCTGCTGTCTTAACTGCTCCGGTAAACACCGGGACATCAGACTTGCCATCAGCAATCAATCCATAACGACCAAAGTCTGTTGTGCAATTTGATAGGTTTAATTGTGCGCCGCCAAGGGCTTTGGCGTGATAGTGGCAGAACGTGCCGAAGAAGCTGACTAGCTGCCCGTACCCGTTCCCCGTAGCCAGCACACCAGGCCCATCA
>Ga0181398_1000387_pt1 | contig 13192 bp, 18 predicted proteins | sample 21SPOviralmetaG_FD_130127 | JGI IMG/M metagenome (GOLD analysis project Ga0181398, IMG submission 130127) | Marine viral communities from the oligotrophic San Pedro Time Series (SPOT) site, San Pedro Channel, CA, USA - 21 SPOT_SRF_2011-04-29 | ecosystem: Environmental > Aquatic > Marine > Strait...
ATTGAGTCTACAATCATACAAAATCTGGTCTTCAATGAGGACTTCTCTCGTAAGGTCCTTCCATTTGTAAGGGAAGAATACTTTGAGAACTATCACGAGAAGATTATCTTTACAGAGATATCAAAGTTCATTGTAAAATATAATACTCTTCCAACAACTTCTGCTCTATTAATTGAGGTCGAGAATCGAACTGACCTAAATGATGAAGTATACAAACAGACTATTGAATCTCTTTCTAAACTTGAGCATGCTCCAAACGACAAGCAATGGTTGACCGATACTGCTGAGAAGTGGTGTCGTGATCGTGCAATCTATCTTGCACTAGTAGAGTCAATTAGTATTGCAGACGGAGGTGAAGAACAGAAGAAAGGTAGAGATGCTATCCCATCAATTCTTTCGGATGCTCTTGCAGTTTCATTTGATAATCATATTGGACACGATTATCTAAATGACTATGAAGAACGATACGACTTCTACCATCAGACTGAGGAAAAGATTCCATTTGACTTGGACTTCTTCAACAAGATCACAAAGGGCGGTCTTTGTAATAAGTCTCTCAACGTTGCTCTTGCAGGTACTGGCGTGGGTAAGTCTCTCTTTATGTGTCATATTGCCGCTTCTTGCTTACTGCAGAATAAGAATGTTCTGTATATTACGATGGAGATGGCTGAAGAAAAGATTGCAGAAAGAATAGACGCAAACCTTCTAAACGTAAACATTCAAGAGATTGCAGATCTCCCACGTCAGATGTTCGAGACAAAAGTCTCTAACATTTGTCAAAAAACACAGGGTTCACTTATAATTAAAGAATACCCTACAGCGAGTGCTCACAGTGGACATTTTAAAGCACTTCTTAATGAACTTGCACTTAAGAAATCATTTAGACCTGATATTATTTTCATTGATTACCTTAATATATGTGCTTCCTCGCGATATCGCGCTGGCAGCAATGTCAATTCATATACAACTATTAAGTCTATTGCAGAAGAGCTTAGAGGACTGGCTTGTGAAGCAAACGTCCCTATCGTTTCTGCCACGCAGACCACTCGTTCTGGTTATGGTAGCTCTGATGTTGAGCTTACTGATACTAGTGAGTCCTTTGGTCTCCCTGCTACTGCTGATCTTATGTTTGCCCTTATTTCTACAGATGAGCTTGAGGAGTTGGGACAAATTATGGTGAAGCAATTGAAGAATCGTTACAACGATATCAACATGAACAAGAGGTTTGTTGTGGGGATTGACCGTTCCAAGATGAGATTGTTTGATTGTGAGCAGTCGGCACAGAACGACATACTTGACAGCGGACAGGAAGAGGAGTATAATAATGAGGAAAGAACCACCAAGAAATTCGCATCGCTTAAATTCTAATGGATGAACAGCAACTTAAAATTCAGGCAAATTCACCTTACAATGATGGGTGGACTAGAGAATTTTATCGTGAACAACTAGAAGAAAAACAATCTAAAACTATGACTGTAAACACACAACGATACCTTGAATTTGTAAATGGCGTTACCTCGGAACAAAGTAAAGATAACGAAGCTTTCGTATATCGTATCCAAGAACTTGAAGGTCAAGAGTTTCCTACCGAGCGATTGCTTACTGCTGCTGTAGGAATGTCTGCTGAGGCAGGTGAGTTTACCGAGATTGTAAAGAAGATTATCTTCCAAGGTAAACCTGTTAATGAAGAAAATCTATTTCACATGAAGCGTGAACTTGGAGACATCATGTGGTATGTTGCACAAGCATGTATGGGACTCAATGTTTCTCTTGATGAAGTCATTGAAATGAATGTTGATAAACTCAAAGCACGATATCCTGGTGGAGAGTTTGATGTTCATCATTCTGAAAATCGAGTTGATGGGGATGTCTGATGGGTAAAAAGAAAAAGTCAAAGGACGAATGGTCCTATGATAAAACCCCAGAAACTGAAGAAGCAATTAAACGCTTACACGAAACAATTCGTATGCGTAAATTAAAAGATCAAGACGACAAACTAAACTACGATACAGGTGGAAAATGACCGACAAAACCGTTACTATTGAATTAGATATTCGTGTTGCCGCAGCAGTACGTGAGACACTTTTTCGTACTACAAAACAAGATAGTTACGAATTTCCATCAGAACGTACAGTAGATATTCGTAACGCAATTGTTGCTTTGGACGAACAGATTCAATCAGCACTGGATGTTTAAAAACAACTCTAGTGAATATACTCACGGTGGTCTTAAACGAGATCCCGTTAATATTCTTAGACTCATCAGTGACTTAGAAGGTTCTTATCAGTTGCTCAAATATATGGCATATGATGAGGACATGGAAGTTCTAGAAGAAATGAAGACTCGATATTACAAAGCGTACTTTAAATTACTAAAACAACAAAAAAATGAAAATTCTAACACTTGAAGATTATCAAAAAGCAGGCGAAACATTTTGGCCTAAGTATTGGTATGTTGCTAAAGAACTTGGAGAGGATGCAAAATCAGAGGACATCCTTAAAGTTATGGAAGCAGTTGGTGGTATTGCAATGAAGTTTGCATTAGATGATAAAGAAGGACCTTTTGGTTTTAACAAAAAGAAAGAGGATTCAAATGATTCAGACAGCAACTGACCAAGTAATTGTGCCCGAAGGTGCAGAACTTATTGACGAGTGTTTCTATGTTTGGGCGACACGATTCGGTCTTTATTCTAGTATGACCGTAAAGGGTCGTCAAATGTTAACAGGTGCATTCAGAGACAATGTTGTCCTTATGACACGTTGGCATCTCAAATGTGAGCAAGAAGGATGGCCAGAAGGTAGTGTTCGTGTTGTTGGTGATGGTATCGTTTCTGGAAAGTTATAAATACTTTTACGGAAATAGTTTTAGACATCAAGATGAATCGTCACGACTTGCAAAAACTTGCTGAAGCATATACTAACGTCCACGAAAAGAAGGACTCTTCTTATCTTGAGACTGATATGAAGAAGCGCCAAGAGAATAACGAGAAGGCGCGTAAAGATATGGCAAAAGTGAAGGGTCAAAAGAACCCTCACTTTGAAGAGACAAATATTAGAGGTAATGATTCCGCCAAGCAAAAGGCACGTCTTGAGAAGAAGCGTGGAATGAAACTTGATGATCATCCTCAGTTCAAGAAAGAGGAAGCAGAAGTAGAAGAAGTTGACTCTCTTACTGCTGCATATAATGCAGTCTATGACGTAGAAGAAGTTGAAGAGGATGCGAAGTATGATCGCAATCGTAAGAGAGCAGCACAAAGAGCAGCAGACAGAAATGCCGCAAGAGCAGCAGGTAAAACTGGTGCAGTTCCTGGCGTAGGTTATGTAACTCCTAGAAAGGAGAAAGAAACCTATGTTGATTCAGCAGGCACAACTCGCCATAAGTCTGGTGCTAAGAACGAAGAGTATGAAGTTGAAGGATTCATTCCTATTGATAAAGAAAAGCAATCTAAGATCGATAGACAGATTGGTCGTGCTGCCGACAAAGAATCAATCGAACAGGGTAAGTCCAAGAAGTATGGACGTGACGAGAAGCAGATTGAAAAACAGTATCAACGTCAACAAGCTATGAGATTTAGCAAGAAGATGAAGAAAGAGGAACTGGAAGCAACCGGTAAGTTCACTGCTGAAGAGATTGAAGCAATCATCAATGTTGATATTGAAGAAGGTAAAGGTGGAGCAGCAGCAGGCGGTGCTGTAGGTAATATTGCCGGTAAACTTGTTGGTGGTGCTGTTGGCGGTGGTGTCGGTTCAAAAATTGGTGGTGCTGTTGGTGCCGGAACTGGCGCAGCAATTGGTGCTAAGAAAGGCAGAAAAGGTTCTGCTGCAGTCGCTGGTGCTGGTGGTTCATTAGTTGCCGGAACAGTCGGTGCTGCAACCGGTGGCGCTATTGCATCTTCTTATGAACCAGAAGGTAATCCTATCCACGAAGTATTTAAGGATGACATCCAACAGTTTGCCGTGAATGAAATCGCAGGTGCTCTTAGTAGTCTTGCTAGTCAAGGTGCTAAGGCAGTAAAGGGTCTGGGTGCAATGGGTGGTGAAACCGGAGCAAAGATTGCTCAAGGAACAATCGATACTGTTAAATCTGGTGTCAAGTTCGCTAAGAAGAATCCACTTGCTGCAACTGCTATCGGTGCTGGTACTGCTGGTGCAGGCGCATTGGCTGTCAATCAGATGAATAAAAAATAATTAGTGTGATATAATATCACTACTAAATACAGTATAACGGTATCGTAAGGAAACCTTTACAGAATTATGAAAAAGTTCAGTCAGTTCCTTTCCGAAGCAGGAGAAACGACTGTATCCTCTCAGGCCCGCAAAATGGGTCTGAAAGGAGACGGACACGGTGGGTGGTATGATCAGCAGGGTAATTTTAAAGCAAAGACTGTTGATGGTAAATTAAAGGTTTTTTCTGGACGTGAAGCAAAGGCAGAAGAAGAAAAGCAAAAGCAAAAGAAAGCAGGAGCAGATGCCGTAAGAAGCACTGCTAAGACTGCTGCTGCAACTCCAGCACAACAGCAGCAACCTGCACAGCAACAACCAGCACAAGCAACTCAAGCAGCACCTGAAGAAGAGGAAGGTGAAGCACTAGAATCTACTGGTGCTGTGATTGTATTCGGTCGTTTTAATCCTCCTACGATTGGACATGAGAAACTGTTGAAAGCAGCAGCAACTCAGGCAAAGAGAGAGGATGCAGATTTAGCAATATATCCTAGTAGAACTCAAGATAAGAAAAAGAATCCACTTGATCCTAAGACCAAGATTGGATTTATGAAATCGATGTTCCCGGATTATGAGGAGAATATCTTTGACGATAATAATGCAAAGACTATCTTTGATGTTCTGACTGCTAAGTATGCAGCCGGATATAAGAGTGTAACCATCATGGTTGGTCAAGACCGTCTTGCAGAATTCCAAGGTCTTGCTCAGAAGTATAATGGTTCTGACTTATATGCCTTTGATGAAATTAAAGTTGTCTCTGCTGGTGCCCGTGACCCAGATGCCGATGACGTATCAGGAATGTCTGCATCTAAACTGAGAGCACATGCTGCAGAGGATGATTTCAATGCATTCTCTAAGGGTGTTCCCAATAAGATGACGGTCATCCAGAAGAAAGAAATGTTCAATGCTGTTCGTAAGTCAATGAGCATCAAAGAAGAACTGTGGCAGATCGCACCTAAGTTTGACCCTGAGTCATTGCGTGAGTCATATGTAAAGGGAAAGATTTTTAGACTCGGTGATATTGTAGAGAACCTGAACACTGGTTTAGTTGGACGTGTTAATCGTCGTGGAACTAACTATATTATCTGTGTGACAGAAGACGGTATTATGTTCAAGTCTTGGTTGAGGGATATTAAAGAGTATAGCGAAGTGAGTATGAATAAAATGATGAGAGATAAGAAGCATCCAAACACTCTTGTAGGAACTGCTGGATTCTTAAAGTATGTTCAGAGTATGACTCCAGGTTCTAAACTCAACAAACGCTACATTGTAAAGGTAGGTAGGAAGTAGTATAAATAATTTCAACTCCTTGTTTTTTGGCGAAAATGAAGTCCTGGAAAGAATTTGCTCAAGACTTAGAAGAAAAGACTCTTGATCCTGTAGGTCAGGAAGATGCTGACGTTGATAATGACGGTGACGTTGATAAGTCAGATGGTTATCTGAAGAATCGTCGTAAGGCAGTCGGCAAAGCAATTGCTAAGAAGGGCAAGAAATGACACCAAAAGAAAAGAAAGAAGCCGCCAATAAGGTGCTTGACGACACGATGACCGTGAGTCAGGCAAAGCAGCGCAAACTTGATCTTAGAGCAAAAGATTTAGATATTCGTGCTGGATCTTTGAAGCGTAAGCAGAAGAATGACGCTGATGCTAAAGCAAGGAGAGCAAAGGCATCTGCAGATAAAGATGCGAAAGAGAAAGAGTCTGCTCAGGATAAAAAGAATGCGGCAGGGACTGCTGGTGTAATTGCACGTAAAAAACGTAAAGAAGCATCAGAGAAAAAGAAACTAGAAAAAATCAGAGGCATTGCTAATAAGCGAAAGGCAGGAGTCAAGAAGAGTCTGTCTCGTGCAAAGGAAGTTGCTGCTAAAGGAAAGTCTAAGGTCTCGATCACTAAGGACGAGGGTGAACTATCTGCAGAACTTAAAGTAGCAAAGGCTGCTGCTAAATCAACTGTTGCTGGTGCAAGAGCAGGATTGAATCTTGGTAAGGCAGCAGTAAAGGGTATTGGTGCTGGAATTGCTGGTGCCAAAGCAAAGCGAGCACAAGGAAAGGAAGACGCAAAAGAGCGTAAGATTGATAAGCGTAATGATAAACTTGATAAAGCACGGGATAAGAAGGTCGGTGATAGATTGAATCGTAGGAGGATGAGCAAGTTGGGGAAACTCAATCCCTTTCGTGCTAAGTCTGATGGTGATTCTAAGTCTGCTTCTAGTTCTTCAGACAAGGCAGCAAAATCCACAGATGCTTCACCAAAAACTAAATCTGCAGCAAAGGTAGAAAAGAAACCTGAGGTTAAAACACCCACCAAGAAGTCTGCTGCTGAGGATCCTTTGAAGAAGGCATCTTCTGCAAAAGAACCTAAGAAACCTACCAAGTCATCTGCTGCTAAAGATCCTTTAGCAAAGGCATCTGGTAAAAAACCTGTTGACCAGAAGGTTGAAAAGGTAAAGGTAAAAGTTGAGGAACCCAAAAAGATATCGGGTTCAAAGAGACTTGCAGTAAAGAGAGCAGCAGGTAAAGCAAAGGATTTAGCAAAGAAAGCAGCAAACAATCCTGAAGTAAGAAAGGCAGCAAAGACCGTAGGTAAGGCTGTAGTGAGGAAAGCAGTTTCCAAATTGTCTGATAAGAAGGTTCAACCTGCTCGTAAGGCATTGCCTTCAGGTCAAAAAGCACTACCACCTGCTGGTGGAGTTGACAAACCAAAACCCCAATCATCAACTACAGGTTCAGGTAACATGTCTGACGCACAAAGAGCAAGAAAGGATCCCAAGTTTAGAAGGGAGTTAATCGCCAAGAGAAGTAAGGGTATGAACGAAGAGTTCTATCAATACCTTTTGGAGATTGAAAAAAAGAGTGAGGATAAAATCAACAAAGTTATTGATGTCATGCGTGGCAAAAATACGATTGAGATTTCTCCAAGTGTTAAGGAAGAAGTTACTGGTGGTATCCTGATTCAGGATATGGAAGATTACAAACCACTTGAGATTGAAACTGTTGATGTAATCACACCAGAACCACTGGATGAACTCGCAGGCATGGCGGCAAAGTATGCTGCGAAGGCAGCCGTAAAATTAGGTGCTAAGAAGGCAGCAAAGAAAAAGATTACTCGTGCAGGAATCAAAGTTGCTGGTAAGAGAGGTGGTAGAGGAGCACAAGCTGGAATGAAGGCTGGTTCTAGACAGGCAGCTAAGGCAGGTGAAATTAAAAATGATAAAGAAAAGGGAATGGGTGAGAAGGTTGGCGGTGTCGTAGGTGACGTTGCCGGTAGTGTTGTTGGTGGTGTAGCTGGTTTGGGAGTCGGATCTCTTCCTGCTAGTATTGCTGGTGGTCTCGCAGGTGAAAAAGTCGGTGCTAAGATCGGCAAGATGTTTGATAAGAAGAAGAAGAAGATCGAGGTTAAGAAAAAGGACGAAGTTAAGGAAGAAGCATCAGATACAATGAAGGATCGCCAATTAGAGCGTGGCGGTATGGGTGCTAGAAGGGCACCAAAGAAACCAATTAGTAACACACCTAATACATTTGGTAAGAAACCTTCTAAAAAATATGATGGTATGTCTGCAGTGGACATGGTAAAGTCCAAAATCCGTGCTCAGTATGGAGACAAAGCAATCATGGACACCAAGAAAACCAAAAAAGAAGGTTTCTCTGATTGGAGAAGTGATCTTCTATCAGAAAAGGCACCAGTTAAAGTGCCCCTTAAAGATACTGGTAACCCAGTCCAAAATGCTTGGAATAAGTTTGTTCCCCCTCCTGAGTCATCTGCCAATCCAAACGTAAGATCTGGACTAAGGAAACCAGGTAAATTGGAGGCACCCCTTCTAAAGAAGGCAAATGCCACTGCGAAATCTGTAAACAAACCAATCAAAGCAGCTGGACAAGCAACAAAGGGATTGAGAGCAGCAGGAGATTTTATAAAAAATAATCCTGGTAAGTCTGCTCTTATTGGTGCAGGTGTTGTTGGTGCCGGAGTACTTGCTGCTAAAGCACTTGGCGGTGGTAAGAAGAAAGAAAAGAACGAGCACTATGATTGGCGTTCTGATATGGGCGTAGTTCAAGAAGGTGAAGGTGAGAAGGATGCTTGCTACAAGAAAGTAAAAGCATCTGCTAAGGTATGGCCAAGCGCATATGCTTCTGGTCGTCTGGTCCAGTGCCGTAAGAAAGGTGCTGCTAACTACGGTAAATCCAAATCTAAATAGGACAGGAGACGACACCTATGGATATCGAGATTTTAAAACTGAGATTATACCAAGGACTATCGGAGGATCTACGTAAGTGGTTCAAAGATGGTGGTTGGAATAGATACAACACCAAAGGTGAGAAGGTGGGCAAATGTGCTCGCGATGATAAAGATGGTGATGGAAAGGCAGATGGTCCTAAACCAAAATGTCTTCCTTCATCCAAAGCAGCAAGTCTCGGTAAAAAGAAAGTAGCAGCAGCAGTCAAAAGAAAACGATCAGAAGACCCCAATCCAAATAGAACAGGAGCAGCAAAGAACGTGAAAACAGAATCTGCAGAAACTATTACATTCCAACAGTTCCAAGAGAAGGCACAGAAGTGCTGGGACACCCATAAGAAAGTTGGAATGAAAATGAAGGGAGGTAAAATGGTAAATGATTGCCGCCCAAAGAATGAAGAAGTTGAACAAATTGATGAACTTATTAATCCTAAAATCAATTTTCCTCTTGGTGGAGATAAGATCGTCCATTCGGGTGGCGGTGTTTTGAGTGGTGCTGCAGCTGCAGGACTGGGAGCACTTACTGCTTATGGTCTGAGTAAACTGGATAAGAAGAAAGAAAAAGAGAAGAAAGAAAAAGAGAAGAAAGAAAAAAAAAAAGTAAATGAAGGCGCAGCATGGACAAAAAAGTCCGGTAAGTCAGAATCAGGTGGACTGAATGAGAAGGGACGTAAGTCTTATGAAGCAGAGAATCCTGGTTCTGACTTAAAAGCACCATCCAAAAAGAAAGGTAACAAGAGAAGAGCATCATTCTGTGCTAGAATGAAGGGGATGCGTAAGCGCCAAAAACCATCCAATAACACTGGTGAAGACCGTCTTTCCAAGAGTTTGAGGGCTTGGAACTGCTAATTAATTTTTTAGGTTATTATGAACACTAAAGAACAAAAACGCAGAGATGCTCTGGGGTTATTTTATGAAAGCGTATTGAAACCTGATAGTAAACTCAGAGCATGTGCTCACAACCAAGAGTGCTTTAATGAATTGATGGAATGGCGATCAGAGATCATCGAATATTTGGATGAGCGTAGAAACAAAGAGTTTCACTAAATAAGCCAGTTATCATAGGCAAAATTATGTTGTCAATTCTATTACCACTTGCATCAAAAATTATTTCTGATGCAGTAAATAAGATTCCAGAGAACGAGGAACTTGGCGAAAAATTAATCGATGTTTGTTTGATTATTCTTGGTAAGGCAGTGAAACTTACTAAGACTGATATGGACGACAAACTGTTAGAACAAGTATCAGCAGCAATCAAAGCACGCTGATAATTAGGAGACCAAAAAGTAGGGTCTCCTTTTTTTATAAATATCAATATATCACAAGGATAAAGGAGAGTTAGTAATGTCTCTTTGGGGCAATAAAGATTCCGTCTACAGTGACGGCACAATCGCAATTAGTGGAACCACCGTAACCGGAACAGGAACCACATTCAATACCGCTGGTCTTATTAGTGAAGGCGATGTAATCATTGTTGGAACTGGTGCTACCTATGGAGAGGCAGTCATCTCTAGCGTAACCAACGCAACCACCATTGTTCTGTCGAGTGCAAATGGACTCGGCACGGTTCCCGCAGGTGCTGCATACGATATTTCACAGAAACCAATTTCAACACTGGGTGATTCAAACTACGCTGGAACTGAAATCTTCGGTGTAGACACCACTGAGCAATCTGTTGCTCGTGCTGCGAATTCACAGTACAGACCTGCTCATGCTGGTTGGGTTGGAATTACTTCCTACACCGATCAACACGGTAACACTAGAGTCAAGACTGAAGTCTTAGTTGCTGGAAGCACTATCAGTGGTGACGCTGCTGATGAACAACAACTACCAGATAGCTGATACCTGATTATTTGATATGCGATTTGATGAACTCAATGAATCGAACTACATAATGTTCGCTATGAAACATTACGAAAATCCTCAGGCAGTGACGCAGGAGGATTTTTATGATGACATGAAGCGGTTTAAGTGGATCAAAAGACTACTCAACAAATATAAAAATACGGGGGAGATGAATGTTCCTCTCCTTCTAAATCATTTTATCATCCTCTATAATATATTTGGTGACGCTACCACACCGCTATTGTTTTATAGAATAGATAGTGAACTGTGGTCTATCCTTAAAACTTTTATAGTTTATCTGGATAGACTACCACTATATCCTATATCGCATATTCATACGATAGAGGTGGATTCTAACTGTAAGGATATCTTAGACAACTTATGAAAACCTTTTATCAGTTTTACGAAGAAATGATGTCTGCTAATGCTGCTGGTGCTAGCGGTGGTTTTGGTGCTGACTCTCCTGCTGCAGGACCCACTGCTGGTAAAGAAACACCTATGGGTAAAATGCAGAAACGAAAAAAGATAATCGGTCTTGGTCCTGGTTCACGAAAACGCTGGATGGATAAGAATGGATGAGACAGGGGTAAACACAGCAATCCTAGAAAGACTTGAAAGGGTTGTAGAATCCTTACAAGATAACTCTGTAAAGATGGGACAACTCCTAGCAGTTCATAACGAGAAGTTAGAGAAGCAAGATAGAATTGATGCAGTTCTCTTTGAGAAAGTAGATAGCGTACACCGTGAGGTGAATCGTAAGGCAGAGGAGATAAAGAAAGGATGTGAGAGAGACATTAGATTAATTGATGACCGTCTCCGTCTTATGGAAAAGAAGATGTGGAGTATTGCCGGTGGTCTGATCGTCATCTCATTTCTGGTCAGCGTTCCAGGGATGAAAGTCATGGGAAATCTATTGACACCACAGTCACAACAGGGTATAATAGAGCGAGGAAAGTAGTCCCCTTGTAATGAGTTTCATTGATTCCAAGTATATCGGACTGGTTTCGGTTCGGTTGCAGAAGTTTAGTCGCAAAAAAGAGAACCTTTATACTTTCAGATGCCCCTACTGCGGAGATTCGCAGAAGAATAAGAACAAGACCAGGGGTTACATCTACAAGCATAAGAATGATCATAACTTCAAGTGTCACAATTGTGGTGCTTCAAAGAGTTTTACCAACTTTCTGAAGGACCAGGATGTGGGTCTCTATGATGAGTATGTGATGGAACGATACAAGTCAGGATTGACTGGTAGAGCATCTAATACACCCAACCCGGTAATACCTAGTAGTAAACCAAACTTCAAGAAAAAAGACTTTAATCTGCCAAGAATTTCAGAACTAAATATTTCTCACCCGGCAAAGATCTACTTACAAAAAAGACAAATACCAGACAAGTTACTGCGGGAGTTTTACTTCTGCGAAAGGTTCAAACAGTGGACTAATACTCAAAAACAGATGTTTGATGATGAGGAGAATGACGAATCTAGAATCATCATTCCACTCAAAGACAAGAACGGAATCTTCGGGTTCCAGGGACGGGCACTCAACCCCAAGTCCAAACTTAGGTACATTACTGTAATGCTCAATGATGACTCGCCAAAGATTTACGGACTTGATAAAATTGATGATTCGGAACCCATTTACATTGTTGAAGGACCCTTCGACTCCACGTTTATCAAAAATGCTGTTGCTATGTGTGGGTCCGACGTTGATATTAGGACGCTTGGTTGGAGCGATTATATTTACGTTTTTGATAACGAACCACGTAACAAACAAATCTGCGACAGAATCTCCAGAACAATCGACCATGGAGATAAAGTAGTAATCTGGAAACCAGAGATAAAAGAAAAGGACCTGAATGATATGGTTCTTGCGGGACTCAATGTACAAGAAGTGGTACGTTCCAATACCTACCACGGACTCAATGCCAAAGTAAAATTTAACGGATGGAAAAAAGTATGACCAACGGAACAAAAGTTCAAAAGCGTAACGGTTCTGTTGAACCACTGAATCTAGATAAGATCCACATCATGGTAGAGCAAGCATGTGAAGGACTTGCTGGTGTATCTGCCTCTCAGGTAGAGATTCAATCTGGCATCCAGTTCTATGATGGCATTACCACTGGAGAGATTCAGGAGATCCTTGTAAGGTCTGCTTCTGACCTGATTGATTTAGAGTACCCTAACTACCAGTTCGTTGCTGCGAGACTGCTTCTGTTCGGTCTCTATAAGCAGGTATTTGGTGATGATTGGAATCAGGGTTTCCCTCATGTACAGGAGCATCTTGTAATTGGTGCTCAGAGAGGAATCTATGATCAGGAACTCTCTGATTCATATACAGATGAAGAGTGGGATAAGATTGATTCTTGGATTGACCATGAACGAGATATGACCTTCACATATGCTGGATTGCGGCAGGTTGTGGATAAATACCTAGTGCAGGACAGAAGTTCTGGAGAGTTATATGAGACTCCTCAGTACATGTACATGTTAATTTCTGCAACTATATTCTCCAAGTATCCTAAAGATACTAGGTTAGATTACATACATCGGTATTATAATGCAATCTCAAGACACAAGATCAACATCCCCACGCCAATCATGGCAGGAGTGCGAACACCACTTCGACAATTTGCTTCTTGTGTTCTTGTTGATGTTGATGACTCCCTCGATAGCATCTTTAGTTCTGATATGGCTATCGGCAGATACGTTGCACAGAGGGCGGGTATTGGCATCAACGCAGGTAGAATCCGTGGCATCAACAGTAAGATCAGAGGTGGAGAAGTACAACACACAGGTGTTGTCCCGTTCCTTAAAAAGTTTGAATCAACTGTACGATGTTGCACTCAGAATGGGATTCGTGGTGGTTCCGCAACAGTCCACTTCCCAATCTGGC
>Ga0181398_1000389_pt1 | contig 13151 bp, 21 predicted proteins | sample 21SPOviralmetaG_FD_130127 | JGI IMG/M metagenome (GOLD analysis project Ga0181398, IMG submission 130127) | Marine viral communities from the oligotrophic San Pedro Time Series (SPOT) site, San Pedro Channel, CA, USA - 21 SPOT_SRF_2011-04-29 | ecosystem: Environmental > Aquatic > Marine > Strait...
GATTAAACTAATTTTAGAATCGTTGCTAATCTGCACCAACTGACTAAATGTAATCTTTCGCTCATCTTTGAGCAGAACATTCAATGTAGGTTGTGATAAATTTAAAGCAGTACCGATTGTTGCTTTTGTCTTGTAGGTATTCATTAACACCTGTTGTAGATTTGTGGTTGGGTTCCAACCTCTTCCTGTTTCGTTTTTCATGTCTTATTTTCTTTTAAAGTCATCAGCTTCATCTTCTCCAAAATGCCCAAGCTCATAAAAGCCTGTTAGCTTTAATACTGCTCTGCTCATTGCTCGCTTCTCAGCCATTGCAACAGGATAAGCATTTGATGTATTGTTTGGTGCTGATTCGCCAAATGTTTGAATTACCTTATCGCCACTCTTTGCAGTTGCCTTAATGATAATGCATTTGTTATCTCCTGAGTTATGCAGCAGTTGGTAATCAATCTCAATGTTGTTGTTGGCCTGTATCTTATCAATTCCAGATCTTGAGATAATTGTGTAGAACTTATGCTTGAATACATCGTCAGCAGTCAATCCGTTCTTCTTGTACAATTCGTTTAGTTTGTCTTTGTTCATCTTATTGTTCTTTACTTGGTTTGTCTAAATGTTCCCACTCTTTGATTGTTTCGTTCAATGGAGAACGTTTGCCATTGCTCCACTCTTTAGATAAGTAGTATTGTCTTTCCTCATCTAAACTTAACTCTATTGCATTCATAGCTGCAAAATCAATTTGCTGCTCTCTGCTTCCTAAAAAAAATTCTTTTAACTTTCCCATCTTATTTTGTTTTGTAGTTTTCAATTTCTGATTCTAAAGCTACCTTAACTTTAGCAAGATTAACATTTGCAGTAAAGTACAAACCCTCATCTAAAATAAACTTCTCTAGTTTTAAATGTTCTGTCAATGCTTGCTCTAAATAGTCAAGTCTTACTCTGTCTTGTGCTGATAAATTTGTCATGTCGTTTTGTTTTTGTTTTGTCAAATATATAAAAAATTTTATAAACTCCTAGAACCTAGTTTTTGACAAGGTGCATGTCTAAGTTGCATATCAACTTCTGGAACACCTGTGTAATCATCAGCCCAAACTGATTCAGGTTCATACCATGCACCTATTTTGTGCAACTGCATCTTCAACTCATAAACTAAATCGCCATTGCCTTGCTCGTTCTCTAATTCCTTGATGCGAGCTTTCATGTTCTTGAGTAGGTTGTCAGCTAGTTCTTGCTTCATAACATACTGCTTAACTACTTGTGTAATATGACCGACAGGATATTCGCCTCCTGTGTAAACTGTGGTCTTGTCTGATGTGTCAACTGTTACTTTCATTGTTTTGTCTTTAGGGTTAAAGGAGCATTACGCTCCTAGTTATTATATTCTGTTAATAAAATTTTTAGCTTTTCTTAAAGTTGAAAAATAACCCTCGCAACCAAATTTAGTTAATACTAAGTAAGTTTTTGAACCATTAAACTCTATTGTGTAAGTAAATCCGTTTTTTTCTGTTGTTAAAATTGTTGTCATAATTTTGTTTTTTAGTTGTTATAATTATCGCTTGTCTTTGACAAATATATAATATATTTTAAGAATACTAACTATAATATTAAAATAATTTGCAAAAAAAAAGACCTACATCTCTGTAAGCCTTAATTTTGGGGGGATTGTGTAGTTAAAAAAAATGTGTCAGCCTTGCGACTTGACCTTTATCAAATTCGTGTACAAACGCTTCGACTGCTTTTGGAGAGCCTGTGAAACCTTTTCTTGAATGCCAAGAATCTGCTGCACTTGGACTTCTTAAATATTCAACTGTTACACCTATAAAATCCTTTGCATCTCTCCATTTATGTTTCACTTTGTGATGTAGATGGTGTAAATACCAATATCTATATTTAGTTGCTGCCCATAGATCTGGTCTTTCTTGTGCCATCAACAAGGGTAAATTATCCATTTTTGCACCATCGCCATGCTCTAAGCCTATTAAATTACCTCCGTACTTATAATACTTCCGATGTGCAACTCCTGCATCAACTGAAACATCATTTGTATTCCTGAACCAAGACTTTAAAGCATGTGCCAAATGGAATCCACTTTGATAGTCATGGTTACTCATTGAATGTACGCAGTCAACAGGTGCAACTTCTCTCAGCATCTCTACACATTTAACATAGAGCTGCAATGCTATCTCGTAATGTTCCCACCATTTGCCATCGCAATCCTGTGGTGTTCCTTTTGTTGTGGTGTTATATACATTATCAACGTGGAGTATATCGTTTCCTATGCAGAACAATACTCTATCAATCTCAAAGCCTTTTGATTTTTGTATCAAACCTTGCACTCCCTCAATAACTCTAGATACTGCAATAGGAATGTTGTAATCTTCTCCTGTTTCCTCTGCGTTTGCGTATTTGCCTATGTGAATATCAGCAGGATTGATGACCAATAGATGCCGACCTGCTTTGTGTTTGATTTTTGGATAGGTTGGTGCATGGTTTTCGATGAATGTATTAAGCCTGCCAAATATTCCCTCTTCATCAATGCCAGAATCCTCTTTTGTAACAACTGAGAACCTAAGCTCTCCACCCATGTTTTGCCAATGCTTGACTGAAACAACGTCTTTTTTGTCAATCCCTCGCTCTTGTAAATGTAAATCAAGAGCTGAATTGTCGTTGATGTTTTCTAAGGTGTTTGCTCTGTGCTTTTTAATTAGTTCAATCTCAGCAGGTTTTAACCTAATTCGATTCCAACCATCTTTTTTCTTTGTCATGCTTTAGAGAATACAGTGAAACATAATGGCAAGATAGCAATAAAACTTAATATAACGTTAAGTTGTGTTAAACCATTTGCTGCCATGTCCGAAACTGCTGCCGTAACTAGCACCCCACTTACTGAACGCTTTGCACTCCACTTCTTTTGACGTTGTCCCTCTTGGAAGACTTCACTAATCTTTCCGACTGCTTTCGCTATTGCTCTCATCTTTATAAAGCCATTTTAAATAATAAAACAAACAAACAGGTATTAATAAAATTAAAGTTGTAGTTAAAGAACTCATTTAATCTTATCGTATACAAACAAGTTAATAAAGGTATCTAAGCGACCGAATACGGCATTGTCTTTTTCGGTTGGTGTAATGTTAACAACAACCTTAATAAAAGCCATTAAACCTATTGTAAGCTCTCCCCAATTTTGGGCAATAAAATCAATCATAATAAAAGTCTAAACAAATGAAACAAAAAGGTAAATATAAATAATGAGCAATCCCATCATCGTAACGCTTGGTGTAAACTCCCAAGAGTATTCCTGTGTAAAATCCTATTGATAATTCCCAACTCATCAGTACAACCACATTACTTGTTGTGGCGATTCTGCATCGTCATCAGCATGAATAAAAGATTTAGCTATTCCAATGCGTGTAAATCCTGCATCAAGCAAGCCTCTCACAATTTGCATTCTTTGATATGAACTCATGCAAGAAATATCAAATGCAGTTCCTCGTAAATGTGCTGAGTTTGGTTTTCCTCCGACTTCCATATTATGTGCTTTGCTTCTCCAAGAGCTTGTAATTGTAAAAGGTACATCAGCAAACTCTCTTGCCAGATCTAAACGCTCCAAAGACTTTTTATTAATCTTATCAAAGCAATTTTTGCCATCGCATGTAAACTCTTCCTTTATAAAAAATCTAGGATTCATCTCTTGTTAATTTCTTAATGTTATACAACAATGCACTTACAAGAACTAAGATAGTTAAAACTTGCTCAACTCCGATAAATGTAACACCTAATGCACCAAAGTTAATTCCATTAAATATGACTGTATCAATTTTTTCGTTCATTGATTTTAATTTTAGCCAAATACGTCTTTAGCTTTTTGATATTCGTTTTCTTTGGCTTGTACCCCATTAATCTATTTTGATGCCCGGATTGTATGCGTTGCTTATTGGATCTATATCTGCATTTGAGTTTGAAGAATACTCAGGGAAAGAGCTTGTCTTATAAATCAAATAGTCTATGATTCTCTGCCCATAAAACTCTGCTGAATCCATTTGCTTACGTATCAACCAATCAACATCGTTCTTAGTTGCAGCAGTTCCGTTTTCACTATTCTTTTGAGTAATCGAACCATTTGCTATCTTGTAGGATATAAACGGCAATGCTTCCACAATAGCATAATGCACTAAAGCATCTTGTATATAGTCATCAACTAAAGTCTTATAAGCACCTGTCAACGATGCACCATCAACTCCTGCTATATCATTCTCTAACTTCTCATATAACTTAGTTCCCAAGATAGCTTGCAAATGCTTGTCTTGTGAAATTTTAACGAATGGAAGCAAATACTCCGTATCGATGTTATAATTTAGAGCAGTTGAAGTTTTCAACCTGTCCTGTGATATGAATAAAACTGTTGCCATTATCTATTTTTTAAACTTCCTCTATTCGGTGTTGTTATCGGTGCAACTGCTTCCGTTCCTTTCTGCTTAACATAAGGATTGTTACCAACTCGCTTTTCATTGTCAAGACCTTTGTTCGGTAAGAACTTTCCTTTTACTTGCTTTCTAAAGTAGATGCGTCTCATCCAACCATGATAACAATAAACCCCACCTTTCCAAGTAAACAAATCGTATGTGCTTTGCCCCTCAGGTGCAAACTGCCCATTTACTCCTGCTCTACCCATTTTTTTAATGTCCTCGTATCTAAACTCAATGCCAGAATTAGCCATCATTATCATCTCAGTACAAAATGGCCTGCTTGGGTTCTTTGCTTGTTTAGTTGTGGTCTTTGCATATGCATACCTTACTTTATACAAGCCCTTATCTCCCCATTTAGACTTTTCTTCTGCCTTTGCATCTGAATCATTTGGTTGTCTATCAAAACCCTCAAACTCTTTGTGAAAATCAGGATTTGTTGTGTCGACTAACTCCTCACTCATCAACTCGTATTCCTCCTCATCGTTTACCTCTCCGTAAATCTTAAGCTCATCTAGTAATGTTTCAGACTTAGCATCGTCAAGAAATGGTCTATCGTCATGCTTACAAGCACTCATCTTAACACCTGTTTCCTTTTCTTTTGTTTCCTTGTCTAAGTCTTCAATGTCATCTGCAAATTCAATCGGTTGCAATGTCTTAAAGTAAACATCTAAGTGAATACCATTAACTGCAAGCACCTCATCAATAGCATTAATGATTATGTTTTGCTTTGGCTTTATAACTGTGTTATCAAATAGCTGAGATGCAACTTTTATCTCCTCTGCATTGTTACCTAAACCTGTCTTATCTTTAATACCAAACAACATTGGAGATGTAACTCTATGCCCAACTAAAATCTTCTTTGTGCATTCCTCAGATAAGAACTTGTATTGCTCTGCTGCTTCCGAGATAGGTATTTGGTCTATCGTTGTAGCCTGTTGTTGATTATCGTTAAACGATAAAACAAACTTCTTACCACTTGTGCTTGTAAACTTCTGCGTAATCTTTCTTTCAATAGCATCTTGTTCCTCTTTTGTAGGTGTACCATTGTTGAAATTTACCATCATACTAGGAGCAAACCCCTGCTGAATGTTTGTCAAGTGATAGTTTCCTATTTCCTCATCTATTTCACTCCATTGTAAAGAACCTTGATAGTCAACAGGAGAGAAATAGAAAAAGCCTGGCGAGTAAGGGTGTATAACCATGATTTGGCTATCGCTTGACTTACGCTTCCCATCAAATGCATCTATTCTAATAGGTTTAAACTTATCCTTTCTGAACTGCGACCAATCATCTGAGTAGTAATATGCTTGTATCTTTCCATCAACTGCCTTTTCTGGTCTTAAGTTTTGTATTGGAATATGCTTTGCTTTTTTAATTTCAGTCTTGCCCTTGTTCCAAACTACATTAAACGCAGCTTGACCTAGTAACTTTAAATCCAAAGACACTTTTCGTATATCTTCATCTCTAAAAATGAGCTTCATTTTAGCATAGTCTAATGGTCTTTTGTCTGCATCCGTTGCATCAAGACCTTGACCATAAATCATCTCGCCTATACCTGTAATAATAGCATTGTTAACTGCACTACCATTGAACCTATCTATTAGGAATTGATAGTAGTTGTTATCTCGCCCATATTCTACCCACTCCCTTGCAGGGTTCTCCTCAATCTTTGGAGTAGTATAGGAAGCCATTTGTACTAAATTTATCATGCTGCTTAATCTTCTGTGTTATAGTAAACGTAATTTCTTGCAGTTGGGTTTGCATACTCAGTAAATGTAACCTCACTATCTGCATCTATTATCATTGTACCCTCCCATCGTAAACCCAATACAACTGCGTTTGTTGGACTTGTATTTGAGTTGTTTGTTTGCTCATATACAACAACATTGTAAAATGAGTTTGTCTTTAATGCATTAAATGGAGCTGCGTTTGTAGGTACATCAAATCTTATTGCTCTTTGAGATCTGGCAACAGGAGAAATTACTCCGTATGTTGCAACTCTTGTTTGGTCATCTATTACACCAATCAAAAAGTAATTACCCTCAGCATCTACACATTGATTGTAGATATTTAAAGACAATTTATTTGCAGCAATATTTTGTACCCAATGCTCCATTTACTTTTTCTTTTTTACTTTAAACGATTTGTGAACCTCACAACCTCTTTTTTTAGCATACCAATCAGCAAACTGCTCTGCATCTTTGTGCATGTCAAAATATTTTGTAATAGCAATAAAGTCTCCATCTACATGTGTAATTTTGTAAACAGTTTTACTCTTGACTTTAAGTTTATCAAAATATATCATATTATTGAATCGTCTGAGTTATCGCTAATAAATTGAGCTGCCTCTGTTCGTGTCATCAAACAGTTATTTGGATATTTTTTATCTTTACCTAAATCAAGCAATGATGTAAGCTCTCCATCTAACCAACTTGCTTCGAGTTGTATAATATGATATTTAGCTTTGCCAATTTTTACAACAGGGTTAGCACCAAACTTTCTACGATTGTACTTTCCAAGCTCTTCAAAGGTTGGTTTAATGACACCATTTTGAACACCCTCCTCGTTATATTGTGGTATTCCGTAGGTTTTCATCAACTCTTCTGGAATCAATCCTTTAAAAGTCTTTGTATCAAGAGATAAATAAACGTTTCCTCTCATAATTAATTTGTATGTGCAGATAAACCTGCGTTATAATTGTTTTCTACTTCGTCTGATGTTAATGCTCTGTCGTAAACTAAAGCATCACTCACTAAGCCATCAAAGAATTGACCTGCACTAACGCTTGACGTATTCCCTATTGTAATTGGCTGTGTACTATTAAAGTTACCTGTCCAAGATGCACCTGTTTTTGTTTCTACATTTCCATCATTTTTGAAAAATAATATTTGGTCATTTGGTGTATCAATTATAACGGTTATCATTTGCCAAGAATTAATAGTCAAAGAACTAAAATCATTGGAAGTATCAAGAGAATTACCACTTGAATCTTTTGCAAATACTCTAGCAGACGCATTATCTCCTCCAATGCTAATCATAAACTCTCCATTCCCTGTAACCCCTTTAGTAAGGATTCTATTATTTGCTGCTAGACTAAATGGTTTTATCCACGCTTGAATTGTAAAAGCACTTGTACCAAATTGCAAAGTAGAACTATTAGCAACACTTGAGTAACCACTTCCGTCTAAATTAAACGAGTTCAATCTATCTCGAACTGCGTTACCGAAGATGTCTTGTGTTGGTATAGTTGGGTTAGCTATAACGGTTGAGTTTAATGTTGCTGCTCCATCTGTTAGTCTATAAGCACTTGCTGAGGATGAATTTTCAGATTGAGCTCCCCATATTAAAATATCAGCAGTATCATCACTACCTGTTCCACCTCTTAGTCCTAATGAAAAAGTATGATTAGACGTTGTATGTTTAAATTCAAACCTTTGCCAATCAGTTGTTACAATAGCATTATCTCTATCATCTCCTGTAAAAGTATTAGTAAAATATATGTTTTGATTTGAACCATTATTAGACTTCATATATATAGAAATACATTGCGAAGTATTAGAACTATCTAAATCATATATCAAACTTTGGTCTGCGGTTGTTGTACCACTATTTAAATCGCATTGTAATCTAGTTGCATTTTGTGTTCCTATTGGACTTGTGGCAAAATTTGAAGTTACTATTGCAGCATCGCCTGTACCTGCACCTAATTTCGTCCAACTATTATCAGTAAAATCCTCACTATGAGTAACCAAATTACTCCCCTTACTCCAATTCATCATACCTAGTTGTGGTATTCTTGGTTGAGCATCAACGTGGTCAACTCCAAAAAGCAACGCTCCGTGATCGGATGCGGTTACTTCTCGAACGGATACGTTATCTACTGAACCATTAAAAGTTTTTGCTATAATATAAAAGACAGTACCACTAGCCACTTGATTAAAAGTATATGTTCCATTCGCTGTCATTGTACCTCTTGGACTTCCTCCTGCTGATACTTCCACCTCTCCACTTACAAAATCAGATACCTCAATAGTTATTTGATAAGACTTACCTACTTCAAGTAAGCCACCTTGACTTAGATTATTATTTCCTGCTGTACCATCATTTCTTGCCTTACCATTAGTTATTGTCCAACCTGCACCTCTACCCCAAACAGAATCAGTTGCAAAATCTCCATTAATAACCACATCCTCTTCTAAATTAGTTCCACTATCATAAGCTACCAATCCATCGCCCTCGCTCAAAGCCCAATATGCTTTTAAGTTTGTAACGCTTAAAGACGTACTAGGGTTATCTATTGCAAGTTTATTTGGGTTTGCATAATCGTATGTTACATCATCGGTTGTCCACGCATAATCATAAACTTGAATATTTGACATCATACCTGCAAAATGGTCTGATGTTCCTCCACCATCCCACTCTTGCCCAAAGTCAAAAAGATTAACATTATTCCAATAAGGATTGCAAGGTGCAGTACCAATAGAACTACCATCAACATAAAATGTTAAAGTTTGATTACCACTTCCTTGTGGTCTTGAAACTACAAGCCTGTGCCATTCTCCATCGTTATAATTAACTCCTCCACTTAATGGTACAACATTATTATATGCTCCTGCTGAATCATCAAAATATATACCACCTACATTTGCTGAACCTGTCGCAATTGTTTGTGGATTTACTCCAATTTTAAAAATATTTGTAAATTGTTGAGGCCCCCCAGAACTTATTAAAATATTTCTAAAATAGTCAGTTGCAATTTTGTTAGAATTAAACCATATAGCAAAGGTAAAAGCAGTATTATTACTCAATGTACCTGCAAAACTATTTGCACTTACATAAGTAGTAGAACCATCAAACTCTAGAGCCTTACCTGTAAACAACTGGCCTACATTATTGTTGCCAGATTTGTCAGGTGTGATTTGGGTTAGTAGTTTTACGGATACGTTTGTAATTGAGCCTCTAAAAAACTCATTCGCTTGAATATAAATTGTATCTGATGTTGATGCCTCAGTAATTATAGTGTAAGTATCTGCTTCAGTTATAGTAAGCTGAGAATTTGGAGTACCTGTAAAAATCCCTAAAGAACCTGCATCTACCGAATCAACTGTAATTATAGTTTTATATACTTTACCTGGCGTATAAACAACTTGTGATAAATTAGAATTGGCTGTTTGTGTGCCATCACAAGTAGCCTTATTATTAACTACATCAATATCCCAACCTGCACCCTCTGACCAATCAGAATCAGTAGCAAAATCTCCATTAACAACTTCCTCCCTACCTAATGTTTCGCTCGTTTCAAATCCAAGCCACATCTTTAGATTGGTTGTGATAACAGATGCAGCTGCTAATGCACTACGGAAACTACTTATTGTATTTTGTATAATGTTTACTAACATAAAGCCCTATTTTAAAATAAAGCTACTATGTCAGTTGCAGTTGTATCTGTTGCTTTTACATGTGTAACTTGTACAGGTAAAAATGTTCCGTTTGCTATGTTCTTTAATAAGACAGTAGAACCTCCTAAAGTGATAACATTTAAGTTACCTCCTGTACCTACAAATAATGCAGCAGGAGAGTTAAAAGATGCACCTACTATTGCAGTTCCATCACTTGGCGATACTACTAAAGCAGTTGCTGCTTGTCTTACTATTGTATTCTGTGGCATAATCTTGTTTTTTAAGTATATTAATAAATAGTAAACTACCTGTTTTGTTTTAGTATAGAGCAAAAAAAAACCCTCACATCTCTGCAAGGGTTCTAATATTATATACCAGATCTATGAATCTACAACTGTTATTGTAGCACCTAAACCATCAAATATGGTTGTTGTTCCCGGTTCAACAAAAAGAGCAGATTTACGCTCTCTTGATGTTATCGTCAATGTATAGCCACTCATATCGCCAAGAGCTTTACCCAAAGCAACGCTACCACCTGTAACAGTTGCACCATTGTAAGCACCTACTAAATAACATTGCCCAAATCCATTCGCTTCATTCACATTGTTGTCCTCTGTGAATATTTGAAAGCGACCTGAAGTTAATAAGCGAAGTGCAGAAAGTGCTGCCTTGCTTAAATTTGGTAACATTAATGTAGTTACTTGCTCATAAAATACTGTACCATTGTCCTCAGACACAGTTATAGTTTCAGTATATTCTGAGCTTTGTGGGTTTAAAGCATATTTGAAAACATTTGTAGTACCTGCTACACCTGTAAGTTGACCATCTGCGTCAACTGTGTAAGCTCCAAGTGTATCATGATTAGCAAAGTAAACGTTTCTTAAACCACCTACTGCTTCTCTACACTCTAAGCCTCTACCATTTGTTAATAAACATGCCATACCTTAACGAATTATGCGTAAAGAACGATGTCTGCACGAGTAGAGTAACCTACACCTGCATTGAACTTCATTACTAAGTTAACATTATCTGAACCATCAACCATAGTTTGGTCAAGTAGTTTTACCTCAGTCATATCTCCCTCTAAGTCTGTTGCAAAGAACAAGTTAGATTTACGACCTGCTACCATTACGTTAGCTGCCATACCTGGACACCACTTAATTGGAATACCCTCAAAGTTTGACTCAGTTACACCTGCATGGTATTGGTTTAAGTAACCTAAAGCTGCTTGAGCTGAGATGTAAGATTTAAATGCTGCCGTACCCATAAAGATACATAAGTCATCCTGTCCGTAAACTGCATCTGCAATTCCATCACGAACTTTACCAATTTCAGTAATTACGTTTCCTGCATTGATACCACCACCAACTGCTGCTACATCCGCACCACCATCGGCAGTAAGTAACGCTTGGAATCCATCAAACTCTCCACCTGTTGCTGCTGCACCTTGCCAAATTGACTTCTCTACTTGCTGCCCTACTAAAGAACCTGCATAAGAGATTAAGTAAGTTGCAAAGTCAGATTGTAAAGTACCATCTAAACCTGCTCTCATGTTTGCACCTGCCCAAGTTGAAAGCCAATCGTTTTTACACAATGCTCTGTTTACTTGTAAACGCTTTGGAGCAAGAGCTTTCTCAACGTAAGTAACATCTCCTGCACTTGTAAAATCACAAGTTGCATCTGCTACTGCTGCTGCTGCTAAATTAAAATTGTTTAGGTTTACTTTAAATGCTACGTTTGGTAACACAGTCAAGTAACCTTTTGCTAGTGTTTCTCCACTTAGTAGAGATGCACTCATAAACCCTGCTGCCGCTTTCCCTGCGTACAGTTTAGTATACGAATCTGCCATTTCTTAAATATTTTGGTTTTTATTAATTAAATATTGAACTCTTTCTTGTGGGCTTAACTTAGAAAACTCAACCATTGATTTAGTTCCTGTTGTCTTTCCCTCTGGACTTGGAGTAATCTCCTCGCCTACTTTCTCGAACTCCTCAACTTTAGCAACTGCTTCTTCTTTTGCAGTTTTCAAAGTATTGAACTCTTCTTTAATGCTTGCAAACTCTTGTACTAAATTTTCTAGCACTCCAATCGCTTGCACTAATGCGTCTTTTGTTTCGGTGTTAGTTTCGCTAAGTTCCTCAGTTTTTGAATCCTCAACCACTTCCTCAACCACCTCTTCTTCAGGTATTCCGATACGAGCAATAACTCCCTCTTCCTCTACTACTAGCAAAGTACCATCAGCAAAAACATATTCTCCAACAGGCATTCTTTCTCGCTCATCTTCTACAACGATAAACACCTCGTTACCAATCTCAAATGAATCAGCACTAATTATAGTACCATCTTCAAGAGTTGCTTCCTCGAATTTTAAATGTTCTTTTGCTTCGGATAACTCAGCAGGTGTAGGTTCGTTTTCGCTTACCACTTCTACCATACCCAAAATTTCTTTGATTTTGTCTAATGCTTCCATTTTCTAGGGTTTGTTTCTATTCTATTAAATAGGTTTAGTTTTTCTTTGTTTTATTTTCGCTATCCTTGATAATTTGTCTGAGCTTACTCAATACATCTTCTTTCTCCATTTTAATACCCTCAGATTCTTTTGTGTCAAAATAGCCCTCAATAGAAAAACCTTTAACCTCGCCCTCTTTTATATAGTTGCTCCAAACATCTTCGTTCTCAATCTTCATGCAAGCAACCCAAGTTCCAACAGGATAATTAAACCCATGCAATGCAGATTTGTCAATCTTTGAATCTTCAACAATCCAAGTTTCTATTGTGGTAACTCCGTTAACTGCTCTCTCATGTCCTAAAGTAGCAGATTGATGTTTGCTATTAATCATGTAAAGCTCCTCAACTCTGCGTATCGTGTCCTTACTAAAGAAGCAGTTGTACTTTTCGCCCTCTGCATCAACTCTCAATATAGGCATGTCAGGAATCATAACTGCACCCATGACAATGCGTTTCTCATCGTTTAGTGTTGCAAACTTCTGAGGCTTGCCAGATCTAGAGAAATACATAAAGTTTTCTTCTATCGCCGGGTCTTCAACTAAGCTAATAGCAAAAACACCAACATCTGCATCGTTCTCGTTAAGCACAAACTCAACTAATTTCATTTTGTCGTACTTTCTTTTTTTACGCTTTTCTTCGTCTTTCTTTTTCATTATAATACAGTTTGAGTTTTAATGTATAAATCTGCTTCTTGTGAATCTGTAACCTCTTGTGATATTACATAGGCTTGCACAGGAGGAGTATCGTTTCCTTGATTAACTAAATCGTTTAGATTAGCATTTAC
>Ga0181398_1000397_pt1 | contig 13014 bp, 7 predicted proteins | sample 21SPOviralmetaG_FD_130127 | JGI IMG/M metagenome (GOLD analysis project Ga0181398, IMG submission 130127) | Marine viral communities from the oligotrophic San Pedro Time Series (SPOT) site, San Pedro Channel, CA, USA - 21 SPOT_SRF_2011-04-29 | ecosystem: Environmental > Aquatic > Marine > Strait...
AAATACTTTGTACGGCATTTACAACCGGAACTTTAATAACAATTGACATATATACAGGTCAACCCGTAAATCCAATACCATAATGAGTAATATAGTAGCAATAGATAATTTTACGGTAACATCGCAAGAATTTGTAATACCAGGCGGAGGTTTAATAAGCAGCGTTGCTCCTCAGGCTGTATTAACAATAGTGCCCAATCAGGGTTACGAGATTGAAGCAAGTAATTTTACGGTTGTTTCATCAAACCCAGAGGTAGATGTACCTGGTTCTTATTTTACGCAAGATGGCGAAAACGTTATATTGACAGTAGTTTTTGTAACAACAGCAACTATGCCTAACTACAATCTTGATATAAAAATATGTATGCGTGGAGCGGCTCAAGAACTTGGGGTGACAATAGATGGCGATGTGTTTTATGATACACAAAATGCCACGCCGTTGACTAGCACTGTTAGCTATTCTAATTCAGGCCCTGCTGAAAGCACAGAAGAAATATTATCGCAGCTTATACAAGCAGACACAGGTTATTACTTTCAATCTACCCCAACTATATCTCTTAGAACTGGCGACCCTACTGATTACAATCTATATACTTCAGCATCTGTATTTGATTCAAATAATAGATTAACCGCTATAAGAGTTAATGCAGACTACACATATCCTTTTGTAAATCATAGCGGTGATGAAATAGATGTATACGCTCATGCTATTGAAATACCAATTATTTTAGAATATGTAACTGGGTATTCAATAAATACAACGGTTCCAGCTACGCAGACGATTAGGAATCTAGCTATAACAGGTGTTCAAGGGGCAGATTATTCTTTAACAATAGATAATGGTGCTACTTTTTCTAACGGCACAAATGCTATTACAGGTATATTACCGTCTGGCCAAGAGCTTGTACCTATAACATTCCCAGCGGTAACATCGACCCAAACACATAATTTAACATTTGTTGTTCCCGGAACGGATTTAAGCCCTGATTTTAATCAGCCTAATCCAATAGTTTTCCAAAGAAGAGTTATTACTTCTATTCAATTAAGCGGAACAATAACCTCGGGCGATACTGATATTTCAGTTACTAACCCTACGCCATTGCCTTTGGATGCTAGTTATAACTTTACACAAAGCGGCAGCTTGACGCATGATATTACTATTTCGCCTGTAGCAGGCTTCACTATATCATGGACAGCCACCAACTCTTTAGTTGATTCCGATTTTACAAAAACAGAAGCCGATGGTAATTTTACAATAACCCAAGGAGCGAAGCTACTAAATTTAGGAAGTTCTGATTTAACACTTAGAGTTGATATTACTTCGCCATTTACAGGTGTACAGAATATGAGCTACTCGCTTACGGATGACATCGATACTTACATCACTAAGACGTATACATGCGCTACATTTGATTTTGACAATTCACAAAGCGCTGTAGATTCTGTGTATGAATATGCTGATTGCGACACTGGTACAATTACACAAGATACAGTGCTCGCGGGAGGGGTTGTTACAGGGCAATGCGCCCGAGTAGTCCCGGCACCTTCATTAATATCAGGCGATGGAAATCCACCCGCTCTTAATCCAACAATAGAATGCCCATAATATGGATCAAATAACATTAACATTTAGCAGCCCTATACAAGTATCTGTACAAATTGGAGATATACTATATTACACTAACGATCCAATGGGTACAACCGTTGTGAAAATAGGTGATGTGGTGTCAATAAACCACGGGGCAAATACAATTGTATGTAACATAGCTCCGCAAACGGTTAGGCCAACAGCTGCATCGTTTATATTATTTACTAAAGATAATAAAGTTAATACAAGTGGTATATTAGGATATTTTGCAGAAGTTGAACTTAGAAACGATTCATTAAACAAATCAGAATTGTTTTCTGTAGGCTCAGAGATATTTGAGAGCAGTAAATAACATGTAATAATAATTATATGTTAAAAAATAAAATTGAATCTAATAATAATAAATTAAGTAGCTTTGTTGGCGAACTTGAAAGCTTGCAAAACACAATGATTGAAAACAACCATTTAGAAAACGTTTTTGGTGATGGTAAAAACTTAGTTAATAACGATATATTTCGCATCGAAAACGAGTTTGCGGATCAGCTTTACATGCGCAAAATGTATATGCCTGCAGAATGCGTGGTGATAAGCGCGATACATCATACAGAGCATTTTTGGTTTTTGTTAAAAGGCAGAATACTAGTTACAACAGACGGGCAGGAGGTTGAACACATAGCTCCGTGTTATGAAAAATCTATAAAAGGAGCAAAACGATTAATACTATCTTTAGAAGATTCATTATTTATAAATGTACATAAAAACCCCACGAACACTAAAGATATGAAAGAGGTTGAAGAATCTTTGTATTCTATAACCCTTGAGGAATATAATAAAAAAGAAAAACTATGGCAGGAGTAGCAACAGCAATGGCAATTGGAGGCGCGGTAAAAGGACTTACCGGCATAGCTGGCGGTATTATAGGTAGTGGTAAAAGAAAAAGAGAAGAAGCGGCGGCTCAGGAGGAGTACGATATGTTTAAAAATCAATACGCTGAACTTGACACATCTACTTGTATGCTAACTTAGAAAACACTATGGAAGACCTAACGGTTGACCAAAGAGCAGCGGAGTTTCAATTGCAAGCACAGCAACAGGGGCAAGCTAATATTATGGATCAAATGGCTGGCGCAGCTGGCGGATCTGGCATAGCTGCATTGGCGCAAGCTATGGCTAATCAACAAACGCAAGGAGCAGCACAAGCCGCAGCAAGCATAGGACAACAAGAAAGGTCTAACCAAATGGCAAAAGCGCAAATGGCCGGGAGCCTACAGATGGCTGAAGCTGGCGGGGCTGAAACAGCAAGAGGATTAGAATATAAGAAAACAGGCACTCAATTAGGCATGGCTCAACAAAGGTTAGGAGCAGCTAAAGCCGCAAGGGCACAGGCTACGCAGTCTATTATGGGTGGCATAGGAGATTTAGCAGGAGCCGCGGCCTCTGGAATTGGAGGTGGCGCAGATGGAGGTTTTGGATTTGGCGGTGCATCAGTAACCGGCCAACAGTAAAAAATTAAATTATGGCAAAGAAACAAGGTATAAGTTATTCCGCAGACGCAGGCTTAATACGTGGCGAAGGCGCTATGCGACAAGCTGGCGGCTTTGTTGATATAGCCGGTTCAATGAACAAAGGCATAGACCGACAAATGAAAGTTTTGCAACAGGCCGCGGAACAAAGAGAAGCTAGATCTCGGGCTAGAAACGCAGAGGTTAAAAATTATCTGCAAACGTTTAATTCAAATGTTGATGTATCTGCTTTATCACCGCAAAACCAAAAAGAAATTAACAATTTTTTAATGGGTGTAAAAGATAGGTACGCGGCCGCAGCTAGCGCTATAGTTAATTTCACCCCAGGCACTCCTGAATACATGGAGCAGCTTGATATTATGAATAATGAAAAAAACGCTATAGCAACAGCTAAGGCAGAAATTGACGGTTTTAAAGACTCAAAAGTTAATTATTCCGAGTCTGTTAAAGATCAATCTGAAGGAAACAGTGAGTACGAATCTAGCATGGCGGGCCTTGTCTTTACAGGCAGAGCGCCTCTTAGCCTTAAAGAAAACGGTCAATTAGTATTCCAAGATAAAGAAGGTAAAGGTATAGATTATAAAGACATTAAAATGCCTTTTAAGCAAGCTTATCAGCAGGCTATAGAATATAACGATCTATTTACCCCTATTTATAGTTCTGGTTCGTATGACGCTACCAAGCAAAAAATGTTTGAAGATAGGATAAAAGCTTTCGCGTTAAATAACCCGGAGGCGATGAAATCAATTGTAGCTGATAAACTAAGTAGCTTTGGGAATTTTGAAACCTTAATACCATTATTAGATGACCCTAATCTTTCGCAAGAGCTGGTTAATGGATTTGTAAAAATATCAAGCGAAGCAGCACGCGGTGCAGCGGCAAATGGTAAACAAGCAAAAATAAGCAATCAAAAAGAGTCTAGGCGTACGCAAGAATATATAGGATTTGCAGACACTATTAGACAAGGTAAAACTATTAAGGGAGGTATACCAGTTAGAAGAAAAACCAACCAGTTTTTAGTAGTAAACAAAGACGGTTTATATGAAGTTCGTAATGACGATGGCGTTCGTTTAGATGTAACAGATCCAATGACAAAAGAAGAAGCTTTAATTTTTAGCGGGTATTCAACTTATTAAATATAATATAATATGAGCGGATTTAAAAAAGGTGACAAAAGTATCACACGCGAAGAGGCTACTATAAACGCGGAAAGCCTTGGGATTAGCGTTGAGGAATGGGCGAGTGATTTTGGCTGGGAAAGCGACTTAAAAGATGATTTTCAAACCGGGGTTGCGGGGACGGATGCGCCTGTAACTCCAGTAGCAACACCAAGCAGGGCATCCATAATAGCGAAGCCACAAGAGAGTACGGAATTAGACTTGGATCCTGGTTTATTGGAATCACAACAAAGAGCTGATGGATTTAAATTGCCTAACGCAGATGGTTTACTTAAAATATACCAAAGCGGCGAAGGTTATAACCCAATAACAGGGGCTACGCGTAAAAAAGAAATAATTTTATCAGAAGGAACTCGCAACGAAAGAAAAGGAATAGGCTGGGAAGAACCAACACCAGAAGAAGCAACGGCTTGGAAGCTCTATAACTATGGGCAAGCAAAAACAAAAAGCAACAAGCGCGGCCGTGAAATTGAAAATCCTCTTTATGTAGAGGAAAAAGATATTAACTTTTTTGTAAACGAAACAATAAAGCAAGAAGATTTAGATATTGCTTACGATAATTACGCTTATAATAAAGGCAAGACTACAAATTTCACTGACAAGTATTACCCAAATCTACCCGAGTCAATAAATAAAGTTGATTTCCAAGGCTACTTAGCTAGAAATGGTTACGACGAAGCTATTACTGATTATGAGCAGCAAGGCATGTTTGATCAAGAAACATTAACATATTCGGATCTTGAAGAGAATGCTTTAGAGGAGGACAAATTATTTACTATGCTAGTCGAGTATAACGAGCATGTAAATAGACGTAATCGCAAAAAGGCGGCGCTACAGCACGCTAAAAGCAATCCTGACTTATATAAAGATGCTGATACAATAGACGAAATTGAAAATATAGCTTTTGACATTGATCAATACAATACAAATAAGCAAGGCAAAGATGCTTATGTAAAATTACCCAATAAAGACTTTTTATATGAGTCATATAGTTGGTCTGAGGAAAACCAAAAAAATTTAGCTGCATATAATGAATCTGTTCGCAAAAAAAATCTTGCGGATTACGAGCAAGACAAGGATAGAAATATAGTTAGAAAGGGATTTGATGTTGTTTTTAACCCATTTATAAGCGCTATAGAGGGGTTTGGTCAAGAATCAGTTGATTTTGGTTTGTGGGTAACAGACTTAATAGGGTTTGATACATGGTCTGAAAATCAGTCTGCACTTAGGTCTTTACGCAGACGTAATGAAATTAGCACAATGGATTACCGCTACGCAAACGGCTTAGAGGCTGTTTATACTGACGGTAGAAATTATATATTAGGTGAAAATGGCGAGATTTGGGATACTAAAGCCGAAAAAGAGATTAGCAGAATACTAGACTCAAAAGATTATGAAAAGCTAAGTAATTTTTTACAAGAAAACGGAGAAGAAGATTACCACATAAGCGCAAGAGGCTCAAGCAAAATATTCGGAACAACTGTTGGCAGCTTAGGGTTTCAAGTAGCAGGACCTAAAGGCGTTGGGCTAGCTAGAACAGCGGTAGGCGCAGCGAGAGCAAAAGCATCTTTAAATATGCTAGCTAAGGCTGGTAAATTAGGCAGATTTAAATCCGCTGCTGAGTATGCCAGGTATGCTAAAAGAGCTCAAGCGGGTAAAAACAAAGGAGCTTATTTAGTTAAAAATACAGAAACCTTTGGTATTAAAATGCCGAAAGTAAAAGCTTCACCCGAAGTTATAAATGCTACAATGTTCCAAGGTTTATACGGAGCTTCTCATGGTTATAACAATACTATGAGAGCAGCTTTGGATGCTAACATGTCCACAGAGGACGCCGATGAGCTAGCTAGAATAGCAAGTGCTGAAATGGCCGCGCTATATACACTTACAGGGCCGTTAGCCCCTAAGGTTCCACAGCAAAAGCTTTTAGGTAGATTGTTTGATCCTAAGAATAATGTATATAAACGTTTAACAACAGCTTATAATACGGCTAAGAAAGGCAAAGCAAATCCATACGCTGCTGTTAAAAATGAATTTTCAAGAGCAGTACAATCTGTATTTAATAAAAAAACAGGTGGGCTGTTTGCCGCAGAGGGCGTTAAAGAAGTTGTGCAAGAAAACGTACAACAATTAGGTGAAACATTTCTTGTTAACCCAGACATCAATCTTAGAGCGGGTAAAGATATTTTAGAAACAGAATATACTTTAGAGCAGTTTGTGGAAACATCAATATTGTCTTTAGCTGTTGGTGGGCTATCCGGTGGTATATCGGGGGTTAGCTATAAGTATAATCCTAATAAGTTAATGGATTTAATGACCGTTAGCGCAGATACAGAAGGGGCTTCTACAAGACTTGATTATTTGGTTAATGAAAACCAAATTACACGCCGGCAAGCAAATCAAATATTAAAAGATGCCGATGCTGTAAAGTTTTCTTTTGGAAACAAAAAAGTACCTGAATATATGATCGAGTTAAATCCCGATACATATGTTAAAATGGCTAGAAATTCATTAAAAATTAATGAGCTAGAAACAGAAAAAAGTCAATTAGACAAAGGGCTGCAAGGCGACTTAGAAGCTCAAATAGATAAACTAAACCAAGCACAGAAAAAATTAGCCAAAGGTGAAAATATAGCAGAAATATATAAAGACACTAAGTTTCTCAAAAAAGTAGCCGGCAATGATGGTGTGGTCGTCCTTAAAAATAAGGCTGAAGCTATCGCTAAGAAGTATAAAGGTAAAGATTTGTTTAGCAATGGTTTTATGGAGGAAGACGGCAAGATTGTTATAATGTTGGATGTAGCCGCGGAGAATAGCCAAATTTCAGTGGCGTCGCACGAACTCTTGCACAAAATACTAAAGGCTGAATTTACAAACGATGGCAAGCCGACAGAGTTGCAAACTAGAATATTAACAGAATTTAAAGGTATACTTAAAAAGAATGGTTTATTAAAAGCCATTGAAAAGCAGCTAAAGCTAAATTACTCGGATATAGACACGGTACATATGGACGAGTTTTTTACAGCGTTTTCTGATATTGTTGGTACTAAATTAAAACTTGGACAAGATGTTAGTAAGCTAGGCGAAAGCTTTTGGCAAAGTGTAGGTAGATTTATAAGCAGGTTATTACGAGGTAGGCTAGGCACAAAACAAACATTTGATTCTGGTCAGGAGGTATTTAATTTTATTATAAATTATCAAAAGAATTTTCAAAAAGGTAAGCTATCAAAACTATCATTAGCTAAAATAAAAGCAGGTGAGGGCATTAAAGGTAAAAAATCAAAGTCAATTACGGCACCTGAGAAGTTTACTCAAGAAAATAAAGATGGCATGTTCCAAGATGGTAACAAAGCCTTTAATGAAGCGGCTGGGCTTTATGGTTTAAATTTAAAAATAAACCCCGATGGCACACCCAACTTTACAAAAGAACAATGGGACGCCGTTGATGACGATACTAAACTAGGTATTGGATTTTTGGTTGGTGAACAATACGCTACATATGTAGCATACAGAATGAAATCCAGAGATCAAGTCCCTAGATACGATGAGCTCAAAGATGAAATAATAAATAGAGCCGCAACAGGTATTCAAAAGGGAGATGACGGTATACCTTTCTTAATAAAATCATACGACCCCGAGGGTGGTACAAAGCTTAGTACGTATATATTTGGCCAAATAGACAATAGGCTACAAGGGGTAATTAATAAAACTCCAGGATTTGGAGAAATTACTACTGAAGCAGCCCCTTCCGAGCCAGGTAAAAAACAGCTTGTTGGCGACGAAAGCGCAGAGCAAGAGATTACGAAAAAAACACGTAAAGGAAAAGAAAAGAAAAAGGTATTTAAAAAAGCAGCGGATGAAATAGTTATTATTGGTGATGATAATAAAATATCTACAATAGACGAAACGTTTTCTACTTCCTTTGCTGAAAAAGTTAAAAAGCTTTGGGCTACTGGTAAATACAATATTGCTGATTTTGGTTTTAGACAAGCGCTACTTAAAGACGGTAGGACTATGTTTGTAAACCAGATTAGAGACATGATGGACCGAGCGTCTAACTGGAATAACTCTACTAAAGTTGGTAATAAAGACAAGCGCGCTAACTATGATTCTTTTGTAGATGCTAATTTCCAATCTATATATAATCTGATGACGGTTGATCAGGTATCTGCTAGATTCCCGTTCTTAATAGAAACCGCTTTAGATGAAAACGGAAAAGAAATACCAATGTCCGTTGATGAGGTTAAAGCATACAACGATGCAATTGATCGCGGCGAAAGCCAAGCTAAAAAAATAAAAAACATATACGCTAATAATAAGCTGCGTATTAAAAAACCATATAGTGCAGAGGTAAAGAAAGAAGGTACTGAATATCTAAAAGCAAATGATAGACCTACCAATGTACGTAACGCGAGGAAAGTATCTTTAGCTGAGGTTATTGCTGATCAAATGCTTAAAGACGAGTTGCCTGACGTGTTAAGAGCAGAAGGCTTAGAAAACGAAGCAGCTATACAAGAAGTTGAAACGCAAATTGGTAGACGTAAATATTCTATATCTAGTTTATCGCCAACTGAATTTAATAAATTTGAACTTAATAGAGCTGAATTTTTTAACCAGCTGAGAACCTTAATGGGCGGCAAATATACTGAAGCCAGTATAACTAGAGCTGTTAAAAATGTATATCCCGATTTTTCAAAAGAGCAGCACAAGTCTATAGGTAAACAATTTTTTAAATTGCTTAAACCTTTATCACCTGATTTTGAATCAGAGCTTAAAGCAGAGGGCAAAACATTTGAAGACTACCTAAATGATATTGCGGCAGATATAGATGGCCAATCGACCATTACAGCAATGACTAATGCCTACGATTCTGTTTCAAGTATGTTTACAGACTGGAACAACGTAGAGCGCTCCCGGATTGTAGTAGAATCCGCTTTAGAAACTATGGATATACAAACCGCTGTTGCATTCACATCGGCTTCTTTTGCTAATTCAGGCAGGGTGGGAAGATGGATTGATGGCGTTTTGGTTCCTTCGAAAACGCATAGGTCAGATTTATACGCCGGTCAAGCGCAGGTTATAGAAGCGCTTAATAGAGCTGGGTTTAATATAAAAAGTATATCACCTACAGAGATAGAATTAAATACAGGTAAAGTACTTAAAAGAAAATATTCCGCAACAGGTAATGTTCTTAAGGGACATTTAACCGGTAAGTTTGACGCAAAAGCTGATAAAGCAAACGCTGAGGCGGCGTGGAATTACACAACAACAATATTACAAAGTATTAAGGGAGCAGACGCTGCGGTGCAGGCTATGGTGATGGCTTCATTAAACTCTGGTACCAATACAGCATTAAGATCCGCTGCCCCTGTTACTTACAGAAGCTCAGTACTACCTACTATGGAAACTAAAAAATATAGGTATGAGCACGGTGTTCCAGCGCGGGTTGTGTTAGCTCATATGTATGAGGTTATTGTGAAAGGCAATAAAGACATCGATCTTGATGCGCTAAAGTCAGATTACCAAGTTGCTATTATACCAGTTGAAATGGATAAAGTGATTGGCAAATCTGGTTATCAGCAAGTTATGATAGCAGGGTATAAGCCAGGCGAAACACCTTGGTGGAAAAGATATTATAATTTCGCTACAAGAGGCAAAGTGCAATACGCATTAGAGTCTTTAGAAGATGGATCTATTATTGGCCAACAGTACGCTGATTATTTTAATCAAAAAGGCTTTAAGCCTGAGGTTAAAAAAGACGCTGAAGCTGAAGTTAAAAAAATAACGATACAGCAAAAAGCTATAAACAATGCCCGCAAGCGTTCTTACACCTCGAACCCTAAAGGTATTAGTGTATATGACTTTGATGATACACTGGCGTTCAGTAAAAGCCAAGTGATTGTAAATAAAGACGGTAAGACATATAAAATAACACCTGCAGAGTTTGCTAAAAATAGCGAACAATTAACCGCTGAAGGAGCAACATTTGACTTTAGCGAATTCAATAAGGTTGTTAAAGGTACACCAGGCCCTCTTGCCCCAAGGCTTAAAAAAGCGATTGAAAAGTTTGGTAATAAAAATATATTTGTATTAACTGCTAGACCTGCAGAATCGGCAGTTGCTATACACGCATTTTTAAAAGGTATAGGCTTAGAGATACCTCTTGAAAATATAACTGGACTTGCTAACGGCGCACCCGCCGCAAAAGCCGCCTGGATGGTTGGCAAGGTCGCGGATGGGTTCAACGATTTTTACTTTGTGGATGATCACATGGGTAATGTTAAAGCTGTTAAAGAGGTGCTTGATGTATTTGACGTTAAAGGGAAAGTGCAGCAGGCAAGAGTGAAAAGGAGTATGGGATTATCGCAAGATCTTAATAAAATGATTGAGCGTAATAAAGGCGTTGCTGCAGAAGCTGTATACTCTAAAATTAGAGCGCGAAAAGAAGGTGCTAAGAAAGGTAGATTTAAAGTTTTCTTACCGTATGGGGCAGAGGACTTTAGAGGGCTAACGTCATACGCATTAGCCGGCAAAGGCAAGCAAGGCGAAGCTGATCAAAAATTCTTTGAAGATAATTTGGTTGTGCCGTATATGAGAGGTATATCTGCTATGGAAAAAGCTAGACGGGCTCTTAAAAATGATTTCGCTATATTATTAAAAATGTTTCCCGGAATGAAAAAACGCCTGAGCAAACAAATTGGCGATACAGATTACACCGTTGATCAAGCTGTGCGTGTATATTTATGGACACAGCAAGGCCAAGAAGTTCCCGGTATATCTAAAAGAGACCAAAAGAAATTAAATAGCCTTGTGGCAAATGATCCTGATTTATCAGCGTTTGCTGATGGTCTTCAAACAATATCAAAGCAAGAACAATGGCCATCACCCGCGGAATACTGGGTAGCGGGCTCTGTATTAAAAGATATTAATCAAATAAACGAGGTTGGAACAAGATCTGAATATTTACAAGAGTTTAACGATAATGTAGATATTATATTTGACGAAAAAAATTTAACTAAGCTTGAGGCTTTATACGGTACTCGTTATGTAAACGCTTTAAAAAACTCTATAGCGCGAATGAAGTCTGGCAGAAACAGACCGGCACAACCTGGCGCTTACGAGCAACAATGGTTAAACTGGGTTAATAACTCTGTCGGTACTATAATGTTCTTTAACCGTAGGTCAGCGGCAATGCAGATGTTATCATTTGCTAACTTTGTAAATTGGAGTGACAATAATCCGTTAAAAGCTGGTTTGGCATTTGCTAATCAGCCGGCTTACTGGAGCGCATGGTCGAAGATATTCAATTCCGATAAACTTAAAGAACGTCGGGGCGGTTTAAAATCAGACGTACAAGAGCAAGAGATAGCTAACCAAGCTAAAAACAGTAAAGACAAAGCAAGCGCTGTAATTGCATACTTATTAAAAATAGGTTTCACGCCTACTCAAATAGCGGATAGTTTTGCCATTGCGACAGGAGGAGCTACGTTTTTAATTAACAGAACAAAAACTTATAAGAAGCAGGGTTTATCACAGGCAGAGGCAGAAGCAAAAGCATTTGAAGACTTTAGCGCTATATCCGATGAGACACAGCAATCAGGTGACCCTATGCTTGTGTCTGCACAACAGTCGAGCCATTTAGGGCGTCTTATATTGGCTTTTCAAAACACGCCGATGCAATACACTAGATTAATGAAAAAAGCTGGCCAGGATCTTATAAACGGCCGTGGCGATGCTAAGACCAATATTAGTAAGATAGCTTATTACGGGTTTGTGCAAAACCTTATATTTAGCGCATTGCAAAATTCATTGTTTGCGTTAATACCAGGATTTGGTGATGAAGAAGAAGATGATGAAAAATACGAAAGAATCATTAATACAAAGGCTGAAAGAATTGTTAATTCTATGGTGGACACTATTCTTAGGGGATCCGGACTAACAGGCGCTGTTATATCAACATTAAAAAATGTTATTAATAGATATTACAAAGAAGAGAAAAAAGGTTATAATGCTGATCACGCTTATACACTATTAGAACTAGCGAACGTATCACCACCTATAGGTTCTAAGATGAGGAAAGTATACGGCGCAATTCAAACTAAGAAGTTTGACAAAGATGTAATGGAAGCTCAAGGCTGGGATGTTACTTTAAATGGAAGATTTAACATATCACCTAATTACGAAATATTAGCATCACTTTCATCTGCTGGATTAAACCTGCCGCTAGATAGAGCTTTAGCTGAATTAGACGGTATATCCGAAGCACTTGACGCCCGTAATACATCTTATCAAAGAATGATGCTAGGTCTTGGTTGGAGAACCTGGGATGTTAACGCTAAAAAAGAAGAGGAAGAATTTGTTAAAACAGAAGGTAAAGCTAGAAGAAAAGCTGAGGGTAAAATTAAAGCCGCTAAAACTAGAATAGAAAACAGAAAAAAGAAACTAGCTGATTACGCTGCTATGACACCCGAGGAAAGAGCGGATTATGACGCTAAGCAAAGAGCAAAACGAAGCGCGTCTGCTCGTAAAGCCGCGGCAACCAGAATAGAAAATAAAAGAATAAAAGATTCAATAGATTTCGAATCAGGAAGAAAAGTAAAATTTTAATATGGAACCATTTAACATTAGAATACAAAACATAACGCAAGGCACAAAAAAACCTGTTAACCAAGAGGTAACGCAAAATGCTGATGGTAGCGGTGGGCCTATTGCTATTGCTAAGCAGG
>Ga0181398_1000403_pt1 | contig 12874 bp, 12 predicted proteins | sample 21SPOviralmetaG_FD_130127 | JGI IMG/M metagenome (GOLD analysis project Ga0181398, IMG submission 130127) | Marine viral communities from the oligotrophic San Pedro Time Series (SPOT) site, San Pedro Channel, CA, USA - 21 SPOT_SRF_2011-04-29 | ecosystem: Environmental > Aquatic > Marine > Strait...
AGAAGTGTATTACCACAAAGTATGATGACTGAATGGATATGGTCAGGAACTTTATATGCATTTGCTCGTGTATGTAATCTAAGATGTAAACCTGATACACAAAAAGAAACAAGATTTATTGCTAACAGTATAGATATGTTTATGCGAGAAGATTTTCCTGTGAGTTGGAAATATCTATGTCCAGAAAAAGGAATAGAATCAATTAAAGGCGTATGATTGTATCGGCACTAATACAAGAAGTTGTAAATTTACCTCAAACTGTTTTAATAACAGGTGTCGGTAAAGTAAATGCCACTATGGTTCTAGTAGATCATATAATCAAACAGAAACCAGAACAGATAATTAATTATGGTACTGCTGCTAAATGTTCTAGAAAAGTTGAGGTCGGTAAAATATACGAGATTAGAAAATTCATACAAAGAGATATGAACGCAACACAATTAGGATTCGAAACTTATCAAACACCTTTTGGTAAAGGTATGATAGATACAGGTTTACCTAATTCATCTTTTGGTAGAGACGATCTTGTCTGTGGTACAGGTGATAACTTTTGGGAAGGCGATAGTCAGTTTACTGCTGAATATGATGTTGCTGATATGGAGGCGTATGCCTTGGCGTCTGTATGTGAAGAATATAAGATACCTTTCAGATGTTTTAAATATATTTCAGATGAAGGAAATGCAGATCAATGGGAAGAGAATTGTAAGAAAGGAGTTGAGTTATTTAAAGAGTATGTTAAATGAAACACTATTAAAACACTTAGAAGAACACGCTAACGAAGATAAACTACCTATTTTAGATAGTCAAACATTCAGTAGATATACTGATGAATTTGGTCGTGATGTCTTTCGTTGGACACTTGCTGAATATATCGCTAAAGTAAGACCAGAATTTCCTTTAAATGTAATTTCATATGACGAAATGAAAGACAACATAATAAAATTAAGTAAATTTGATACAAGTAAAATATGTAGACCTAGAGATCAATCAGATGAAGTTGTAGGTGAAAAGTATGATGATTATGAATATTCATATTCAAAATATGGATTAGGTATTATAGACGCCTCTTCTCTATATAATAAATGTAGTAATTATTTTCATCAACATTTAAGATTGGATTGTTCAAGTTATAGTTTTAGAGCACCTAGTGAAGTTTTTAGAAATGGTAGTGCAAAAGATATATGGAGAACTTTAGGTGCATTATGGAGAGGTGTGAATAGTACTAAAGATTTATCGCCACATAGTTATAGAGAGGCAATAAGACTAGGTACATATATCGCAACACAATTTAAACCAGTTGTTGCAAAAGCAATATACGATATGACCAATGCAAAAACGGTATTAGATACTAGTTGTGGTTGGGGTGATAGACTTGCTGGTTTCTTTGCTAGTAATGCAACAGAATATTATGGTAGCGACCCAAATCCAAACACATACAAACAATATATGAAACAGATTGAGGAGTACAGTAAATTTTTTCCTAACAAAAAAGTTAAGATATGGAATTGTGGTGCAGAGGATTTACCTTATGATGAACTACCTGATATTGATGTTGCGTTTACAAGTCCACCTTATTTTTCTACTGAAGAATATAATAAAGGTGGTGATAAAGAAGAGAACCAGTCTTGGTTTAAATTTAATGAATATGAAAAGTGGCGGGATGACTTTTATTTACCAGTTGCCGAAAAGAGTATGAAAGTATCTAGATTTATGTTTTGTAATATTATGGATCCCAAAATCAAAGGTACACGCTATCGTTCTAGTGATGAATTGGTAAATCATCTAAAAGATAAATTCTTAGGTCAAATTGGTATGAGAATTATGCAAAGACCTAAATCAGATAAATTATTTAAAGACGAAAAAGAGAAGGCAGAATTTAGATCAAAGACCTATATAGAAAATGTTTGGTGTTTTGGTGACAAAGATTTAGACTTGTTTAGAGACTCAAGAAAATCTACATTAGAAGGATTTTTTGCTTGATTGTTTCTTATAAATATGATATAATATATTATTATTCGGGAGTGATTTTAAAATGACAGATTTTTTCAAACAAATTATTAAAGAGACTGGTAATGAATATGCCAGTATAGTATCTGAAGGCGTTGAGGCAGGTGATGTTTCTAACTTCATAGATACCGGTAGTTATATATTCAATAGTTTATTATCAGGTACCATTCACGGTGGTTTACCTGCAAACAAGATTACTGCTCTTGCTGGTGAGAGTGCTACAGGTAAAACATTCTTTGTATTAGGTGTAGTAGATAACTTCTTGAAGAAGAATCCAGGTGCTGGCGTTATTTACTTTGAAAGTGAATCTGCATTGACAAAAGATATGATTGAAGAACGAGGTATTGATTCTTCTCGTATGATTATTATGCCAGTAACCACAGTACAAGAATTCAGACACCAAGCAATTAGAGTGTTAGACAAATACATTGAGCAAGATAAGGCAGATAGAAAACCTATGTTGCTCGTCTTAGATAGTCTAGGTATGTTATCGACAACAAAAGAGATGGAAGATACCGAGGCAGGAAAAGAAACAAGAGATATGACAAGATCACAAATTGTTAAGGCGGCATTCAGAGTCTTAACATTGAAACTTGGCAAGGCACAAGTGCCACTTATTATTACCAATCACACCTACGATGTCATTGGTTCTATGTTCCCGACTAAAGAAATGGGCGGCGGATCTGGTCTCAAATATGCGGCTAGTTCCATCGTCTATCTCTCTAAGAGAAAAGAAAAAGACGGGACAGAAATTATAGGTAATATAATTCATTGTAAAAACCACAAGTCAAGATTGACTAAAGAAAATAAAATGGTTGATGTGAGACTTACATATGATAAAGGTTTAGATAAACATTATGGTTTATTAGAACTAGCATTAAAGCATGGTATATTTAAACAAGTTTCTACAAGAATAGAATTACCAGATGGTTCAAAGACTTTCGGAAAAACCATCAACAATGATCCAGAGAAGTATTATACTCCAGAAATTTTAAAACAATTAGATGAGGCGTCAGCCAAAGAATTTAAATATGGTATCGAAGAGCAAGAAACAGACCCTACCTAAACACGAAGTTGATTATGTCTTTGTTGAAAAACGAGATCAAGAAATGGCGTCAATCAAACTTATTAGTGGACCGTATGAAGATATAGTGTATCACTATGGGAATGTTCAATTTGCAAAAGAAGAGAATGAGGATGGCAATCTACCTATGAAATTTGATTATACAGTAGATCAAAATTTTGTGGATGCTAATACTGATAGCCAAGAATTCATCAATCATATTGGAGATATATTAATACAAGTAATGGATCAGGAGTTGAATGGAAGAAAGAATTGAAAGAACTAGTTTAAAACACCTCATACACACCGAAGAATATGCTAGAAAAGTTTTACCTTTTCTTAAAGAGGAGTATTTTACAGATAGATTAGAGAAGTTAATCTTTAGAGAGATTAGTTTTTTCTATGATAAGTATAATACTGCTCCAACAAATGAAACACTTGCAATCGAATTAAATGCAAGAAAAGATATCAACGAAACCGAGTTTCAAAATATTACTAGTACAATCGCCACATTTAAAAATGAAGAAATCAATCTAGAGTGGTTAGTACAAACAACAGAAAAGTTTTGCAAAGACCGTGCTATACATAATGCCATCATGGATGGTATTCATATTCTAGACGGTAAAGATAAAACACATACACCAGAATATTTACCAGAACTATTATCTAATGCATTGTCTGTATCATTCGATCAAAAGATTGGTCACGATTTTATAGAAGAGGCATCCCAACGATATGATTTCTACCATAGAAAAGAAGAACGAGTCGAATTTGATCTAGACTTTATGAATCGTATTACTCGTGGTGGTGTGCCGACTAAAACTCTAAACATTATTCTTGCAGGTACTGGTGTCGGTAAAACTTTGTTTATGTGTCATCTTGCTGCCGCAAACTTGCTACAAGGCAAGAATGTATTGTATATTACACTTGAAATGGCTGAAGAGAGAATTGCCGAAAGAATAGACTCCAATCTTTTGAATGTTGCTATGAGTGATCTACCTGAACTACCAAAAATGATGTATCAAGATAAGATCAAACATCTAGAAGAAAAGACTACCGGTAAATTAATCGTCAAAGAATTTCCTACTGCTTCTGCTCATGCTGGTCATATGAAGATACTGCTCAACGAACTTGCTATGAAGAAAGATTTTAAACCAGATGTTATCTACATTGACTATTTAAACCTCGCTGTATCGTCTCGGTTGAAGGCAGGATCGCAAGCAAACTCATATACAATAGTCAAGTCTATCGCTGAAGAACTTAGGGGTCTGGCAGTCGAATTTGATCTACCTATTTTCTCAGCAACACAAACGACCAGAACAGGTTTCGGTTCTACTGATATCGGTCTCGAAGATACTTCCGAGAGTTTCGGTCTACCGGCAACAGCAGACTTTATGTTTGCTATCATATCTACCGAAGAACTAGAAAAGAAAGGTCAGTTTCTTGTAAAACAGTTAAAGAATAGATATAATGACCCTACAATCAATCGTAAGTTTATGTTGGGTGTTGATAGATCAAAGATGAGAATATATGATGTTGAACAGTCTGCCCAAGATGATATGGTAGACGCTAATCAACAAGAAGAACCAGAGAAGTCTGTATTTGATAATACAGAAACAGCAAAACGATTAAACAAATTTTCAGATTTTAAAATATAATGGCACGAAAAAAGAAAAAAGTAGATAAAGATATCGAAGAGTGGAATAAAAAAGTAAGAGCACTCGGCGAAAAGAATAGAAACAAATTAATGAAAGCTGTAAAGAATAAAAATGCCTAGAAGAAGAGAAAGACGACCACCTAGAACAAATGTCAAGTTATCTTACGAGACTGTAATGGTCAAGAAGAATAAATCAATAGTATATCAATGTATCGAGAAACCCACTGGTTCTATTATATGTGAAAACTTTTTTAAAGAAGATACTGACGCTATAACTAAACACCAAAACAAACATAAACAATGGGAACCTAACGGTGGTATTGTTGATTTTCTCACATTAGGTAAAATAAACACTTGACAATTACGACATAATACATTATAAATAGTGTTATGTCAGCAATAGATACAGCATATGCAGAAAGCGCCCAAGCAATATTTTGTGCTATGGCAGATTATTTGGGCGAAGCTAGATCAACACAAGTATTAAATCTTAAAAAATACCCAACTTTTGAAGATTTTGAAGATGTTAAAAAAAATCAAGAGTATCTTCAAACAGCATTAAAAAGAGTGTCCGTAGATATGCCTGTTGAGAAAATTTACGATTATATAAGAAGAAAAAAAGATTGGTATAAGTCCTCTGTTTTAATTGCAAATAAAATAGTTAAAGATTTAAAAACTATTGATAGTGATTTTACTATTGACCAAAGAGGATTTAATGATGGTAAGATGTTCTATCTTAGAGGTGATAATGATGTAATGAAAATTATGGACAAGTTATTTGGTTTTGCAAGAGACTCAAAAGTAACCAAAGTGTTATATGAAACAGCAGGTGTTATTCCTATTAAACAGATTAATAAGTGGAGTCCTGCAGATATATACTTTGCTAACCCTACTGCCAAAAAAGAATTATCAAATGAGTTATCAGACGCTACGAGAAGTAAAGATAAATATACTTTTCAACGATTAAATAAATTAATAAAAGATTTAATAAATCAAGGTGCTTTACTACCACTATCATTGAAGAAAACAACAAGAAGTGTAAAATTAGAAAAAGTAAATTTCAGTCCTGCAAGAAAAGAAAAGATATTAGACTCAGTAAAATTTAAAGGAACAAATAATTGGACACCATATGTAAGACTTAATGCAAAAGGTATACCAGATAGAAATGCCAAACTAAGAGACTCTTTTAATGGTGTAAAAAAAGGAGGTAAAACTAGCGGAAGAACTTTAAGACTTAACATAGAGATAGGTGGTGCCGCTGGTAATATAGGAATGAGACATGACCCATCTACTGGTAGATTAGTCACCGAATTTATAGGTGGCGGTGCAGAGGCAAGAGGGGGTTCAGTAGCGTCAATAGATATATTGTGTAAGATACTTGCTACTGTTAGTAAGACACAGGCAGCTTATGTTCTTCAAGCATATAGAAAAGGTGATACAAAATTTAAAGTGGCAAAAAACGCACTACAAAAAGATAAATCAAAACTTAGAACCTTACCTGGTAATATAATCTCAGCAAAACTTACTGCATACGATCACTATTTAGCGATTGCTAGTGCTGAGAATATTACAAATAAAGTGTTTGGTGGACAATTTGGGTTAAAGAAATTTCTCAACAACCCAAGAAATCGTAAAGATGTTGAACTATTTGTTAGAATGTTATTTCAATATGTAACCTCTAGAGATCCTAAGTCTGCTAGATTTGTGGTTGCCAAATAAGATTGTATAAATAATAGTATGTCAACAGAAAACAAATATTGTGAAGATTGTGGACACGATTGTCCTGATATGTGTCAGGACTCTGCTTGTGATTGTAAGTGCTGTAATTAGCACATTGACTATATTATATTAATGGAGAAGGCGAAGGAATGCAAGGGTTTATACACTACCTCGAAGAGGCAAAGAATACCCACCTAGAACATTTAGAAGATGAAATTATTAATAATGGTAGCCGTGGAGCGTTAAACGCTATAAATTTTCTAAAGTCCGTAAGACGGATGTTTCAAGGCGGATCAGGAAGAACTAGTTTGACCGTTAAGTGGGATGGGGCGCCGGCAATAGTCTGTGGTCGTAATCCTGATAATGGTCGTTTCTTTGTAGGTACTAAATCTGTATTCAACAAAACTCCTAAAATAAATTACACGGTTGCTGATATCAGAAACAATCATTCTGGTGCAGTAGCAAATAAATTAGAAATCTGTCTAAGGGAGTTATCTAAGTTAGGTATCAAGGGTATCTTACAAGGTGATTTACTATTCACCTCTGGAGAACTAAAGACAGCAAATATTGATGGTGAAAAGAATATCGTATTCACACCTAATACTATAACATATGCTGTACCTACGGGTACTCCCTTAGCAAGTCGTATTGCAAATGCCAATATGGGCATTATATTTCACACAACATACACAGGTAAATCTTTTAAGTCTCTAAGTGCTAGTTTTGGTGCTAGTGTATCAAGACTTAGAAAAAGTAGAAAAGTATTTTTTGATGACGCTAGTTATCGAGACGCTTCTTCAGCAAAGTTTTCATCAAACGAACTAGCACAATTTGATAATGTTCTAAAAATGGCGATGGGATCTATTGGTAAAGGGTCTATCTTTATGGATAAACTATCTAATGATAGTGGTATCTTATCTGTTGGTGTACAATTAAAAGCATATATTAATTCTTATATTAGATCAGGAACTGGTTTAGGAACCGTTAAGAAACTTGCCGGTCAGTTTGTTGTATTTTATAAAGATCGAGTACAACAAGAAATAGATAGAGTTTCTAGACCTGATAGTAAAAGAAAATATAAAGATATTCAAACGCAAGGTGTAAGATTTATCAAAGGTAATTCTGATGGTTTATATTTTGCCTTGGCAACCTATCTATCACTTCAGAAAGCAAAACTTATTCTTATGGATAAACTTAGAAGTGTACAAAGTATAGGAACATTTTTAAGAACTGCTAACGGATTCAAGGTTACAAGTCCTGAAGGGTATGTTGCAATCAAAAGTGGCAACGCTGTTAAGTTAGTAGATAGAATGGAATTCAGTAGGGCAAACTTTAATGCAGCAAAAGACTGGGTGAAAGGGTGATACTAGTGCCAAAAACTTTAAAACAATTTTTAGAAGAGATGAGTAATGTAACCGTTGTTATGATAGGCGGCCCTGGGTCAGGTAAGTCAACATACTCAAAATATCTTACAGGTCATTTTGATATACCTCATGTTTACACAGGTGATATGATGAGAGACTTACAGAAAAAAGATCCTGAAGTTGCAAAGATTATGGATAGAGGTGATTTAGTTCCTATCAAAAAAGTAATGTCGGCACTAAGAAGTCGATTAGCAAAAGACGATACCAAGAACGGATATATATTAGATGGGTTCCCTAGAAATACGGAACAGTTAAATGCTATGAGAGAAGAAGAGATCAGTTATAACTATGTTGTATATCTAAATGTATCTGAAAAAGAAGTTATTAAAAGATTAACTTCTCGTGGTAGAAAAGATGACAAACCAGAGATTATAAAGAATAGATTAAAAGTATATGAGAAAGAAACAGGACCAGTTGTGAAAGAGTTTAGAAAAAGTCCAAGAAGATTTATTGAAATAAAAGCAGAAGGTAAAGATGAAAAGAGTATCGCTGCTGATATCATAAGGGAGATTGAGAAGCGTGGGTAAACTATTTTCGGATTTCAGAATTAGTTTAACTGAAGATGTTAACTTCAGTATTAGAGACCTTGTTTATTTTAACGAGGATGCTCTAAAAGAATCTATGGATAAAGTAGAAAACTATCGTCAAAAACATTTCAAAGATGGTTGGGAAAATATACAGATAACTCCGCCGCCTGAAAATGATAGTGATAGAACAAAACAAGAACTGGTTGAAATTACAAAAATACAACAAGAGAGAACTAAAGAAGATGAAAACTCTATTGCTGTTTCTGATATGATGGACTCATTTCACTTTAGAGAATATTTAAATGAAAATAATTTAGAATATAAATCAAGTGAACTATCTGCAATCATAGAAGATGTTTGGAAGGTAACAAGAACATTTAAAAATAAATTCAATAGACCTAGACCATATCAAGTTGCAAAAGCATTGAATATGGATTTTGACACTATGTACGGCGAGAGTATGGCAACGCCTGCTTATCCAAGTGGTCATAGTGTAGGTACAAGATTAACTGCTGAATATCTTTCACTAAAACACCCAGCACATAGAAAACAATTTATTGAGATTGCTGAAAAAGTAGGCATGGGTAGATTACAAGCAGGATTTCATTATCGTTCAGATCACGAAGCAGGCATAGAACTTGCATTAAAAGTTTTACCGTTCTTAGAGATATCAAAAGAAAACTTAAATGAGTCTATCATAGATTTAGTTAGAAAAGATTACTCAAGAACTGTATTCGATAATTACAATACAGAAAAACCTGTACTGAAACCTTTTGTTAAGAAAATGATTGAAGATCAGATAAGAGATTTCAATAGAATTGCACCTGTAATGAAGTATAGACTTATCGGTAGTATGCTTACGAAAAGATATAGAAAAGACGCTGACTTAGATATCAATGTTCTATTTGATGTACCTGAAAATGAGCAAGAAGAAGTTGCTGAAGTATTAAGAGCAAAAGTTAGAGAAGTAAATGGTCAAAATGTTCCTGGTACAGTACACCCAATCAATTATTTTGTAATTGTTAATAAAGATGTTTATACAAAAGCAAACTTAATGGCAGATGATGTCTATGATATTGTACACGATAGATTTGAAAAGAGAACTCAATCTAAACCATTTGATATAGAAGATTACATGAAAGAGTTTAGAGCAAGAGTAGAAAAAATAGATATCGCTAAAGGCGAATTTAAAAGAGATTTAGTTGACTACAAAGAACTTGTAGAATTAGATGATGATGATATTGAAAACCTGAAAGATAAACTTGAGGGTAAAGTAAAAGAATTAGAAGATGATATTAACACACTAATAGATATGAAAAATGATGCTCTAGACAAACGAAAGTCTGGTTTTGAAGGCGAAATGACACCTGAAAATATTAAGAAGTATGGTGTTAGAAATAGACTACCTAACAATGTAGTTTATAAAATGTTAGAAAAATATTATTACTTTGAGTTTATAAACAAACTTAAAGAAATAATAGGAGACGACAGAAAATTATCTGATAAAGAAGCAGATAGTTTAATGTCTGTCGGAGAAGCGTTAGATAGACTTAATACAATCGTTTTTGCCTTCGGTAGGTTCAACCCTCCTACCATAGGGCATGGGAAACTTATGAACACCGTGAAATCTAAGGCTAGATCACTTGGTGCAAAACACGAGGTGTTTGCTAGCGCTTCTTCAGATCCTAGAAAGAATCCATTAGACCAGATAACTAAAGTAAGATATATGAAAAAAATGTTTAAAGGTATAAACATTAAACCTGCTCAAGGCAATCAAAGAACATTTATGGAAATATTAAAAACATATGATAAGATGTATGGTAATGTTGTTATGATTGCAGGTAGTGATAGAATAAATGAGTTTCAAAAACTTGCAGACAAATATAATGGCAAAGATTACAGTTTTAAATCACTTAAAGTTGTATCTGCTGGTGAGAGAGATCCTGACGCTGACGGCGCTACAGGTATGTCAGCAAGTAAGATGAGAGACGCCGCTAAGAATAATGATTTAAAATCATTCTCTATGGGCATTGGTACGCTATTAGCAAAGAACGATACGAAAGCATTATTTGATACCGTAAGAAAAGATATGGGTATCAAAGAGGGTATCGAAACATTTGCTGATTTCTTGAATAATGATATTCGAGAAGATTACTTAAAAGAAAAAGTATTTAACATAGGTGATTTGGTTAATAATATAGAGGACGGAACTTCTGGTATGGTTGTCAGACGAGGACCTAACTATGTAGTTTACGAAACAGATGAGCAAGAGGTGAAGAAAGCATGGTTATATGATCTAGTAGAAACCAAGGAGGAATCTAATGCTAACATTGAAAGAAATTCAAAGATTAAACGAATTAGTGAGACGACAAATAACGCATCCGATGGAGACGAGAATGAGACAAGACGGAGATCAACTCGAACTTCCATTTCCGAAAGACAAACAGACGACCACGGTCGAGAGTTATCTACCCATATGGTGGAAGATACGAAAACAGAAGGATCGCAGGAGGCGAAGAGCACTAATGAAGATACATCTAAATTCTTGGAAAGGTTAGAACTTGAATTTTCATTACCAAAAGGTCGTACTTACGACTGGATAAGAGCAAAGACCGTAGATAGAAAAGCAGTTAACTACGGTATAAACACATTTAAAAAGAAAATGTCTTCCGCTAAAGATAAGTTTGCTTTAGCGGCAGACATAGCACAAAAACTAGGTATTGGGTTGAGGGAATTTCAATCAGTACTACAAAGTATAAAACTATTACCTGAAGAGAACGAATCATATGAATTAGGCACAATAGAGTATGCTAAACACGCCTTCGAATTGACGCCTGGTCAGAACATTAAGAACTACAAAAAGACTACTAAACAGATCAAAAAAGAAGATATAGAAAAATGGTCACTTGAAGAGTCTACCGTATATAAATATAAAGAACGATACAAAAGATCATGGAAATCAGAACTTAAAAAGTCTGTGAAAAGGATGTTAGATGAAATTTAAAGAGTATGCAAGTCAAGTAAATGAGTGGGGTGTACATACTTCCGAACTTACTGAAGCAGAACATCAAGGTAAAAAGGTCAATCTTAATGACCCAATTAGAACATCTGGAGGTCCTAAAAAGTTTGCCGTCTATGTAAAAGACGGAGATAAAGTAAAAAAGGTCACATTTGGTGACCCAAATATGTCAATTAAAAGAGACAGTCCTGAAAGAAGAAAATCATTTAGAGCAAGGCATAATTGCGATAATCCAGGACCGAAAACAAAAGCACGATACTGGTCTTGTTATCAATGGCGTGCAGGAGCAAAGGTGGACAGTTAATGAAATATTCAACTAGAATGGCAGACCTACTAATGCAAGTAGAGTCTAAAAAAGCACTCGATAAAAAATCAAAGAAATCTGGAATGCCTAAAGGTATACTATCTAAAGTATATGATAGAGGTATGGCAGCGTGGAAAGGTGGACATAGACCTGGTACTACACCTCAACAATGGGCATTAGCAAGAGTAAACAGTTTCATAACAAAATCTTCCGGTACTTGGGGTGGGGCAGACTCTGATCTCGCTAAACAAGTTAGAGGAAGAGCAGAATCAGTAGAAGAGGCGATGGATGTTAAGTATGATAAAACTAAACAAGGATGGTTTGATAGACAAGGTAGAAGAAGATATTTAGGCAAGTCTGCTACAAATGATTTAATGAAAAAGAAACTTGATAAGGCAATCGCTACTGGTGATTGGACTACTTTTGAAGAAGTAGAATTTGACTTAGAAGAGGCAAGACAACTAAAAGATAAAAGTAAAGAAATGATGGTTGTAAAAGATGGTTCTGTTATCGTAATAGATAAGACTGACTGGTCAAAATATAAATCAAAAGGTTATATGCAGGCAGAAAGTTATGAAGAGTTAGAAGAAGCGTGTTGGGATTCTCATAAACAAGTTGGTACTAAAATGAAAGGTGGCAAACGAGTTCCTAATTGTGTACCTAAGAATGAAGCAGATAATGACGGACACACTAAGTCATTAGCAAAAGATAAAGATACTGGTGAACCTAAAAAGTATGTATCTGGTTTATCAGATAAAGATAAAGAAGCACATAAAAAACATTTAGATAAGAATAATAAAAAATCAGATGATGATAAGTCTGCTTATAAACAATCACCTGCTGACAAGAAAGCAAAAACTAAACCATCTAAACACACTAAGAAGTTTAAACAAATGTATGGTGAAGTAAAACAAGTAGAAGAAAAATTTACTAAAAAAGATTTCAAGAACAATGAAAACGATAACGAACACGGATTAAATGCAAAAAAAGTTGTAGATATGTTTGGCACATCAGCAGAAAAAATGAAAATTGATGCTATAAATGCAAGACATAATATGAAAGGTCATATTTCTAGAGAAGATCAAAGAACAAGAGATTCTTTAGTCAGTAAGTATTACAACAAATTAAAAGAAGAAACAATAAACGAATTTACA
>Ga0181398_1000404_pt1 | contig 12873 bp, 18 predicted proteins | sample 21SPOviralmetaG_FD_130127 | JGI IMG/M metagenome (GOLD analysis project Ga0181398, IMG submission 130127) | Marine viral communities from the oligotrophic San Pedro Time Series (SPOT) site, San Pedro Channel, CA, USA - 21 SPOT_SRF_2011-04-29 | ecosystem: Environmental > Aquatic > Marine > Strait...
AATAAATGGGACGGTATATGGTTAGGAAAAAATAAAATCTAAGCAAAAAATAAATATTGGGACAGCCAGGGAACCTGGCGCAACAAGTTGCAGTCCCAATATTTATTATAGACAAACGTCGTTGCATATCTGGTAAAAGATAGTTTAATAAAATATCTTTTACTAATTTTTTTCAATACTTTGAGAGAAAAACACCTCTATAGGGGCCTTCGGCCCCCGCACACCAATTTACCTGCGACCTTTTCTCTTGGTTTTTCTCTGTTTTTTCTTCAATGATTTTCTTCTCTTAGTCTTTCTATTCTTTTTGAGAGATTTTCTCTTAGTCTTTCTCTTCTTTTTTCCTCCACTTGGATTAGGAGGAGGAACGCTTATGTGCGCTGATTCCGGGACACCTTCATTTGTTATATTAGAAGAAGGAGGAGAATTAATATTATTTGTTCTTTCTTTACAATCACCTTCTTTTAAGTTGTCCCTTATCCAATTTACCGGTATATCCTCTCTAGTTATAGGATGAGTTTTATTGCCTCTAACTACACTCCAATCACGTAATCCTTTGCGATCAAAGCATGATTTATTATCACTTGGTGGTTTAACTGCATTTTTTCTTTCTAATTTTTCAAGAGTAATAGGATCATTAATTTCACCTTTGTCATTTTTATCACAATTTTCATAATCTTCTTGGCTCATACATAAAGAACCAAAGCGTGGATAATTTTCTCTCTTCATAGAACTATGTTCGAACATTTCTTCTAATAAATTTGTATTCATATCTATATCGATATTCCAATTTGATAAATCTTGGTCGAAGGACCTCGCTCCAGCGAACATACCCTCCATGTTAGTCACCTTCTCTGTATTCCATCGACCTATGTCCTGGTTGAAGGAACTCGCATCATAGAACATATTCCCCATGTCAGTCACATTTTGAGTATCCCATCCACCAATGTCCTGATTGAATTTTTCCGCATATCCGAACATTTGCCTCATGTTAGTCACATTCTTTGTATTCCATCTACCAATTGGTTGATTGAACGATTTCACGTTCAAGAACATATTCCCCATGTCAGTCACATTTTGAGTATCCCATCCACCAATGTCCTGATTGAAGGAACACTCAAAGTATCCACCGAATATACCATTCATGTTAGTCACGCTCGAGGTATCCCATTCACCAATAGGCTGGTTGAATGATGTCGCATCACCGAACATATGCCCCATGTCAGTCACATTATGAGTATCCCATCCACCAATGTCCTGATTGAATTTTTCCGCATATCCGAACATAGAATGCGTGTTAGTCACATTCTTTGTATTCCATCTACCAATTGGCTGGTTGAAGGAATCCGCTTCCCAGAACATATTCTCCATGGTAGTCACATTTGACACATCCCAATTAGATATATCTTCATTAAAATCGTGTTTCTCTGCAAATAACCCCTTCATATATGTTACAGCAGTTGTATTCCAATTACTAATATGACCATATATTCGTGTTGCTCTTGTGGGGTCCTCACACCATGTATCCACTGCTAGGTAGATATTTTCATCCGTTCTTACTAATTTTCGTTCATTTTGCATTCCTTATTATATACTATTCTCCTAAAATATACTTTGTTCCCTACTAAAAGATAGTTGAATAAAATATCTTTTACTAATTTTTTTCAATACTTTGAGAGAAAACATCACTATAGGGGCCGAAGGCCCCTGCACACCAATTTACCTGCGACCTTTTCTCTTGGTTTTTCTCTGTTTTTTCTTCAATGATTTTTTTTTCTTAGTTTTTCTATTCTTTTTGAGAGATTTTCTCTTATTTTTTCCACCAAAATTTGTAACTCTTCGTGTCGCTCTAATTTTGGAATTCATTACATCAAGAGCAGCATTCCTGATTTTATCTTTTTCAGTATTTGTTCTAAGATTTGATGCAGACACTAAATTGTTAAAACCAAAATTTATATGATAATTTATTTGTTCTAATAATTTTTCTTTTAATTCTAAACCTTTTTCATCATCTTCTCTTATATTATCTAACAAAAAATATAATTTTTTATTATTTATTAAATATGGATATTCATCGTATTCTGGATATTTACCTGTAATTTCATATTCTGGTTGTCTAAAAATAACTCCATTTTCATATTTAATATCTTTTAAAAAATTTTCTACATTAGCTCCTTTTTCTAAAATTAGCTTTAGTATATCGAGATTATCATTATCGAAAGCGAAATTTAATGATGATGTTCCATTATTATCACCCGCCCACCAATTTAAATGAGGTGTCTTAACAGTATAATCACATTCTAAATCCATATTTGGATCCGCTCCATTTTCCAGTAAAAATGTTGCTATTTTATCATATCCAAAAAATAATGCCATATTTAAAGCATTTATATCTCCTTGAATAGACACATATTTGTTATCATCGCCAAAAACCATTTCTTGTTGAAGAATATGTTGTTCATTCACCACGGAATTTATATTAATTCTATGTTCATTTATATGTTTTCGTACCTCTTCGATATTATTTACAATAGTAAAATATATTAATCCTGCTTCACTATTACTGAACGCTTGTGCAAGTTGATTATTTTCAAAATTTTTTATCATATCTTTCACATCGTTGTCTAAAAAATCTCTAAAATAGTCATTATTCATATTATATACTATAATTATATATTCATACACCAAAAGATAGTTTAATAAAATATCTTTTACTAATTTTTTTCAATACTTTGAGAGAATCATATATTTATTATTTACGCCACGTCATAATATTATTTTTACGCCACGTCATTACACCTAATATGCGGTAATTATATTTATATTTAGTAAAATCATTTAGATAAAAATATATATCACATATATAATGAAATTTCTTCTATTTCTTTCTCTTGTTATTCCCGTTTTATCATTTTCAAGACTTACACAAGTAAAACCTCTTCTTTCTGGTTATACTGAAAATAATCTTGCTGTTATTCGTGGTGTTACACCACCTCTCCTATTTTTTGACCCTCTTAATTTTTCTAAAGACTTAACACGTATCAATTATATGAGAGAAGCTGAATTAAAACATGCACGCATTGCAATGGTGGCATCTACTTTAATCCCTGCTACTGAATTTTTTACTCATAAATCCGCTATTCATGCATTCGATGATTTACCATACGAAGGACAAATCACGGTTCTTACGCTCATGTTCGCTTCCGAATTTAACACTATGTTACGTGGATGGAAAAATCCATATACAAACCCATTTGAACTTAAAGATGATTACCAACCTGGAGATCTTGGTTTCTCCTTAGATCTTGATAAATATCTTGCTGATAATTCTTTATTCCTAGATAAAGAACTCAATAATGGACGTCTCGCTATGTTCGGATCACTCGGCATGATCGCACAAGAACTCGTTTCCGGAAATACTATCTTTCCTTATTAATTCCTTTTATACAACTTGTTCTAAACATTTTTTTCTATACTTTGAGAGAAAAACATCACTATAGGGGCCTTCGGCCCCCGCACACCAATTTACTTGCGACTTTTTCTCCTAGTTTTTCTCGGTTTTTTCTTCAATGTTTTTCTTTTCTTAGTTTTTCTTTTATTTTTAAGAGATTTTTTTCTACCTCCTTTTGGAACTCTATATTCCCCATCATCCGGTTCTTTACGCCCCATATCAAGTGGTGATTGTGGCGATTGTGATTGTGATGATTCAGATTCAGATACATCTTTAAAAGGCTTATAAAAATCTATATCAATACGTCCTGCGAAAAAATCTATTGTAACATCTTTTACGTCTTTAGAATCTGGTTCATAATGTCCTGACTGGTTAGATATTTTTAATTTTTTCTCTCCCTCCTCCCTTCTTATTTCACCTGCTGCTATTATATAATTGTTGCCTTTATCACCTGATAGTTGGCTATGAGTATGTTGTTGATCACCCAAATACATTACAGCTTTGGTTTTATCAAGACATACAATTACAAATATATGTGTCCTACCAGCTACCAAAGCTTCTTCAAGCAGTTCAAAGCTATCTCTTTCTGTAAATTGTTTCAACTCAACAATATCATCATTTTGCGATTCTGGTATATACACCTTTGTAGAATAAGTATAAAGTTGTCGGTCTTTACCTTTCCATTCAGCTTTTATTCTATCTTTGCGAGCCACTCCTAATTCTTTTTTCGTGCCTCCATAAGTTGCGTTACGATCACTAGCAAAACTTTTAACAAAAGAAAAAATTTTTTTAGTTACATCTGTTCCATCCCTTCTTCCGGTTTTTTGTTCAACAACGTCATTTACGGTTTCTAGCAGAAGTTCTTCCCTATTTTTAATTTCTTTTTCTAATAATTCCAACATTTTTAGCGTTATATCTCGATCTTTTGCTTTTTTTGCTAGATCTTCAATAGATATACTATTATTTGGATCTTTATGTTCAATAAGAATTTTTACTACATCTTCATGATCATTAGTAATAGCTAAATAAAGTGGTGTAATATATGCGAGATTTCTACGTTCGTGTTTACTATTAATATCAAAATTAATACTAAGTAAATAACTAACAACTTGTTCGTATCCTCGTTCACTAGCCATCATAAGTGCGTTGTATCCTGATGTATTTGTACCATCTATTTTAGCACCATGACTAATAAAAAGTTTCATAAGTTCAATTATACGCGGTTGCCTATTTTCTTTAACCCATAATCTAATGACATTTTTATCGGTACTAAACAACATTAGAATTGGTCGATCATATGGCGTAACACCTTGCGGATTAATAACCTCATTTAATATTTCTTTTTCTTTAAAAATTTCAATTAGTTTTTCAGTTGTAGGACTTAAATATTGAGATGCTGTGTAAAGCATTCGTCTACTATTATCAATTTTATCAAATAATAAATCAGGATGGTTATTAGCTAAATATTGAAGAAAATCACTAAAATCTATATTTTGAGTAAAAAGTAACTCCACAATATTATATCTTGGTGAATTAGTGATGTTACTAAAATCTTGATAATAATATGTTGGTGATGGTTTAACTATTTTATCACGAAATTTAAGACCATCTTTAAAAAGTGAAACTAAATCATTATAATCGTCATCATCTAATAAGTTCAATTGATAATTATTTCCTTGTTTAGTCATAAATAGTTTTTCTATTGATTTATTTAATGAATCTTTTAATGAATCTTGTAAATCTTTTTCAACAGAAGGAAAAAGTTTATCCTTTCCTCCTTTTTGTTTTTTTCTAGTAATTCTATTTTTATTCATATAAACTATATAAAGTATATATAAAATTTTTTGCTTATTCTGTAGAAGATAGTTAAATAAATTATCTTCTACTAATTTTTTCCTATACTTTGAGAGAAAAATCTCTATTCCGGCCCTCCGGGCCGGCACCCTAATTTACTTGCGAGTTTTTCTCTTGGTTTTTCTCTGTTTTTTCTTCAATGATTTTCTTCTCTTACTTTTTCTCTTACTTTTTCTCTTCTTTTTCTTATTCTTCTTTCTTCCTCCTATATTCAGATTTATTTGGCGTAATATCTTTCTTTTTAATTCTTCTGGTAAATCTCCTATTGGTGTCTCTTCAACCGCTTTTACCACTTCTTTATCATATAATTGTTTTTTTAATGTTTCCTCTATTGATAAATTTCTTAATCTTGTTTTTATTTTTTCTATTTCTCCTTTATCTTTTTTTATCTCTCTTTCTCCTATACGATCTAATTCTATATATCCTCCTAATTTTATTAAGTCCTCTAACAATTTCACTTTTTCTTCATTTTCTACTAGATTTATACTAAAAAAATGCATAAAACTCTCATTATGTAATCTATTTGGTGCATTTAATAAATCTTTTAAAAATTTTTTTAATTTCTCCATATCTTTCTCTTTTTCTAAAAATTTTTTTATTATATGTCCTATAAATTCTCTCCCAGAATCTGCATTTTCATCTGTAGCATATGCTATTATATATGCATTATCCAGTTGTGATAAACTATAATTATCCCCCTCTTTATTTATTTCTACATCTTCTTCGTTATCTTTATTTACCCCTTTATTTTTTACATTTAATACAAATTTTTCTACTGTACCTTCAAAAATATTCATTATTATATACTATAGTCCCAAAATATACTTTGCTTTCTACTAAAAGATAATTCAACCAATTATCTTTTACTAATTTTTTTCTATACTTTGAGAGAAAACAACTTTATAGGGGCCTTCGGCCCCTGCACACCCATTTACTTACAACTTTTTCTCTTTTTCTTAATAGATTTTCTTCCATTAATTTTTCTAATTCTTCCATTGCATCATTGAAAATGGTTTGATATTTTTCTATATCTCCATATATCTCATACCTTTGCAAAAGATTATCTATATATTTTTTAAATTCCTCTTCTGTATAGTTTCCTTGCTCTTCGAACATATTTATATATTGAGTGAGAATTTCTAAATTTGTATTTTTTAACACATCTTTTACTATTTTTATTTTAGCATCATGTTTCAATGTATCATAATTTCTTGGTTTCCATTTAATATTAATAGTTTGTGGAACCGGATTCATTATATATATTATTACTTATAAATTACTTATAAATTAAATCTATTCATAAAATTGAATGTAAAATGTTCTCTATTTTTTATTTAAATTGTTAGTTATGGATTATTCACGCGCAGAAAAATACGGTAAAAAATGGGAACTTTCTCCTGAAGAGGTACAACATATGTACAAGGAAGTTATTTGTGGTAACCTTCATTCATCAAATAATTCATATTCTGCTAAGGAGACAAAAAAACAGGCTATTTATAGAAAACTTTCTTGGATGCATACCAAAAAGATGAAGAAGAACTATAAGAAATCTACAAAATATTATAATAATATCCTTAAAATGTATAATAGACAACTAAATAAGTATCAGAAAGAAGGTGTTTTATTTTCTAAAAGAAAATACGTTCATGATTTTACAGAATATGAAGATTAAATAAATATAAAAATATATAAAAATAATATCTTTTTTCTATATAACTATGAATACTAAACAACATTTTAAAAACTTTTGTTATAATGCTATATTAGCTTTTAATAAAAATGGTATGGATAACGATATTTCTAGATATATACTTGATTTTATTAATGAAGATATTAAAAAAAAAATAAATTATAATTTTGTTTATGATCTTTTAAATAATTCTATTAATTTTAACCTTAGAAATAATAATTTATTTAATAATACTATCACTTTTCATTCAAATAGAATGCCTTTTCCTAATATAAATCCTTCTTCTGTTTCTATTAAATATTTATGTGAAACCATTTTAAATAAAAAGTATATATTTTCTCATTTTTGCTGTAGCGGTAAAGGTATTGTTTTTATTAAAAATTTTGATTCCATTAGAAAACAAACTCAATTCCCTGTTATTGATATTTCCGGAACTCCTATTGGTTTAATTAGATACGGTAGAAACAATTAGATTATTTTAATATAATAAAGACTTTTTTTTATTATATTCAATGAATAATCACGATCCTTATAATGAAATACCATATACTATTGAAATGATACAAAATACTATTGATTTTATTGATAATTCTATTGATAATTTCTGTAATATATTCATTTTTTATATTGATTATATTGAATTTGCCGATTATATTTTTTAATATAATATAAATATTTTCTTATATTATACTATTATGAGCTCTGCATTTATTGTCGCATTAGTTATTTTTGGCGTTTGTGTCATATTAATTGGTGGTACAATATACAATGACTATTATTACAATAATGATGCTATTTATAATAAGGTTAAGAATCATATTCCTTTTTCAAATAATGATTTATAAATTTTTATTATTATAATATATGACTATATTTATTACTATATTAATATCTACTATTAGTGTTTTTTCTGCTGCATTCTTTTTATATTGTGTAAAAAAATACACCTAATGCTTTCTTTGTTTTCTTCTTAATCTTTTTAAACGTCTTTGTCTTTTCTTTTTCCACTTATCGCGCATTTATATTATATAAAGACATTTTTTTTATTACATTTATACATACATGGATATAGATAAAACTAGATCTTATAGTACCACTAGTATAACATCAATATCTACTATAGGTAGTTTTGAATCACTTAATAATTTAGACCACGATACCGCTAATGTTTCTACTAATAAAAATGCTTTTACTGATATTTCTAATAATACTATTACTACTAGAAATAAACGTATTAGAGACCAATATTATAATGATGTTAATGATTTTCATAATAATATTCCTGATATTAAATCATTTCAATCTTATATGTCTATTAAACCTTCTCCACTAAAGGATAAACTATATTAGATATTCTCATTGAATTTCCTCTACATTTTAGGAACATTAATAACATTAACAATGTTGAGAATCCTATTATTACTATTATTCCTATTATTATTATTAATCCATCCATATAAATATAATGAATATACCTTTTATTATATTTATTTTTATTAATTATCTTATATGTCTTGTTTCCATTGTACACATTGCATGATTATAATGATAATCTTTTAATTTCGCCTCTTTGAAATTTAAAACATTTATTTTTTCTGGTTCTGTTATTTTTATCCATTTTATTATAAATTCACTTAAATGTGTTGGTTTTTTTAAGTCTAAAAAATAATTTGATTCTGGATATTCTTCTATTGCTTTCATTATCTCCGGTACTACTTTTGTATCTTCTGCTTTAAATTTTACCTTCTGTACATTTTGAGTTTTCCAATCCAATGTTACTTCTAATTCACATCCTTTTATTTTTTCTGCTCTATAACATACTGATCTTAAATGATAATCTTTATCTGAATTATCATATACTTTCCAGTTTGGTTCTATTCCTAAACTTAAAAATCTATCTTTTACCTTTTTAAAATGTCTCTCTGTCATTCCTCCTATATTTAGTGTTTGTGTGTTATTGCTTGGATCTGTCTGTAATAATTCCCCATCTGATACTATTGTTAATCCTTGTACTAATATATTTTTTAAAATATTAAAACAGTCCACTACTGTTGATTTTGCATTTAATTCTGAAAATTGTACATTGTAATGAAATGGTAGTTTCGGGTCACGTTTAAATAAATCTGGTATATTTAACTGATCATCCTCCTCTTTTTTCATATAATATTATTTATACATTTTTTTTTATATTATTCAATCTATATTTGTTATATTTATATTATCTGCAATTAATTCTTTATTAAATGCATAATCTAAATGTATAAAATTATTTGGATCACAACATTATTTTCTATTTCCTATTTATATCTTTTTTAGTTTTTATATAATAGTTTTTTTGCTTCTTCTATTGATAATAATCCTAGCATTATATCTCCTATTTTAAATTTTTTTAATATTTCCGGTTCTTTATCAAAATGATCATAGTATAATACACCATCACATTCCTCACTCCATAGTATCTCATTATGTCTTATTCCTGGTGTTATATTGTATGCTATATTTGTTAAAAATACCCTCTGTATTCTCTTTTCTAATAATTCTAATAATACTAATACATCTTTTTTTGTTTTACATATATTTTGTAATTTTTTTCCACATTTTTCACATTTTGCATTCGCCATTTTTATATAAATATATTTTTTTATCATAAAATTGAATTTTTTTATAAATATTATTTATATTAAACATTGATGTAATGGATTTGTCTTACCTATACAACAATTACAATCTTGAAAGTGCTTGTAATGCTTCTACTGGTCTCGTTTATTATGATAAATTTAATGAAATCTACCATAATGTATCCTATTTTGAACACCATGAACTTTATCATAATGAGACCCTTGTTAATAATTTCATTTCTACTAGTTCTATAAATAAAAAAGTCTATTCTAAAGCCATTAAAAATATTCATAATGTTATTGATGGTAAATCTAATTTTGGCTGCTTCTATCATCCTTTCTATATTGATGGTCTTCTTCATTATAGAATTATACTTGAATCATGTCAAATTTTACTAGACAAAAATAAAAATATACTTGATATATTATCTCCAAAAAATCATACTTCCTTCCGTAAATATAAATCTATTAAAAAGAAAAATAAAACTCTTCGTAAAAATAACGATTAGTCCAAATTTCCACTCATATTTAATAAATAATATATTAATGTTACTATTCCTCCTCCTAATACCGTTGTTCCTATTAATATATATCCTGCATATTCCCCTATCCATTCATTCCTTATTTCTACTTCATCTATTACTGTAAATCTTGTTAATCCCGACGTTGAGTCCTCCATTGTTGTTCTCAATGACACTGTATCCAGTGTCCCTGTTGTACTCCTCATCTACTTATATATAATATATTTATAAAATTAGCTTCTAGTTTCTATTTGTCTTGCATAAGGATTATATGAATCAAACAAACTTTCTCTTAGTGTCTTTCTACATATTGGACAACCTATTTTTTCATCTAAATTATGCATTTCTAATAGTATTTTTGCACAGTCTTCACATAAATAATGACCACACTTCGTCTTATAACACGTTATATTTAAACACACACAACAATCTTCCTTATTCACTGACATCTTTACAAGAACACTTGCTTGATAACCCACTTCTCTCATTTATAATTTTCAAATATATTACAGACCTATGATTATTCAATTTTATATGTAAATTCCCTAATTCGGCCACTATATTTCTTTAAATACCAGATATTGAATTTCTTTAAGTATTTATAATAAATATTGTAAAATAAAAAAAAAATAAGTCGGTTACTTTTTTTTTTTTGGACATAAAAATCCATGTCCAATTTTAAAAAGTATAGAAAAGAATTTTTTTCAGATTTTTCGAAAATTCACTTTAAAGCATAATGCTTTAATTTTGATTTTTTCGTAAAAATTTTGTTACCACATTTTTTTTTCATTTTTCGATTCGTTCACTTTAGGCGTTTTTTATGTAACCATATAATAGGGTTACAATGGTGACAAAAAAAACGCCAAAAAACGCCGAAAATTTTCATTGTGAATTGTGTGATTTTAAATGCAGTAAATTAAGTGATTGGAATAGACATATTTCCACTGCAAAACATAAAATGGTTACAAATGGTGACAAAAATGGTGACATTTTACGCCAAAAAACGCCACAGCTTTTTACGTGTGAATGTGGAAAATCATATAAACATCGTCAAGGCTTATCAAGGCATAAGAAAATCTGTAAAAAAACGCCGGATAATGTGGAAGATGAAAATGTGACCAGTAATCCAGTAATTGATGATGAGAAAAAAGAATTAATAGAGATAATAAAAAAACAGTCAGAACAGATAAATCAATTAATACCTTGTGTTGGTAACAATAACAATAACAATACAACAAACAACTTTAATGTTAATTTTTTCTTAAATAATGATTGTAAAGATGCTATGAATATAACTGATTTCATAGAATCATTGCAAGTACAATTGAAAGAACTAGAATATACAGCAGATAATGGTCATGTTAAAGGAATAACAAATATATTTCATACAGCATTGGCTAATATGGAAGAGAATAAACGACCAATGCATTGTACAGACTTAAAAAGAGAGGTTTTATACATAAAAGATAACGATGAATGGCTTAAAGATGAAGATAAAGATATATTAAAGAACGCAGTAACAAAAGTTGTAGATAAAAACTGTGAAAATCAAGCAGAATGGTTAGATAATCATCCAGATGTACTAGTTCCAGGTTCAAAAGATTCAAATAAGTATATTAAAATGATGGATGCTTGTCTTGGTAAGGGTGATGATACAGAACAACATAAGATAATGAAGAATATAATGAAAGATGTAAAATTAGAAACAAAATAGGTAGGGTCGCAAAAAAAACGCCGAAAAAACGCCGAAAAAACGCCACTAAAAAATGTTATAAGAATTTAAATGATAAATGAATTAATAAAATAATAATATTATTTTTTATTAACTGCATAATATAAAAGGATGACAAAAGGATGACAAAAGGATGACAAAAGGATGACAAAAGGATGACAAAAGGATGACAAAAAAACGCCAAAATAGTGAAAATATCCAACCGAAATATTAAAATTAGAGGATTTAACAAATAATAATATTATATATAGTTAATTTATATATAATATGGTTAAAAAAACAAAAGGAGGGATAAATAATGTAATAATTCGTGATATAGTAAAAATATTAATAGTGGTATTTATAGTAATGAATATATTTCAACAAAGATTGGATAAATCAAGAAGTATATCAGTACATTGTTATTTAAGAAACGTAGCAATAGTATTCACAATATATTATTTAATGAATTATAAGTGGAATTGGATGGTATTTGCATTACCATTTATAGTAGAATTGATAATAGAAATAGGTCATACATATGATTATTTTCAATTAGATCCAGAAGAGAATAAAACAATAAATTGTTATAATTGGTTTGAGAGAATATCAAGAGCACATCCGGAATTAGATTATTATACAGAGGGTAAATGGGATGGAGATATGAGTTTATCAATGAAAGAAGCGCAAGATAATAAATTTAAATGGATGTGTGATGAAGGAAATATAAAAGAAGGGACAAGAGTATTAGATATAGGGTCAGGAAGGTGTGATTTTTTGCATTATGCAAAGAATGAGAGAGGAGCGGAAGCAACAGGATGTACGATAAGTCCAGATCAGACAGAAACCTGTGAGAAAAAAGGAATACCAGTATTCATAATAGATATAACAAATGATGAAATACCGGATGAATATATAGGAAAATTTGATGTATTAGTATTTAATGGGTCAGCAGAACATTTTAGACAAGATCATAATCCAAAATCAACAGATGAATTTTGGAAAGATTTCTTTAAAAAGATGGAAGTATT
>Ga0181398_1000405_pt1:0-2500 | contig 12843 bp, 9 predicted proteins | sample 21SPOviralmetaG_FD_130127 | JGI IMG/M metagenome (GOLD analysis project Ga0181398, IMG submission 130127) | Marine viral communities from the oligotrophic San Pedro Time Series (SPOT) site, San Pedro Channel, CA, USA - 21 SPOT_SRF_2011-04-29 | ecosystem: Environmental > Aquatic > Marine >...
AACCTTGGAGATCGAATCACATGGAACCATCAACTGGGGGGATTAGCTCAATCGGTAGAGTGCGTCGTTAGCAACGACGAGGCACCGGGATCGAAACCCGGATTCTCCAGTTTGTGCCTTCGTAGCTTAGTTGGCAGAGCACTCGCTTAGTAAGCGAGAGGTCACGGGTTCGAATCCCGTCGAAGGCTTTTTTGCATGCGCGCGGCATGCAAAACATGTTGGGCCCGAGGGGGTCGTGCGGTATCCCATGACATGGCGTCGATAGTTCAGTGGTTAGAATACCTGCCTTCCAAGCAGGTGGCCCGGGTTCGATTCCCGGTCGACGCACCGTTTTCTCAGCGAGATGTCCCTGTGGCCAAATGGATAAGGCGTCGGTTTCCGGAGCCGAAGATTGAGGGTTCGAGTCCCTTCAGGGATGCTCCTTCTTTATTGGTGCACGAATGGTCTAGTTGGTTATGACGTCTGCTTTACACGCAGAAGGTCCCCGGTTCGATCCCGGGTTTGTGTATCCCCTTTTTGGTTTGCATGCACGGCGCCCGGCATGCATGCATCCGTAAAAGCATGGTTCCATCCAACGGGCCTCCATAGCTCAGATGGTAGAGCGCAAGACTCTTAATCTTGTGGTCGTGGGTTCGATCCCCACTGGAGGTGCTTTTTTACTTTTGCGTTTACCGTCCCGCGGCGGGCGGGCGCGCACCGCATCGGATTAACAACTCGACAAGCCGCTTTAGCTCAGTTGGGAGAGCGTCAGACTGAAGATCTGAAGGTCCCTGGTTCGATCCCAGGAGGTGGCACTTTTTGGTTCGCGCTTTTTTGGTCGCGCGCCGTTATCATCGGTTCCCCGTTTATCGCCATCGCAACGCCCCCATGGCCTAATGGATAAGGCGCACCCCTCCTAAGGGTGAGATTGTGGGTTCGAGTCCCACTGGGGGTGGCATCAAAACATGAGATGGTCTTATGGTGTAATGGTTAGCACTCTGGACTCTGAATCCAGCGATCCGGGTTCAAATCCCGGTAGGACCTCTTCTTTTCATCCAAAGCAATGACACCTTGGCCGAGTGGTTAAGGCGTGTGATTAGAAATCACATGGGGTTTCCCCGCGCAGGTTCGAATCCTGCAGGTGTCGCTTTTGGTTTTGGTTCGCGGCGCCGCCGCGGGGGGCCGCCGGGGCCCGGGCGCGCTCGGCTGCAAATAGTTAGGGCGCCTGTGGTGTAGGGGTTATCATGTATGGTTCCCAACCATGCGACCCGGGTTCGAATCCCGGCTGGCGCACCATTTTAACACAACGCGGGCCTCGATGGCCGAGTGGTCTAAGGCGCTCGACTTAAGTTCGAGTATTCGAAAGAATGCGTGGGTTCGAACCCCACTCGAGGCACCAGTTTTGGCGCGCCGGGCGGGTTTCCGATTAGCGGACCCTCGGGTACCCGCATCAGATGGATCCCATCACAGTGTCCTCGTGGCCTAATGGATAAGGCGTGAGACTACGAATCTCGAGATTGTGGGTTCGAGTCCCACCGAGGATGCCTTTTAAGCTCCGGTGGTCTAGTTGGTTATGACGACTGCCTAACACGCAGTAGGTCCCCGGTTCGATCCCGGGCCGGAGTATTGGTTTTGCAGTTTTTGTTTTTCCGTTTCCAAAAGTCCGGGTCGCGTGGGCGCCGCGCCGTCACTCGTCATCACAGCAAGGGCCAATGGTCTAGAGGTATGATTCTCGCTTCGGGTGCGAGAGGTCGGGGGTTCGAGTCCCCCTTGGCCCCGCTTTTGGCATGCAGTGGTCGCGTCATTAGTCTAGTGGTTATGATACCTCGTTGCCAACGAGGTGGCCCGGGTTCGATTCCCGGATGACGCACCGTTCTCCAGCCTCTGTGGCGCAGTTGGCAGCGCGTGGGTCTCATAATCCCAAGGTCGTGGGTTCGACCCCCACCGGAGGCATCGTTTTGCATCTTCCGTGAGCTCTTGTGGCGCAGTTGGCAGCGCTTCGGTCTTATGAGCCGATGGTCCAGGGTTCGAGCCCCTGCAGGAGCATCCTTTTTTTGGCATCGAAAAGGGCTGGATGGCCGAGTGGTCTAAGGCGCTGGTTTTAGGCACCAGTCTCTTCGGAGGCGTGGGTTCGAACCCCACTCCAGTCACTGACGTGTGGGGGATTAGCTCAATCGGTAGAGTGCGTCGTTCGCAACGACGAGGCACCGGGATCGAAACCCGGATTCTCCACCTTTTGTTCTTTCCGATTTGTGGCGCGCCGCATGCGGCGTGCGTTCAACCGATCCCGCATCCATCGAATGCGCTCCTATAGTCTAGTGGTTAGGACTCCACGTTGTGGCCGTGGCAACCCGGGCTCGAATCCCGGTAGGGGCATTTAACTTTATGCGCGAGTGGTCTAGTTGGTTATGACGCCTGCTTCACACGCAGGAGGTCCCCGGTTCGATCCCGGGCTTGCGTATTTTGTGTCCAACATCCAAAGTGGTCGCATAGCTCAGATGGTAGAGCATGGGTCTAATAA
>Ga0181398_1000405_pt1:7500-12843 | contig 12843 bp, 9 predicted proteins | sample 21SPOviralmetaG_FD_130127 | JGI IMG/M metagenome (GOLD analysis project Ga0181398, IMG submission 130127) | Marine viral communities from the oligotrophic San Pedro Time Series (SPOT) site, San Pedro Channel, CA, USA - 21 SPOT_SRF_2011-04-29 | ecosystem: Environmental > Aquatic >...
CAAGTACCGTGAGGGAAAGATGAAAAGAACTTTGAAAAGAAAGTGAAAAGTACGTGAAACCGTTAAGGGTGAAGCGAGATGCTCCTATTGTGTCTTAGGTGGTTTCTGGTGCTACTAAGTGCCAGTTCAACGACCGTGGACCGCCTTGATGGATTCGCCCCGGGTCAGAACAGTACGTCGGAGGGAAGCAGGGATTTTGTTCCTTGTGAATGCGACGTGCCCATGGCTCGGGGCGGATTGAGGAAACGGTGCGAACCTGCGCGTGGTTCCGCTGCGTGGAAGTATGGAGTTGATCGCCTGCGATGTTCTCTGTGCCAAGTGTAGCGTGCTACGGGCTTCACGTGCCCAAGATCAAGGTAACGGAGTGTCCCGACCCGTCTTGAAACACGGACCAAGGAGTCTAACATGTGTGCGAGTATTAGGGTGGCAAACCCTGGTGCGTAGAGAAATCAAGAGGACCGAAGCGTAAGCTGCAGGTCCGGCTGCACTTGATCTTTTGTGAAAAGTCTAGCAAGAGCATATATGCTGGGACCCGAAAGATGGTGAACTATGCTTGTGCAGGATGAAGTCAGGGGAAACCCTGATGGAAGTCCGAAGCGATACTGACGTGCAAATCGTTCGTCTGACATGAGTATAGGGGCGAAAGACTAATCGAACCATCTAGTAGCTGGTTCCCTCCGAAGTTTCCCTTAGGATAGCTGAAACTCGTGAGTCTCGTCAGGTAAAGCGAATGATTAGAGGAATTGGGACCGAAACGGTCTCGGCCTATTCTCAAACTTTAAATGGGCGAGAAGGCTTGGTTACTTAATTGAACCGGGCCATTGGATCGGAGTTTTTAGTGGGCCATTTTTGGTAAGCAGAACTGGCGATGCGGGATGAACCGGAAGCTTGGATAAGGTGCCTAAGTGTCGGCTCATTCAGATACCATAAAAGGTGTTGGTCAATGAAGACAGCAGGACGGTGGTCATGGAAGTCGAAATCCGCTAAGGAGTGTGTAACAACTCACCTGCCGAATTGACTAGCCCTGAAAATGGATGGCGCTCAAGCCGGCCACCGAGACCAAGCCATTGGGGCAAATGCGAAGCCTCAATGAGTAGGAGGGCGTGGCGGTAGCACAGAAGCCTCAGGCGCGAGCCTAGTGTGAAGCTGCCGCTAGTGCAGATCTTGGTGTTAGTAGCAAATATTCAAATGAAAACTTTGAAGACCGAAGTGGAGAAAGGTTTCACGTGAAGTTTATTGCGACGTGAGTGACTCGGTCCTAAGCCAAACGGTAGTTCGTTTGCAAGTGGCTGATTTATCAGCCCGACTGGCGAAAGGGAAGCAGGTTAATATTCCTGCAGCTACGTGAGGTGCTAAGCGGTAACGCGTTCGAACTTGGGGACGCCGGCTCAGGCTCCGGGTAGAGTTTTCTTTTCTATTTGACACTGCTGCCGCCCGTGAAATCGGATTATCCGGAGATACGGGGGATAGCATGGCAAAGCAGGTGACCTTATCACCTGTCCGGTGCGCCTGGGACGGTCCGTGAAAACCCAAGGGAGTGTTTGTACCAACCGTAGGCCGTACTCATAACCGCATCAGGTCTCCAAGGTTAACAGCCTCTGGTCGATAGAACAATGTAGGTAAGGGAAGTCGGCAAATTAGGTCCGTAACTTCGGGAAAAGGACTGGCTCATAGGGCTGGATGTTAGAGGCTCTTTCCACGAAGCACTGTTAGCGGCAGAGACTGGCTAGGCGGCCTTCGGGCTGCCAGGCCGGGCTTTTGCTGTGGACGTGTGGAGGGTTTGAGGTAGACTTCGGTCGTTCTCTGCATGCTCAACAGCCAACTGTGAACTGGCGCGGACAAGGGGAATCCGACTGTTTAATTAAAACAAAGCATTCTGATGGTCGGAAACGATGTTGACAGAATGTGATTTCTGCCCAGTGCTCTGAATGTCAAAGTGATGTGATTCAACCAAGCGCGGGTAAACGGCGGGAGTAACTATGACTCTCTTAAGGTAGCCAAATGCCTCGTCATCTAATTAGTGACGCGCATGAATGGATCAACGAGATTCCCACTGTCCCTACTTACTATCTAGCGAAACCACAGCCAAGGGAACGGGCTTGGACGTAACGGCGGGGAAAGAAGACCCTGTTGAGCTTGACTCTAGTCTGACATTGTGAAATGACTTGAGAGGTGTAGCATAAGTGGGAGTTGTAAGACGAACGTGAAATACCACTACTTTTAATGTTGTTTTACTTATTTACTTGGTAACTGTCTGGGGCTAACCGCCCCTGTTTCTAGCATTAAGTGCGAGTAATCGCACGAGGTTCGGTAAAGACACTGTCAGGTGGGGAGTTTGGCTGGGGCGGCACATCTGTTAAATAATAACACAGGTGTCCTAAGATCAGCTCAGTGAGAACAGAAATCTCACGTGGCGCATAAGGGCAAATGCTGATTTGACTTATATTTTCAGTATGAATATAAGCTGTGAAAGCGTGGCCTAGCGATCCTTTAGTCAGTCGGATATTGACGCTAGAGGTGTCAGAAAAGTTACCACAGGGATAACTGGCTTGTGGCAGCCAAGCGTTCATAGCGACGTTGCTTTTTGATTCTTCGATGTCGGCTCTTCCTATCCCTAAGTCGCATAAGGCTTAAAAGGTAAGATTGTTCACCTACTAACAGGGAACGTGAGCTGGGTTTAGACCGTCGCGAGACAGGTTAGTTTTATCCTACTGTTACACCATCGTGCCAATAGCAAGTCAATTCAGTACGAGAGGAACCATTGGCTCACATGACCGGTAAATTCTGTTGATCGACAGGTCAATGCAGAGAAGCTGCCATGTGTGGGATAACAGCTGAACGCCTCTAAGCTGGAAACCCTACTAGTACGCACGATTCTCTCTCGACCATCCCGGTTGGAGTACCGATAGGCTTCTGCCTAAGACCATAGCGAGTATAGCCCACGTGCTATTGCTTTGCATCTAATGTTCACGGCTGGTTGAGAATAAATCCTTTGTAGACGACTTAAACTCTGGACGGGGTATTGTAAGCCGTAGAGTCGCCTCGTTGCGACGATCGGTTGAGATTCAGCCTTGTTCCAATAGATTTGTATCCATCGGAAGTTCATTCTTCCACTGGGGAGCTTCTTTTCTCTCTCTACTCGCTTACGGAGGTCTTCGGGCCCCGTGTGGATTTCGTTCCACGCACTTCTCCCATTCGGGGACTCTGCCTATTCGTAGGCGGGGTCCCCGATTTTACGTTAGAGCTTTTCAGGATCTCGATCGATACTCGATCGGATCTTGATTATGTAAACTGCCCGCCTCCGGAGGTCTTTGGGCCGCGAGGGATTTTCATTCCACGCTGCCCCGATTGGGCCTTGGTTACCCACCCCCGACATGCACCCCCGGACATGTCTTGGGGGGGGTAACCAATAAAACAAGGACATGTCGAGGGGGGGTAACCAATAAAAACAAGGGGCCAAGGGGGACTCGAACCCCCGACCTCTCGCACCCGAAGCGAGAATCATACCTCTAGACCATTGGCCCTTGTGTTGGTGATATCTCACCGCCGCTTTAGCTCAGTTGGGAGAGCGTCAGACTGAAGATCTGAAGGTCCCTGGTTCGATCCCAGGAGGTGGCACGTTTTTGTAAAAAACGGGGCCAAGGGGGAATTGAACCCCCGACCTCTCCCACCCTAAGAGAGAATCATGCCACTAGACCATTGGCCCATCGGATGCGGAATAGCCAAAAGGGTACAACCGGAATCGAACCGGTGACCGCAGGATCTGCAATCCCATGCTCTACCGCTGAGCTATGCACCCGAGCTGGCATGCACGCATATTCCCGCTGAGTCACGCGAGTTCGGCTGCATGCACCGGTTGATTCTGTGGGTCTTAGATGTCATTGACGAATTCTGATGTAGCCTTAGTTTTTCCCGTGCCTTAATAAAATAAGATCTCGATCGGAACAGCTCCGACCTCTGACAAAAAAGAGCACCTCCAGTGGGGATCGAACCCACGACCACAAGATTAAGAGTCTTGCGCTCTACCATCTGAGCTATGGAGGCCTCATCGGTGATGTAGGATGGGTTTGCATCGAACGTGGGGGGATTAGCTCAATCGGTAGAGTGCGTCGTTAGCAACGACGAGGCACCGGGATCGAAACCCGGATTCTCCACGCTTTTTGTCAAAACCAAAGAGTGATAAAGGTCCAAAAAGCTCCTCGTCGGGGAATCGAACCCCGGGCGTCTGCGTGACAGGCAGAAATGTTACCAACTACACCAACGAGGAAGAGAAGGGTACAACCGGAATCGAACCGGTGACCGCAGGATCTGCAATCCCATGCTCTACCGCTGAGCTATGCACCCATCTTCGCTTGGGAGCTAAGGGCCCGGGTTGGACGGGATCGATCCCGACCCCCGGGCCCCTTAACTTATCGATGGGCGCCGCGACGCGCCAAAAAGTGATACATTCTCGATTTTTGCGTGTCATCCTTGCGCAGGGGCCATGCTAATCTTCTCTGTATCGTTCCAATTTTTACGGATGACTCCGAAGAGTTCCGAAGGAGCGGGGTGCGCGGGGGGTACCCACCGCGGGGCGGGGATGCCCGATCGCGTTATGACCTGAACGAACCACCGGACCGCACTAGCGCTAACGAGGGTTCAAGAACTGCTGTTGCATGCCGGCCCGCGCATCGATAATGTTAGGTTTTGGTTTATTGATTGAAGACAACTGACCACAAGACAATCATCACTGGGGTGTGTAGTGTTGAGAGAACACTGGAAGTCTTGCTGCTGCCGTCTGGCGATAGGGATCGCTTAGTTGTAGAACTCGCGGGCCTTCTTGTAGAGGGCGGTTCCCTTCTTGACGGCGCAGAAGCCGGTGATGCCGAGGGCCTTACGGGCCTTGGAGACGGCCTGGGTCCAGCCGCGGATGTTCTTGAACGCGCGCTTGCCGGCGGCGTGGGACTTCTTGGTCACGATCTTGCCTGCCTTGTTCTTCATGAGAAGAGACTTGGTGTGGCCGGAGGCGTTGGTCTTCTGGCGAGTTCCAGCCCAGACCTGGCGGCGGGTTCCACGGACGCGGACGCGACGGGCCATGTTAGTTGTTTAGTTGTGGTAGTGGACTTCAAACAGGTGATTTAAGATAGTGAGCATCGGGCCGGCGCGGACGGCGGGGGTCCCCCGCGGCCCCGCCCGGGCCCGGCGGACCGAACTCCTCTTGAACATGCATAAGCAAAATGGCAAAAACATTCGACACCTGCGATTCCCACGTGGTCCCCCACCGCAGTACTGAGCAGGCCCAATGGTGCTTAACTTCGGAGTTCGGATGGGATCCGGTGCTTTCACCATGGTATGATCGAATGA
>Ga0181398_1000409_pt1 | contig 12744 bp, 17 predicted proteins | sample 21SPOviralmetaG_FD_130127 | JGI IMG/M metagenome (GOLD analysis project Ga0181398, IMG submission 130127) | Marine viral communities from the oligotrophic San Pedro Time Series (SPOT) site, San Pedro Channel, CA, USA - 21 SPOT_SRF_2011-04-29 | ecosystem: Environmental > Aquatic > Marine > Strait...
CAAAAGAGCAATCTCATTCAAAAAAAGACATATCAAAAAAAACTGGTATATCTATGAGTATATTGAATCAAGTATATGATAGAGGCGTTGGAGCTCATAAAAATAATAGAGCTTCAGTAAGGAATGTAAAAGGAGTAAAAGGAGGAGCTGGTAAGAAGATGAGTCCACAACAATGGGCTATGGGTAGGATATACAGCTTTGTAATGAAACAGAGTGGAACTTGGGGTAAGGCTGATAAAGACCTTGCTGATAAAGTCAGAAAATCAAAGAAGAAATAGTTAGAATACTGATTTTAATTTCTAATACATAATATATATAATGGATTTAAGAAATGGAGATTGTTTAGAAGAAATGAAAAATATAAAAAGTAATTCAGTCCATTTAATCCTAACTGATCCACCATACAATATAAATCATAATAATTTAGAATGGGATAAAGTTGATAATTATATTGATTTTATGATTTCAGTTTTCAAGGAAGGTTACAGACTTTTAAAAAAGAACGGCTCATTATATTTCTTTCATAATGATTTTAAACAAATAGCACAATTACAAGTAGCTATAGAAAAAGAAACTAATTTTAGTTTTAATAGATTTATCACAATAACTAAAGATTGTTATACACAAAAAATATATCCAAATAGTAAATCGTGGATTAATTGCTGTGAATATGTATTAATATATATTAAAGAAGATATGACCGAAAAAAAACAAATAGAATATTTTAAATCATTACATAAAGCAATTGGTAAAACTAAATCACAAATAAAAAAAGACATACCATTAGCGGATCATTGTTTTAGAGTATCTATAAACAATTTTGCTTTACCAACAGAAACGACTTATAATAAAATGATAGAGTTATATAATCTAAAAGATTGTAAAACATTAGAAGAGTTAAGGACTTTTAAAGAATTGAATTATGTTTATAATGGTAAATCTCAACCGAATTATATTCATATTAATTTTAAAAAAAATAAACTAAGTAAGCATCCTTGTGAAAAACCACAAGAGCTTTTAGAGAACTTAATACAAACAGCATCAAATGAGAATGATACAATATTAGATATGTTTATGGGTGGGGGTTCTTGTGCTATAACCTGTAATAAATTAAATAGAAGATTTATAGGTATTGAGAAAGATAAAAAATATTATAATGAAGCAAAAAATCTATTAGATAATATAAAATAAGTTGGTATAGTTGAAATGCTATATTTGAGCTGATTTTTTGAGAAAATTTATTTTCATATATGATTTTTTTTTTCTGTAATTTTTTTTTTCATTTTTTTTGTGAATATATAGTATAAATGCTATATCAATATATTCTACAGTTTATAGATAAATGTATGAGAAGACATAAGATAAAGGAATTAGAAGATAAAGTAAAGGAATTAGAATTAATTATTTTTAATGTAAAAAAATGTGTAATTAAAATCTAAGTAATAATATAAGATATGCCTGATTATAGAAATGGATTAATATATAAAATCTGGAATCCTGATATACCAGAACAAGCTTACTACGGAAGCACAGCACACCACACACCAAAGAAAAGATATTCCAGAGCAAAAATATTTGAGAAAGAAAAACCACTTACCAGATTTGGAGATATATTTACTACTGATAATCATCAATTTGTAATTATTGAAAAATACCCTTGTAAGTGTAAAGAAGAATTATTACAAAGAGAACAATACTATCTTGATAATTATCCTGATGCTATTAATTTAAAAAGAGCTTATGGTAAAAAATTACATAATAATAAAATATCACAGAAGAAGAATAAATATGTTTTATTCTTTGAATTTTAATCTATGTAATGATATATGAAAATACATCAATCTCATACAAGAAAAGATATTTGTGAAATTATTGAAATATTTGATTTAATTCAATATATAGAAGATTATTCTGATTTATCTAAAAAAGATTTATTTAATCAATTTATTAATATATTACCAAAATTAAAAAAAATAAAACGAGATAATGAATTCTTATTTATTGATGATTTAAAAGGATTAAAAGATTATTTAGAAAAACCTAATCAAACAAGAATAACAGTAAAAGAAAAGAGCGAAATTATGGATATTGCGAAAGATATAATTTTTTATTGTAAAAATGGATTCTTAATATCTACTAGTAATTTTCAAGATACTGATGAAATAAAATCAAAAGCAGATTATATATCTTGTTATGGTAATATACCAACAGTAGCAAGAGCTATTAATATGTTAAATGTAGATGATAAAATTAGACCAAAAGTTGAATTAATATTATCAGGTAAAATTAAAATTCAAATGAGAAAGAAGTATGAAGAAAAACTTAAAAAACAAGTTTGTCTTAAAAAAAATCACGGACGATACATTATTCGATTCGATTGATAAATAAATATCTATGTAATTATATAATGGAAATATTTAATGCAGATTGTTTGGAAAAAATGAAAGATTTAAAAGATGATAGTATTGATTTAGTATTCTGTGATCTACCTTACGGACAGACAAGTTGTAAGTGGGATTGTAAAATAGATTTAGAATTATTTTGGAAACAAATTATGAGAATCAAGAAATTACATACTCCAATATTTTTTACAACAACAACTAAATTTGGAGTTGAACTAATTACATCAGCACCGAAGAAATGTTTTTTCAGATATGATATTGTATGGGTTAAAAGTGCTCCAGCTGGATTCTTATCAGCAAAGAAGATGCCTATGAGAAAGCACGAGATGATATATGTTTTTTATGAAAAATTACCTTTTTATGATTTAAGTTCTCATAAACATAAATTTATAAAAGAAGTTCCAACAAAAAGAAGTGGTAAAGATGGTGTTGATAATGTTGGTATGATTAAAAATAGAAGTAAAAGTGGTATGGAAAAGATAAATAAATATGACCCACCATTACCAGTATCAGTTGTTAAAGAAGAAAAATCAGTTGTTAAACAAGAGCCGACTTATTATATGAAAGATGGAAAAACTATATATAATGGCGGAAAAGCAATGGGTGTATTTAATAAAGGCGGAACTGCTTATGATCCACCACTACCAGTATCAGTTGTTAAAGAAGAAATAATTGAACCAAATGAAGATTATGATAAAAGAGAAAAGAAAACAAGGAATACAATTAAGAAAGAAGAAAATTATGGTAAAGGTTATTTAGATAAAAAAGTTAATTTTAGAAAGTATGATGCTAAACTTGGTGGAAAAGGTGCTGAAAGTCATTTATATGATCCACCACTACCGGTATCAGTTGTTAAAGAAATAGAAACAGATAAAAAACGAATATATGCTAAAAGACATAAAGATTTAGAATATAATCAAAGAAAAAACGGAGAAAGTGCTTATGACCCACCACTACCAGTATCAGTTGTTAAAGAAGAAACAACAGAAATAAAAGATGGTGCTATAACTGAAAATTATGAAGGTTTATATGGTGGATTGAAAGAACCAGAACCTGAACCGGAAGAAAGTATGGATACTCTTTATGGAGAAATTAAAATTAAAGAATTAGATAAACCGAGAAAGGATAGAACAAGTGCTTACGAACCACCACTACCAAATAGTATGTTAGAAATTAAATCAACAAGAGGTAAACATTCAACCGAGAAGCCAGTAGCATTGATGGAGTGGATTTTAAAATATTATTCTAAAGAAGGAGATGTAGTATTAGACGCAACAATGGGTAGTGGTTCAACTGGAGTTGCTTGTAAGAATATGAATAGAAAATTTATTGGTATTGAAAAAGATAAAGAGATATTTGATGGAGCAGTTAAAAGATTAGAATAAAAATCTATGTAATGATATATGGAAGAAGAACAAGGAAAAGAAACTTTTAAAAAAGAAGAACAATGCTCTTTAAAATATAATGAATTACCACAATTATCTATACTTACTCCAACTTGGAATCGCAAAAAATTCTTACCATTAATGATAGCTAATGTAACAGAATTTACTTATGATAAAAATAAACTTGAATGGTTCATAATGGACGACCACCCAACAAATCCATTATTAAATAGTGAAATAGAAATAAATGAATTAAAAGAAAAAATAAAACCTATTAAATTGAAATATGTATATGATCCAAAAAAACATCTGACTATTGGAGAAAAAAGAAACCGGTTAATGAAAGAATGCACTCATAAGAACTTTTCATTTATGGATGATGATGATGTATATATGTCTCAATATCTTCTTTATCAACAACATATGCTTAAAAAATATAACGCAAAAATATGTGGTAGTAATGCTATGTTATTTATTTTTCCAAATAAAGATTATCAAATGTCCGCATTAAGATGTAGTTCTATTAGACAAGTCCACGAAGCGACTCTCGCTTCAAGTAAAAAGTATGTTAGAAGTATGGGTGGCTTCATAAAGAGTTCTCAAGGAGAAGGAGCTAAACTCATAGATTTTAATGAGAAAGCGTGTGTGAATTTAGATATACAAAACTGTATGATATGTGTTGGACACGAAACAAACACAATCAGTAAAGATGACTGGGTTAAAAATAAAATAGAAGCGAGATTACATCAAGATGATACAAAACTAAAAATATTAAAAGAGATATTTAATAATTAACTAATAATAACATAATCATTATCAACACTTTTACTAGTAATATATTTGTAATATACTTTTTTATATCTTTCTATAATCTTCTGATAATATCTTGGATTATGTTCTACTTCATATCTCGGATCTCCACCTTCATTCAAATGTTTATATTCTTTCAACCATAATCTATGTTTTAAAGGATACACTCCAACCATCCAATCATCACAACCCCAATTCTTTATTTCTTTAGGATAAACAAACCCAAAAATATCTAAATGAGTTTTATGAATCAAAAACTGGGTAGCTATTCTATTATTATGACTATATCCAGCAACCCAGCCAATATTGTTATTAGCTTTTAACATCTTAGCCCAATCATTCATCCATTTATTATTATCTATCTGTATATCATCTCCACATACATACATATATTCAAAATTATCTTTTACTGCTCTATGTCCTAAATTATTCCATATTTCTGTAACGTGCCCTTTTTGTATTTTTTGTTCTACCCATTCAATATTTACTTTATCTGCTAATACCTGTAATTTTAATCTTTGTTGATGTTGACTATAAATTTTATCATCATTATCATAACCAACATAAATTGTAATCTTATGTTTTTTTGGTTTATCTTTTGATAAAGATTGAATCAATATTTTATATAGATGGCTTTGTGTAATATCATCTATCTCTAATCCATTTGTAGTTGATGGAACAAGTAAACACAATTTCATATATTAAAACTTAGATATTTATTTTTAAATAAATTGCTCTTTTAAAAAGAGCTCTTTTTATTTTGCTCTTAAAAAAATTTGAAATTATTTTTCTGATTGTATAGCACATTAACTAGAAGACAACTTCTATATTACAAAACTTACAATGGCTTCAGAAATCCGTGAGTTGCTTGAAGATATGACTGGTGTTGGAGGAGATAAAGATTACATCATAAAACTATTTGAAAAGCAAGTCAGAGCAAAGGAAGCATACAAGAAAGTCAATAAGAAACAAAGTGATAAGATTAAACAACAGAAGAAAGAAATTGAAAAACTAAAAGAAGAACAATATGATAATATGGAAAAACTAGCAAAAGAAGAGTATCTGCATTTAGTTGGTTTTAAAGAATTTGATAATCTTATTGAAGCAGAACAAGAAAATAAAGAACTCAAGAAAGAAATTGCTGAGAAAGAACAATTAAATCAAGAAAAAAAAGAATTTTATGAGAATTTGGCTGGTAAAGCAAAAGAAGCAACATCTATTATCAAAAATCAAAAACATCAAATTCATCAGTTAGAAGCTACTATTGAAACTATTAAATGTTTAAAGGAACAAGTTGATGCTTCCTTGAAAGAAGAAAATGAGAAACTAAAACACACGGTGTATTGTCTAAGACAAGACACAAAAAGATACTCTGCTGACGAAGTCCAAGAGTATAGGGAAGAAATTGAAGAACTCAAAGAAGAAAATAAGATAGAATTATTGAGAGCAAGTTTTGATGGATACAAGGCTGGTTGTAATTACAAACAATCTGTTCAAGATGAGATTGATTTTCTGAATGAGAGTGGTGAGAGTCCTGAACTCATTAAGGAAGTATTTGATGAATCTTATGAAGGTGGTTTAAATCTTGTATACAATATAGAAACAAAAGATTATTCAGGAGAAGAAGAAGAAGAAGAAGGACATTATGCTGTTTGTGAGACTTGTGATAAAAAACTATTTTCTGATGGACAATATTCAAGTATTACCAGTTGCACTTATTGTGATGATTGTTATGAAAAATTAGATAGTGATGAGAAAGAATAAATAAATCTAATAATATATAATGAGAGATTTTACTATTGGAGATTTAGGTGTATTTATAGGAACTATAGGTGGAGTAGTAACAAGTATATTAATAGTTTTACAAAAGAGCTCTTGCTTAAAAATTAAATGTTGTGGAATGGAATGTATAAGAGACCCAGCATTAGTTAAGAAACATATAAAAGAAAAAGGAGAACCGGATACTCCAAAACCAAATCTGGAATTAAAAGAAAATAATCCATAAAATATTTAAAAATTTTTTATGTATATAATATAAAAAAGAATGTTTAATAAAGTTGTTATTTGTGGAACAGCAAAAAATATTGAACCTTACATTAATCAAGTATTCAGTAATATATATAAAATACAAGATTTATTTTTAGAATCAAAAGTAATTATTTTTTATGATAAATCAGATGATAATACATTAGAACTTTTAAAAAAAGAGGATATTGAAATTATTGAAAATGTAAATCCTTTAAATCCTTTAAGAGTTGGAAGAATATGTGAAGGTAGAAATAGATTAATGAAATATATAAATGATAAACAATATGATCCAGATTATATGATAATGATGGATTTTGATGATGTTACATCTGATAAGATAAATATTAGTTTACTGAATGAAGATTTAGAAAATAACGCTCATTGGGATTGTATGACTTATAATAAAACTGATTATTATGATATTTTTGCTTTGTGCTATGGTTGTTATACTTATAATTGTTGGAGTTATGGTTATTTATCTCAATTTGTAGTAGATTCTATTAAAGAAGATATTACAAGACTATTAGATAGATGTGAAGGTTATTTACAAGTTAAATCAGCCTTTAATGGATTTGGAGTTTATAAATGGAATAAATTCAAAGATTGCTCTTATAGTTATGATAAATTAGGATTACCAAATCAATTACCTTATGATACTTATGATATAATGGAAAATTGTGAACACATTAAATTTCATCTTGAAGCTATTGTAAAAAATAAAGCTGTAATAAAAATTAATAAAAAGATTTTATTTTAAAATATATTATATATTATAAAATATGCCTGCTAATAAAATAACAAACGAACAAAAAAAAATATTGAAACAACAGGAAAGTGAAACTGCTAAAGCGGAGACGAAGTTAATAGATGATAAAACTGTTGGATTATTTACTAAACAAATGAAAGACTGGGGATATGAATCTAAAGAAGAATTTGCTAATGAAATTATGAAACACGAAATAGGAGATGTTGTTGATGGTAAAAAGGTTACTAAACTATTAAAGGAACGAGCACAGCTTATCATTGAAGTTTAAATCTTCTTTTGTAATCAGCTATTGAAGCTCTAAGTGTTGGTTTATTCCAAAGGATATACCTGGAAAGTGAGCCAGCTGATTTATAATCATTCCAGTTTTCATTTTTCCTGTGTCTATCTAAATACCTCTTTTTTCTTTCTTCATCTTTATTTTTTGTAAAATCAGACATACCAGCACTACCAAAATGTGTAGTCTTTACTTTTTTTCCATTGTCTGTAAATACAGCCATATATTTCTTTTTGGGTTGAGTGCTCTTTTTAATTACAACTTTCATATTTATTATTATATATAAATAAATTTGAAATTATCGGAAAAATTAAATTAGTTTAAATTACTTAAAAAAAAATCTATAATATAATATAATAAAGAAAAAGATGAGTTTCTCAAAAATGGATCGGAATGATAAGATTGAAATGTGCTTTGATAAGATTATTGATTTAGAACTATTAGATGATAAAATTGAAACAAGTGCTTCAGGAGTAGCACAGGCAAAAGCGACTCTAAAACAACAGATGAAGAGAAATAAGACAGCAGTATTTAATGCAATGTTGGAAGCATTATCTATGACTTTATGTGGTATTCAAAATTCAAGTCTAAGAACACGTAAAATGAAAGAAGATAAAGATAGACAAATTCATAATTTGGAATTAAGATTAGCAGATTTAGAATATCAAATGAAACTACAACAAGAACAAATTAAGAAACAAGAAGAATGGATTGAAATATTTAAAGCTGGTCATAGTGGAAAGTAAATAATAATTATTAGTAATATTTTTTTTCTAAATTATAACTTAACTAAATATAGTTAATTAACTATATTTGGGCTGATTTTTGGTAAAACTTTTTTTCATATATGATTTTTTGTTTTCTGTAATTTTTTTTATACTTTTTTTTGTATAAATATAGTCAAATAACTATATTATATATATTGTTTCATAGAAATTATAAATATATAAGAATTATCATATTATTAAAATATATGATATATTATGTTTGAAGAATATTCTTCCGAAGAAGAAGAATGTAATCCATACACATTTAATAAATGTCCTTATGGATATTATACTGGTTGCTGTCCTGGAACTTGTTGTAAAAGATGTAAATCTGAAATAAAAGAAGAAAGATGGAAAAAAGAATCTAAAAGATTTGCTAAGAAAATGTTTGATGAATATTTAAAAGAGCAATTTGATGATATTTTTGTAAGTGAAAATAAATATGAAAAATATAAAGAATACAAAATATTAGATATTACTTACAAAAAATTTATAATCTTAAATAAAAAAGAAAAATTAAAAAAACTTAAAAAACAATATAGAAGATTATCTTTAAAACATCATCCGGATAAACCGACTGGTTCAAACGAATCATTTAATAACTTGAAAAATTCTTACGATTTCCTTTATTCAATTTGGTTTCATTCTTAGTCTTATTGCTCTTTTTCTTTTTAACTGGTTTTTCATTCTTAACAAATATATCTTTGGGTATTTTCTTTTCAGTACTTATAGCATTTGCTACAGGCATTTGTAAGGCAACATTCGGTCTTAACATACCGACATTATTATCAATTGGTTTATAATATTTTTCTTTCTTTTTCTTACTCATTATATTTATAAATAGATTTTCTTTTCATAAAATTAAAATCTATTTATAAATATAAAATATGTCTTACATTGTTGCTCCGTCTTCTCAAAAAGAATATGAGTTGGTTGATAGTGCCGCACAAGGAACTACTATTCAACAACCTTCAAGTTATATTAATCATTTTTCTAATCCAATTAAGATAAAAAAAAATTCAGAAATAGCTTTGATGTCTGCTAAAATCAATAGAGCTGATAAATTTGATGTTAGAAATAATGCTGGTTATTATGTTTATTTAGGTAATGAATTATCAGCTAAAGGTCAATTAAATAACGAAACAACTACTCCAGTTCCTTATGTTATGACTAGAACCGAAAATAATACTTTAGATATAAATCAAGATAAAGTAATAAATGGAGGAGGTATAACATCTCAAACACCGAAAGAATTAGTAGAAACATTAGATGTAAATATGAAAAATTTATATCATCCAGAGTTTAGATCTCAGGGTAGTGCTGGTTTTCAAATAGATACTAGTGGAGAACCTAAAAACAGAAGTTTTGGTGGATTTAAATTTAACTTTAAACAAAATACAGCTTTAGCTACTGAAACTAATGCATCATTTAATCCAATACATCCAAGCACTACATTTGAAGATATTGAAAGTGCTTCTAAATCAGCATCTATTACAATAAGTGCTTCAGGAGGTTCTCCATTTCCAACAGTTACAAGAATATCAGAATCATTTGATGATTTTGATTGTATGGTAATGGGAACTGATTTTCCATTAGCTTTAAATGATGGTAGTGCTAATTTCCATATTGGAGTAAATGCTAGTGAAGGTGGTTGGCAAGTTGGTATGAGTAGACCAAAACAAGTATTTAATCAAGCTCCAAGTACTTTAAAAATAATAAGTGAAAGATTGAGACAAGCACCTCCATATTTTAAAGATAATGGTAATATATTTTTTGATTGGGCAGTAAGAGTTGATGAAGATACTAAAGCTATTGAAGTTATTCAAACAATTGTAGACGCAAATGGAGATTTTACTCATTCTGAAGTTGAATATTGGACTGGAACTGATGCTAATAGTGATTTTACTGCTAATGCTACTAATGAAGTATGGAGTGGAAATACATATACAGATGTTAAATTTACTGCTATTGGAGAAAGAATGCTTATTGAACTATACAATGCTAAAACTTCTAAATATGTTAAATTAGCTGATTGTAGTGATCCATCTGATAAATTAGCTAAAACTACTAAACCTATTAATCAAAATTGTTTCTTTATGTATCCATTAATAGATATTAGTAAACAAAATGCTTCTATTGGATTAACTCAATATAATGGAAGAAAAACATTTTTACTTACTGATACTATTGCTGCTAGAACACTTCAATATACTACATCCAGTTTTTATGGTTCTTGTATGAAAGGAAAAATATTAGGTAATTATGGAATTGAAGCTATAAAAGATTTAGATTTCAGAAAAGTAAATAGAATAAACCAATCAAAAAGTAATGCATCTCTTATTGGTTTAAATGCTAGTGGAGGTGTGGCTTATTCAACAGTTATGATTACAGAACACGCACCAAATTCTAAATCTACTAGATATATGAATCCACAGACAAATCCATTTGCTAAAGTATTTGGAGCTAATGCTACAGATTATCTTGGTTTTAGTCCTATGTCTGAAGTTCCAAGAAGTATATTTGGTAGTAATCTATTAGCAACAGCTGATTCTGATTTTCATTTTTCATCTATAAGTGTTCCAAAACCATATTCAAGAAGTAATTCATTTGTTAGAATTAATGATTTACCTATTGAAAGTTATAATGGAGCTAATAGTGGTATATCTAAAATTATTGGAACTATTCCAAGATTTGATAATAGTAATGATGAAGTTGGTTCTTTGAATTTTGATATTGCTAACCCAGTATATTTAGATTTAAATAACACAGATGATATAAAACTTAATCAAATAAAGATTGATTTTGTTAACATTGATGAAACACTTGTTACTGATTTAACTGGAACAAGTGTAATAACATTACATATTAGAGAAAAAAAATAAAAAACATTATAGAAAAGTTTATAGAAAAATATAATTAATTTATTTGTTTTATTTTCTATATTTTTATCTATTATAAATTATAAGTATTATGCCGAAGATTAAGAAAAACATTATTCCAACCGTTCAACCAGCACCAGAACAACCTGTTATCAGTAATGAAATATTAGAAGATACAGAAGCAATTCAACCTGAATCAGAAAAACAATTAGTAAATTCAAAAGAGGTATTTACTGGTTCAAAATCAAAAACAATAGCTCCTGAACCTTCTATTGAAGAACCTGAAAAAATCAGTGAAGCTCCAGCAAGTAAAACTGGTAAGAATGGAAGGAGTAAAAAACCACAAACAGAAACACAAAAACAACATTTAGATTTTATGAGAGAAAAAGCAGCACAAGCAAGAGAAGTAAAAAGATTAGAAAGAGAAGAAGCTAAAACTAAAAGAGAAGAAGCAAAAGCATTAAAAAAGAAATTACAAGAAGAAAAGAAAGCATTAGAAGAAAAAAGAAAACAAGAAGAAGAATTAGAATATTTAAAAGAGCAACAAGAAATAGAAATGTTACAAAATGAAATATCAGCATTAAAACCTAAATCTTTAGAACAAGTAAAACAAGTAGAAGAGTATACTAATAAAGCTGTTGAACAAAGATCAAATATATCATTTGGAGAAGCTGGTAATCCAAGATCCGAACCTGAATTCAAAGAACAAAATGGAACATTTGATTTAGAACAATTAATTATTAAAGGAATTCAAGGATATGATACTTTAAGACAACAAAGAGAAGAAGAAAATAGAAGAAGAAATGAAATAACACAAAAAGAAAGAAAAGAAACAGAGATTATTAGAAGACAATTATCCAGAGCTTCTAATAAACCATATGACCCTTATGCTAATTGTTTTAATTTTAGTTAAAATACTTAAAAATAATTTGAAATTATTATATAAATAGCATCCAATTACAAGGAAAATTCATAATGCCTCGAAAAATAAATGATGGTCTAACAAATGAACAAAGATATTTAAAAAGAGGAGATAATCATAAAAAAATGTTAGAACACGGAAAAGAATGGAGACAAACTGATAGAGGTAAATTTATTAGAAATAAAAGTCATTGGAAAGATGCTGGAATTAGAGAACCAAGTGAAACTTGGGATAAATATTGGGAAAAATTTAAGTTAGAAACTAAATGTAATGTTTGTAATGTAACATTTGATTTAGAAAATGCTAATAAATCTAATGGTAGATGTTTAGATCATCATCATCATTCCGGATACATTAGAAATGTTATTTGTAGAAATTGTAATACAACAACTATGAGAAGGTTTGATAGTAATCACAATAAAGTATTATTTGAATTACAGAGATATTTTAGAACCAATTTAAATATGTAAATTTATTATATTCTATAATAATATATAATGGAAGGAAATGC
>Ga0181398_1000412_pt1 | contig 12682 bp, 12 predicted proteins | sample 21SPOviralmetaG_FD_130127 | JGI IMG/M metagenome (GOLD analysis project Ga0181398, IMG submission 130127) | Marine viral communities from the oligotrophic San Pedro Time Series (SPOT) site, San Pedro Channel, CA, USA - 21 SPOT_SRF_2011-04-29 | ecosystem: Environmental > Aquatic > Marine > Strait...
AAAATAATAATAATAATTAATTTTATAAATGTCATTAAATATAATTTTACTAATTAAAAAATTATTTAAAAAAAATAATAATGGCTTTACAGGACATCCATATTATCGCATTCAGTCTTCGTCACTACTATCTTCTACAGGTGGCTCAATCTGACCGAAACCTGTATAATAAAATTTATTAGGATTTATCGGCGGTATTGTCCTCACCATGTTTGTCGGCTGACTGTAAAAATCATTTATCATAGGTGCATTAGCTTGTGCCTGAAATTGCTGAGCGAACATAGCTCCTTGCTGTGGCGTTAAATCATTCTTTACACCATATCTTGTTATTAGATATATTATAGCAGAGTTCTCTGCTAAATTTACTGGACTTCTTAAATTACTTGTATATATTTTTGTTCTAATACTACTTATTGTAGTATCTTCTGTAATCATATAATTTATTGCTGAACCACCTAAATCAAATACAAAATTAAATGCACTAAAGTTTCTACTACATAATCCTATTATAGGTATTTTTGCCCCATTCTGATTTCCGAAAAATGTTTTACAAGGAAAGTCACTACCGATTTTATAATAGGGGTCGTTCCCCTTACTAGGTACATTTGTAGCAAAGAAATCGTCAGTATCCAGCTGGACGAAAAACTGCTGTACTGGTGCAACATTTAAACACCGACTCGCAGTAGGATTACTAGCATTTACTGCTGGTGTTATTTTAGCACCTACTCTTATAGCACTACCGCTTTGTATTGTATCGCTTTCATAAATAAATAAATCAGTTACTAAATTAAAACTATTATCAAAATTATTTACTTGCTGAGAAGTAAAACCTAATATAGTTAGTAGCTCTTGCCCTGCTTGTTGCTGGATGGTATTACTTACTGTGTCATATAATCTATAATCACCTAATGGCGTTTGCCCCCATTCTGCCGCTGTAAAAGCACCAGCATTTAATTTATTAATATAAATACCTGTTAGTTGTGCTATGTTCTTACCACTATGTTTTGCTGATATAATACCACTAGGTACAGCGTCACCTATACCGAAATCATTTTGCGGATTGTTATTGCTACTTTCTATTTGGTGTGGTCGGATGGGTGTATACAAATTATTAAATGAATATCTATTAGCTCCATTCTCCCATGAAAAAGTAAAATTATTAGCACCTACAAATATCCTTGCCGAACCACCACTACTAAATAAATTTCTTGTTAATCTGCTTCTGTACGCATAGACTAAAGCAGAAGAAAAAAATAAAGTATTTTGTTGTGGGTCGTCGTTAGGGTCGCTCTGGTCGTAAGGCACTATATCATAGCACCTAAGCATTTCCATTATACCAGGCATTTTAGGCTTTACATTATCCCACCTGCCGTTTGTAGCATTAAAATCTTGTAAATCTAAACCACCACCTCGCAATCTTATTAATGTAATTTCTTTAGTATCCTGATAGTCCTTATTAAGATATGGTATACTATATATTTTAAAATGTGTGCCTAACTCTGTCGGATATTCTGCGGTGTTGTCTGTCAAATAACGAGTTGTAGTACCATTATAGGGTCTTAAAATATTTATCTGTTCTGCCCAGTAGTGTTCAAATTCAACAGCTGGTCCAGGTAGTCTAAGACTTTCATAGGTTAATAAACTACCTGTTAAATCTTGTGTTTGAGAAGGTCTATCAAGTGCGTCGCGGTTAGTATCTGTTATAGGTGAAAATCCATAATTAATGTCTGGTAAATAACTCTGGACAAAATTGCCTTTTATTAAACTAGGCTCACTAGATAGTGCATTACTAGTTAAACCTACATTACTCGGTATATTGTAGTTATTACTATTTGCGTCTTTTACACCCAGTTCTTTCTGGTATTTAAATTTATTATAATGTAGAGTATCATTTATTTTTTCTGCTAATTGTTCTTCAGTATAGAAGCCTCTCTCTACTTTCATTTTCATAATATTTTCTTTTATCATAATTAAATCACTCGCCCAAGTTTCACTATCAGTACCTAAACCTCTGCCTCCATTACTTAAATAAGATATGATTACTACTGTGCCGAATGGTATATCAACAAGCCAGTTAGGATTATTATGTGGCTGATTTAATAATGTTATTGTAGAAGTATTATTACCATTATCTACAACCTGTCCTATCAACTCTACTGGATTAAACTGACAATTATCTAACAATACTTTTATATTATATCTGCCGAAGCCGTCATTTAATACTGGTAAAACCCTTGCTTGATTTGGGTTATTAAAATCAGTTATATTATTACTAATTGTTATTGTGTTAGTCCCTGCCGCTTGTAGTACCGTTGTATCGGTTTGCCCTCGCCACGAATCAAGACCCAGATTACAATCGCCAGTATCTTTTTGCTGAAAATAAATACTATTTACGCAAGTATTATATCCACAAAACTCTATAGGTAGATTTCTAAATTCATGTGTATTAGTTGTACCATTAAATGTACCATCCTGACTAGACAATATATTAGGTAAACCCACACCATTAGGTCCTTGTGTCCCACTATTTACAGTTACATCCCAATCAACACTATAGCCCAGACCTTCAAAAGTATGGTTCATAACATTAGCTAATTCTAAATCAGCATTACCATTATTAGCTACAGATTGTCGCCAGTTTATATTCGGCGGTCTACCTATCATATTATAGCCCCACCTATGCTCATTAACATAAGTAGAACTTTGCGGAAATCTTGTAGTAGGACTTGTAGAACTTTCATTACCACCGTTTATCGTATCCCATGTATTACCTACATAGTGTCTTGTTGTGTAGTTACTCATTCTTGCCTGAAATGCGTAATCTAACCATATCCGTGGTGTGCGACCAGGTGTTGCATAAAAATTATTAGCAGGTGTAGCGTCAAACTCGCCTCTTGCTATTCTTATCATAGTTTCTTTAGGGCATATAACATAAGCACCTAGAGCGGTCGGCACACTACCTTGGGGAACATTAAAATTCCCACAATTAAAACCTCTAAAGTCGTCGTCTGGTCCAGAAGGGTCTATACCACCGTCCGCTCTTCTTTGTAAAATAATATCATTAATATAATGTCTAACTCTTAAAGCAGTCTGGTCAGCAGCATTACCAGTTCTTTTAAGTTCCATCCATGAGTTTGCTCTATATCTATTTACATTACTCGTTAAATTACTTATCTTTCTATTACCAGTATGTGAGCCATTCCACAAAAAACTTAAACCTTCTGGATTACCTAAACCCATTTCTAATTCGTGAGCCTGAGCTCGTCCAGCACCTGTATTTACACTCGCTACATTTTGTGGTCCTGTTTGTAGCCGTAAATCAGCTGGAACTGCTGGGACTGTTGTAGCAGTAGGTGCATTATTTAAATATGTATTTCTTGTAGGTGTCCCACTATTTGCCCCAGCCTGATAGGCATGAACATTACTATTATTACCAGCTTGTGCTCGGTTTGTTACTGGTCCAGTTGTCATACCATTATCAGCACCATTTACATTATTAAAACTAGGATTAAAATTATATCCATTTCTTAATAAACTTGAACCATGTATTTTTTTTCGGCAGGTCATAGCACCAGCACCCTCAGTAAAAAAAGTAGAGGCTCTAGTTAAATGTCTTTTGTCAGTAAAATTATGAGTTATTTCGGCTCGTTGTGCGAGTTGGGCTGGATTTACAAAATCAGTTGCATAGACTTCAAAAACTTTTGTCGTTTTACCCATAATATGCATTTTAATAGGTCTAACAGCTACAATCGTACCTATAACACTCTGAACACCACTTTTAAGATTAGGTATTCCAGTATATCCACTTGCCCCAGCAAAATTTAAAGTTGCTGGACCACCAGCGTTATGTTGTATAGGTGGATTATATAAATCACTACCTGCTACAAAGTTCGGCTGAGGTGCTCCTACCGCTGTGCTGTCGCCCCATGTATTCTCATAAAAACATTCACCTTCGTCATTAGACCATCCGCTACTTTCACCTATATCTACTGTAGCAATACACATACCTACTTTCGGAATACCACCTAACATACCAGCCTGTCCAGCTGCTGTATGGTCTTCTAAAATAGGTTCTAACTGGTGTGATATACAATTCGCAGCCCAGTTTGCACCATTATTAGCAGAAGCAGCGTTTCCAGTTGGGTCTACATTAGTATTTGCGGTTTCAAATCTATCTATTGTTGGTAGTATAAATTTTTTTACCATATTGCCTATATACATTTCAGTCGGTATTTCATTATCAGCAAAAGCATTATAATTTTGCTCTGTATTGGTTTTCTGAAAATCACCAGTTCTTATATTAGTCCCATAAGTAATTGCTTTATCACCTATCATATTAGGTCTATCAGCTAATACTGTAGTCCCACCAGTATAAACAGGTGTCCCCATAGGTTCGGATACACCATTAATAAAAAATGGGTTATATGTTATATCACCATATACATCGCCACCACTTTCACCTGTAGCAGCTGGATTTGTTGTAGGCACATTTTCATAAGCTTCTATTGCTGGATTACCCCCAGCAGGAACACTACCGTTTGTTGTTGGATATGTATAAGCTGGATTATCAGGCAACAACATATTCCATTTATTTGTAGCATTACCTTTTTGTGTTGTATTTCTCATAGGCGGTTCAATACCGAAACTATCAGTAGAATATGCTATATCACCTATTTGACTTAAATCTAATAAATTACCATTTTCAGTTTTATCTATTGTGTCAATAGTATTACCTAGTAAATATGGTGAATAAGATATATTAATTTCTTGGTCTTCTTCTATCTCTATCTCATTACTATCACTACCTTCTTGGATAAAACTACCTAAAAGTCTAACTTGGTCACCTTTCTTTAGTTTAATACCTTGTGAAAATTCGTTTATCCATTCTGTATTGTCTATCCTTACAGAAGAAGTCTGGATACTACATTCGTACGCTTCCTGTGTATAATCAGTCATATTTATAATAATAATATATTATAAATCATAAAAAAAATCTATAAGTAAAAGAGTAAAAAATTATGCATCGGAAACATCCACACCGAGTGAGCGGATAATCATAGAGCGTCTGTAGCAAACATAAAAGTCTAATTCAACTGGACCTAAATGGGCTCCGACTGCACCACCACCAGCGGCAGCCACAGCAAGACGATTGTAATTAAATTCAAGAGGACTTGAGCCTAACCTGACACCATTACCCACAGCAGAACCTAACATATTGTATTTGTCAAAATTCACACCGATATAGTTTTGTGAGCCACATAAGTACCGTTTAGAAGCACCGATATTTGCCTGATTGGCTGCGGATGGAAAGTCAGTAACTAATGCACCATTAGTAAATGAACTGTCTAACATAATACGGTTTTTAGATACATTATAATTACCAGTATCATAGGCAATATTAGGCTGTGTCCAGTTCTTACCACACTGGGATAAATAATCCTGAGCAACCATAGGGTTCTCGACATCCTTGTCATATAATCTTTCATTATTAACTAGTAAATTATATGATTCGGACGGTATTTGCTGGGATTTGTATTGTTTATATAATTCGTTTCTGTGTGTTTTAATACCATTAAAGTCATTATTTATTTCACCTGCACCATTACCGACCTGTGAGTAGTTTTTCTGTACATATAGCTTTTTAACTTCTTTCATAGCCATACCTAGAATGTGATTACTGGATACTTGTCCTTCAGCAGCACTAGCAGGATTTATACCTCGTGTATGTAAAACTTCAGTAAAGTTTAATCTCATACCACCTGGGCTATTCACAGCATTAAAAATTTTCTCTCTTTCAACTTCGTCATAATGGATGTAGTCAAGTAAAAGAGTTGGTGTATTCATGACAACATTACCTCTATTCACTACAGCTGGTGCGGCATTATTAGCGGCAGCTGGAATAACTGCATCGATAAGAGGTGAGTTTAACTGATTAACGGCTACAACATTAGGGTCACCACAAGCCAACCATTCAATCTCAATTTCAACCTGAGCCATAGCAAGAAGTGGTAGTTTGTTTTCATTACAAAATTCAAATAAATCTCCTAATCTTATCACGGCTTCTGGTGTATTAGCTGCTGTTGCTTGTAAACACTTACTACGCTGGACACGATGAACTGGTGGCGCACCATTAGGGACATAAGTGCGACCCCATTCATTAACTTGGTCTGCTTCTGGATTGTACAACTGCTGAAAGGCTAATGAGGCAGCACTTGTAGCAATTTTAGCATTACCTACACGGTTCATAAGACTATGACTGGATAAGTGTCGTGCGTCATAGACACCTTCTTTAACGGCGTGTGGTAAAAAGTTCTGTTTAATATTCATATAGTGGGCTGCACGAGTGGTCTGTGACATAATATTACCACCACATCGTAAAGTAACTCTATCAACACAACCTGCTAAACCTGTAGAAAAATTGGGTGCGATAATATTATCACCTTCGGCAGCTGTTAGTGCGAATCGTAAAACAGCGTTCGGTGCGTCAAGCACACCAGAAGCTGGAAGAACAAAAACAGTCCTACCGCCAGTAGCACTTGTGTAGTTATGAGAAACAGGTTCTAAAATTTTAGTTTCTAAAGTAACATCGACTTGGCGTGTTAATGGCTGGTTCATTAAAATATCTGGGGCATTTACAGGGGTTGCTGTTATTAATTGTTCGGACATTTTATACTATTAGTAAATATATTTATTTCAGGGTCAATCTAAACATTTAAATTACTTTTTCGGATACTTCATTTTCAATATCCTCATTAATATCTTCTATAGGTATATCGCAAAATTTTTCGGATGCTACTTCTGTAATAGTAACTTTACCTGTAACATTAGGGTCTAAACCTTGTACGCCTTTGTGTCGGTTTTTTTCTTCATAACTACCGTCAAGGCGTTCTTTGTATTCGTCTTCGTCCATGCCATTAACAACTAAAAGCCGTGTATAACTTTCTCTTAAATTATCTATATAAATTGCTAGGTCTTTTAGCATTTCTAATCTACCCATTACAACAGCCTTTTCGGTTGTGGATTTTAATAATTCAAACTGATTTTCTTTAAATTCCATTAAACTTTCCATTTTATAGAATATAAATAGAAAAAAAAATTAAAAAAAAATTGATTAATACTTTTAAAAAAGTATTATCAAAAGAAAATGTTTAAAATACCAGAAATATCGTTTCAAGTAAAACATATTAAAGTGCTACAAGAAATTAAATATATGGGCAAACCATTACAAGACACAATAGGATTTGCGAAGTTGTTGGGGACATGGCGTGTAAAAGATACAAGTAGATACACAGGACGAGTTTTAACTAACTGGGATTATGAATGTAATAAGGCATACGACAAAGTCGTTATTAATTATGCTACTTACTATAAACATAATACTAAAAAAGAATTATATAAAATGGCTTGTGATAATAGGATTGCTTCTAGAAGCCACATGAAAAAAAAACAATTAATAATTGCACTACTGAAACTCTAATCAAATTCAACAACAAATTTATCCTGCTTCTTTGCTTCTTCTAACGGCATATCGGCTACTCTTTTTACATGACCATATTTACTATAAGCAACTCGGTTATAATTAGCAATATCATTTACCATATTTTTCCAGCAGGTTACATGGTAAGCTCTGCTTTTCCAGTCTTTATTTTTGTAAAGTGGTCTTAGTTTGCGACCGCAAATACCACAATTAGGCATATCATTTTCATAATATCCACTAGGCATTATATGCTATATAATAATACAATATTTTATTTTTTTTTACTCGACTTATTATTAAAGAAAACTAGACTATACCTTGTGCCTTCCCACGGCTCTACCCAGTGCTTAAATTTAGAACCGTCAAAACACTGGGGCTTTTCTCTGCAAGATATAGATACAACTTTTTCTGGTATTACCTGAATTTCTATAGAAGTATTACCGCCAGTAAAATCGCCACAGGTTACTAAAACACTCTCGCCTATGTTAGTACTATCAAAATGAGGACCACAAGCAAAATTTTTATTCATTTGCACTTGTGTATAATTAAAATTAGGTAAATGAAAATCAGCAAAAGTTCTAAATATATCTTTTAGTTCTGGATGTAAATCCATTACTTTTGTTTTATATAATCCAGTATCTTCGTCTTTTGTTCTTGTTTTTGTAGGGCTTAAATATCCTCTCCATGTCGTACCATACAACATAGAGCCACCGTCTTTTGGATGTTTAATTTTATTTTTTTTTAGCATATTTTTTCTTTCAGTACCGCTGTAAAATTTTATTTTATCTAATACATTAGCCATTATTTCGCAATCTATATCGTAAATACCTACAAACATATATATATAATACTAGATAATTATTCTAGCTCTAGTTTAAATTCACCTGAAAATTCGTCTTTAACCCTTTGCCCTATATGATTATCATATTCGTCATATACTCTATTTTTACTATCAACTAAATAAAATATATTATCAAAATTCCAGTCACTCATTTCGCTACTTGTAGATACTGCTGATACTGCTGAAACTGCTGATACTGGTCTATCACTTTCATTATCGCTTTCGTATGTTTGACTTATATTCTTACTTAAATTTTCATGTGTTAATTCTATATTAGGATTTTCTTGTTTTTTTTGTTTAGCCATAATAATATTAAAAATCTCATTTACATTATCTTTATCAGCCTTAGCTAAAAAATCAGTTATATATCTAATTCTTTTGCGTTTTATATTTAATCTACAATTCTTTTTATGTTTATTCAAAGCATATAGTGCTTTATATTTACCTTTATCATAAAACCTAGTGCATTTACAAATATCACATTCTAAATAAGGTCTATTATCTTTTACTTCTGTTTCTATAATATTAAAACAAGTTCTTTCGTGAGCCATTAGCTCTTCTTTTGTTTCTGCTTTATAATTACAATATTTATATCTTGCATCGTTCATACCTTTATTCTGGATGCGACTACAAGTAAAATCTTTTGTTTTGTCTATCTTATCTACATAGTCTTTAAATTGCCTCATGTTTTTATAAGTTTCTGGACTGTCTAACTTATTATGTCGTAAATTGTTTAAATGATTATACATTTTAGTATTATAAACTAAGGTGTCGTTCATATCCCAGTCGCCTTCAATACCAGCTTCATTATTTGTAAATTTATTCATTTTTAATATATAATTAAGCAATCTTTAAGTTATTTTCACTTTTTCAGTAAAAACTGAAAACGGCAAATTATGTTTTTTCAAAATTATGAAAGTTGTCATTGGTTAAGTGTGCGTTGTCAGTTTTTCTGTATTTACTGAAAATATGAAAATATATAATAATATATATATAAATAATAATAATAATAATATAATAATAACTATTAAATACTAATATAATTAAAATATAAGACTAATATATAAATATGGGATTATGTTACTTATGCGAGAAACAAGAAAGAGAAAGCTACTGGTCGCACTACTGCACCGATTGCCGTAGGCTTAAGCATTATATTAATTTATTTGATAAGCGTGTCTATGAGATACTAGATAATGTTCTTACTCGTACAGAAGACAAACAAGATAATAAAATAAAAGAAGAAATAAAAACAGAAATAGAAAAAAAGGCTTATACGCTACGCTCAGACAAGCCAGACAAAAAAGAGAAGAAATAAAACAACTAAGCGTAGTGTTCTCCCATGTAGTCTATATCTACAAATTCTATAAAATTTTCATTATTTACTATTCTTACCCAGTTGTCATAATACCTAATGTATTGTTCATAATATTTCTGGACTTCCCTCTGGTGGGTTTCCATAATTTCTGCTGGGATAATCGTGGTTTTTTGTATAGCATTCTTTACAAACTCATTTAAATCTCCGCCATCGTATTCTTTATTACTTATTATTTCTATACAACTATCAGTAGTAATTTCATGTACTTTTTCATAATCACTATTAAATTCTTCAGCACTTTCTTTGTAGGTATTTTCGTCATAGAATAATTCCTCTTTTATCTTATCAAATGAACCACAATTATCTATCCAGCAGACATTAGTAGTTATATGACATTCCACATAATATTCATATTTAAAATCGGTCTTAAAATATAATTTTTTTAATATATCCATAAGCTCTATGTAGTGGTTTTCTTTCATATCTTTCTTAATTTCAAACAAATATTGCGTAGCTTCATTCATAGTTTCCAGATTATTTACTTCAGGCATTATATATATACAAACATTCAATTTTATATAAATAATACAAATTAAAATATTGTATATATGTATAGAATGTCTGCAATACTGCCTGTTGATATACAAAACGAACCTGTAGAAAAGCCTAATATTAAAATGGATGTAACGCCCCCCTTAGAGAAACAAGCCTTAGCACCTATACCAGAAGAAAAAGAAGAAGAACCAGCACCTGTAGAAGAGCCTGTAGAAGATATTTTTGAAAAGGCAAAAGAAGAAGTAGCTGCTACACAGCCTAAGCCTGACACCCCCCTTACAAAAACAAAGCCTAAAAAGAAAAGACAGCTAAGCGACAAGCAGTTAGAGAATTTAGCAAAAGCAAGAGCAAAGTCTATTGCACGACGCAAAGAATTAAAAGAAAGTAAAGCCATAGAAAAGGCTAAAATTAAAATAGAAAAAGATAAAATAAAAGAAGCAAAAGTACAGAAGCGGATGGAAGAAGATAGTATAATAGAAATGAAAGCAAAACTTTTAAAAGAAGCAGAAGAAAAAGCTTATGCAAATGCTACATGGAACGAAGAAAGAATAACTAAATTAATGGAAAAAACATTAGATAGTTATATGTTAAAAAAGAAAAAAGAGAAAGCACAGCCTAAGGCATTTATTCCTCATAAAAATCAGTACCCACAACAGCCACCACAGCAACAACCAGTAGACCCACGCTACTATCAGCCCCCTCCTCCTCAACAACAACAACCTAGATATATGAGTAACCCACCACAGAATTATTCCTCAAACGACGCAGTCCAAAATTTATTCGGCTTCGGTGCTTAAGCATGTTTCTTCATAGGTAGGTGGTGTTTTTTCTTTAAAATGATTTATAATTCCCTGTTGTTGTTCCAAAGTTTTAGTCATATTATCTATAGAATTTTCTAAATAACTTATTAATTCTTTTTTAGAAGAATTATAGATAAGATAATGTGGAGTTTTTTTCATTATACAATCACAATCACATTCGGCTAATTTTTCTCGTTGATAAGCCATAAAATGTGGGTCTAGTCGCATAACCAATCCAATTAATTCTTCACGGCTCATAATAAATTAAAAAAATATATAAGCAAAAACAACTATCAATTTTTTTTTTATAATATAATTTTTATTAAATCTACTGGCTTATATCTTCTTCTTCTTCTTCTTTTTTTACTACTTCTAGAACTTTATTAAATTCTTCTCTCCAGCAAGTTCCATCTGGTCCCATATGTTGTAGGTCTTCCAATAGCCCACAGGGCTTACCACTTTCTTTAAGCATTTTCATCCATTCCATAGCTTGTGCGATTTGTTCTTCTTTTGTGTCTTTGTTTTTACTATCATAAGCTGGTTTAGCACATCCACCAGTTTCACAAATACATTCATTATGATTTTCATAACACCATTCATCCACTTCTTCCCAGATTAAATCTTCGTAAGAATAAACATTATTGTAGTTGTCTGTAAACCATTCCCAGAAATTTACTGGAGAATTTGTAGAGTTCATATGGTCAGAATAGTCATTTTCCAAATCATATACATACTTCCATACTACACCACCTTTTTCGTAATCCTGACTTGTATCAAGTGTCTTTTCCAAAAGATTTTCTAGTTCTTCTACAATACTATTAATGTTAAGTTCCACAGAGAAAAGACCAGCACAACGAATATCTGCGTCAAAAGGCATGTTTTTGTTAATACTTTTTTTAAAAGTATAAAACAACTATCAATTTTATTTTTTGTATATCATTTATATTAAATCTACTCGTCCGTTTTGTCTTGTAGGATTTCTTTAGCAGTCTGATTATTTAAATCACTTGTTTTATTTAGATTACCATTCTCGTCATATCTTGACCATAATTCAACTGGTTCTGTTAATGTTCCGCCCCACTTATACATTTTCATATCTCTAAAATCACACAGCAAAAATCCGTATTTTTCATTTGTCGCTTCATTATATGCACTAATAAATGTTTCTTCACCGCCCATGTTGCTATGTAGCTCTACTAAATCTGCTAATTGTTTGCTTGACGGCTGATAAAATACTATTGAATGACTAATATTACTTCTTATTGTAGGTGGTATTCCTTTACAGGCTTGTAAAGAAAAAACCAGTAGATTGCGTAAATGCCTAACTGCACTAGCCCACCTATTCATAAAACTATTAATGCGTATCTGACCTAAACAATCGTCTAATACTAATGTAGATAATGCTCTTTCGTCTTTCGGTGTGTTCATAATCATATGGTAGAGCGATTCAACTAGTTCTTCTGAATATTGTGTTTCAACAAGGTCAAAGTAATCTACTAATGGCTTACTTGTTAAATCGTTTTGTGCCGTAGGCGATATTAAATATGTTCCACCCTGAAATAAATCTAACATTAGTTCTTGTCTTAAAAATAAATTGACTAAAAAATTACTTTTACCACTGGATGGAGCGGCAGCAATCATAAGACATCCACCGCCTTTATTCAGCATAGTTTCTAAAGGTCTAGGCAATA
>Ga0181398_1000413_pt1 | contig 12674 bp, 13 predicted proteins | sample 21SPOviralmetaG_FD_130127 | JGI IMG/M metagenome (GOLD analysis project Ga0181398, IMG submission 130127) | Marine viral communities from the oligotrophic San Pedro Time Series (SPOT) site, San Pedro Channel, CA, USA - 21 SPOT_SRF_2011-04-29 | ecosystem: Environmental > Aquatic > Marine > Strait...
AATCCCGCTACTGGAGAATACATATTGTATTTATTCAGTACAGAGTTGTCCGAATCAATATCACTAGCGGCTGATTGTTTGGATATAATCGTTACAGCACGACTGACAAGGCGATTCTGCATACCGAGCTGACGAACAACTCCAGCAGTAAGAGCCGCTTGAGTCGCTGTTAGTTTGGATAAACGATAATCAGAGAACGGGAGACGAATAACTGGGTGAGCGTCTCTCCATCGGTTCATAGCATCATCTTGGAGATAAGTGATATAATCAGCACAGAATTTCAATTGTGTTTTATCAATTACAAACTCACCACCAGCTGCTTGTGCGTTTCCACGACAGACACGATCAAGACTAGTTTTAGACCAGAACAATTCAATAGTAAGTCCTTGGTCTATCATATAAAGTGGAAGTTGTGTAGTTTTCAAGAAGGGGAACAATTCAGCAAGGTCAATCTGATAGACTGGAGATTCAGCAATCGTTCCAGCATTCGTTCCGTCCATCTTGGAGAATGGGTGTTGAAAAAGTACTTGTGCTTCTTTTGGGCCGGCTGGATTGCCGAGATTTGCTGTGCGATATTCACGACCATTAGATAGACCATATCCTTGTGCGAGATTACCATCATTTACAACTTTAGCAGGGACGGCTGGTGGCCCGACTTGAGCGGGAACAAAACGCTGATTTCTGAATTCTTTGGCTAAACAACGACCCGATGTGTATTGTTCTCTTTCAATCATAGTTTCATTGGAAACCATAGCCGACTGAATAGAATAGAAATGTCCGAAATCTTGAATATCATTGATGACTTGACCGGATTTACGGACTTTGAGAACTGCACGATCTAGTACAGACGCAATACCAACATTCTGTGGAAGGAAAGTGTTAGTTGTTCCAGCTGCTGGAATAAGACCAACAAACAACTTGGAGTGAGAATGAAGGAAACCTTTTTGAGCGAGATTGAACGATGCGAAACCAGTTTGGGTCGCAGTTGCTTCTTGGAAGGTGGAAGATTCAAGAAGGTCAGTCTCTACTGACTGACTATAATCAGTGGGTACTTTACGGAGATCAATAAGATCGGGAACAACGGGTTGGGTAACCATACTCATATTTATACTACTTACAATATATAAATAATGAAAACAAAAAAAGAATTTATCTAAACATAGAAAATCAATTATACTTGACTATCTGTCTAAAGAGTTCTATATTCTCTAATACAATCAATACATTCAGTAATCTCAAATAGTTCATTATATACTAGCATAGATTATTTCAGAACTGAAAGAATATCAACACTCTTAACCAAACAACAAAATAGAATATACATAACAACCAACCAAGAAGTTTTATTTCTATATCTGTCATTTATTTCAGTACTGAAATTATTTTGATTTATAAGTTTTCAGATTGAATCTTCTTTTGTAATCTGATATAGATGCTTTGATTGTTGGTTTGTTCCATAGAATCCAGCGAGATAGACTACCAGCCGACATATAATCATTCCAATCTTCTCTATCTCTATGTCTATCTAGATATCTCTGTTTTCTCATGGGATCTTTATGGATTGTGAAATCAGAATAACCTTTTGCTCCAAATTGTGTGGTCTTTACTTTCTTACCACTATCATCATAGAATATAGCCTTATATTTCTTTGTCTTTGATGTACTTGGTTGTATCAATACTTTCATTTACTATAGACAATAGATTATTTCAGAACTGAAATATAAGTTGTAAATCTGAATCAAAAGTATATCTGATTGAGAATTGTTTTATAGATTGAGTTTATAAAATAGTTTCATTAAAATACTTCAGAACTGAAATCACCAGAACCATCCTTTGCTTTCCGGATTATCCACAATCACTTCCGAATCAGTATCAGTTTTTGTTTCACTTGGTTTATTCGGGTCGGTTCGCTCCATAATCTCTAAAAGCATCTGTTTTAGTTCTTTGGCTTCTAATGATAATTCTTTAACATCAGATAACAGTTCTTCCATAAGTGAAGAAAGGTCATCCAATCTCTTCGTCGCTATTTGTTGAAATGGATGGGTACGCTTCTTGGAAGACATTCTTATATTCTATCAGATATTATTTTGTAATCATTTTTTATCCATTTCTTCTTTCTCAAACTTCATTCTCATTTCTGTCAATAAATCTTTGATTATCCGTTCTTTCTCTATCTTATAAATTACTACCGACCGCTTACTACAACGAGCCAATGAACCATCGGGGTCTGTTATTTTAGTTGTGATACTTGATATGATTGTTGGTTTCGTGATTGTGTGTTGTACTGAACTGGGACTTGATATATAGAAATCCTTGACTGAATTGATTTTGTCTGAAATAGATACAAGTGGATATGAAACATTCCCATCTCCAAGAGCATTAATTGAATTTGAGATTATATCACTTCGTATTCCATAATAACCATTATTGAGTTGTACTGGGTAGTCATCGGCTACAATCTGAACTCCCACTTGTCCTTCTACGATTTCAGGTCTATATTTTAAATATGCATTTATATTCTTTTGATCGGTTAGATGATAAGCAAAGAATTGAAAAGGGTGTAATATCTTACCATCATATCGTGGATTACCAAACTTGGATTGATTCCAACCTTTAGTATCTCTCATATCTACTTCGGCATTTGTAGTCAATATATTTGTTTTTTCTATTACACTTGATATGCGAGTATTTCTATCTGATTTTTCTACACCACTATTGAATTGAGTATATGAGAAACCGAGACGACCCCAAAATCCTTCTTCCCAACTATCTTCATCAAAACCAAAATCTTCTATGAATATACCGGTTGTTCCATCATAAATAGTGTTTTCTTCTAGATTTCTATTCATTCTTATGTATACTTCGGATTGTTTGTCTGCGGCTTGATCTTTATGAACATAATCCATTCTTACAGCTTCTTCATATGGATATTGTACTGGCGACCAATTATCATATTTCTGTGATGGATTAATCTTATAAACCAAGTTTGAAGCATCTATATCTGGATCTTCATTTACATCATTTAAATCTCCTTTATTCAGTGGTGTATGTAAACCATCAAATACAAAATGGTTTCCATCAAAGAGTAACTGTGGATTATCTGCTCCAAGATATTGTTTCGCCAAATATTTTTGAATGTTTCCAGATTCTTTATTATTGTCGGTTTGATATTGATATACACTATATGGTGTTGTTGCAGATTCAGAAGTAGCCACATCTGGAATTGTCATTCCGTATTGAGTTAATGTTCCATTAAAATTGCCCGGTGCGTGATTACCCGTATTTGGATATGGATTTACAAAACTATCTTGTGGAATACCAGTTGTTAAATTAATTACAGCATTACCCCACGCATTAAAATGTCTATCAAACCCAATCTTATTAAACTCTTCAAAAACTAATTCACCCGAAGTATTTGTATGAGTGAATGTTCTGGGTGGTAATCCAATATTACGAGTGGGCGTACCATCAGCTAGATTTGTCAATGCTCCTTGTAACATACATGGGAATATCATTATAAAGTTAGTTGTTGGATCAACTCCAAAACAACCATAAGTCAATTTGGGTTTCGGTGTTTTAGTTATATCAAACGGAGTCCAATTAGCAAAGTTCCCACCCAAATCAGAGCCATATGGTCTTTCAAAGTATGTATCCTTATAATCTGGATCATATTTGAAAAAGAATGGATTAGAAACTAATCTGTCAGTGTTTTCACGAGAATATTGTGTGTTGTCAGTTGGATCAACACCACGCCAATCATATCCAGAATTACCCAGCTGAATTAGATTTGTGAATACAGCTTTTCTAAATGGATCGTCATAAAACCCATTTCTATAATCGTCTCCGACTAAATTATTGTATTTCTTTATTTCTTGTGAGTTGATATGTAAGTATCTAGCATTATTGATATTTATATATGAAGTGTTATTCGCACTCATATAGACATTATCACTTGCACCTTGACTTCCAGCTGGTATATCACGAATCATAAATCTTATATTTTCTTCACTAAATAGTTCAGGATACAATCCTTGAGTGTCTATAAACTTCTTTAATTTCAAAAGATTTTCTTGATTATATGGTAATATAATCGGTATACCAAATGATTTGGAATAGTCTAAATCAATATCTCTTTCGGGTCTTGGTGTTGCAATACCCAAACCAAGCCCAAATATATCATTTAACTCTGAACCAGCTTCATAGATTTCGGGTCTCTTTACACCGATATATTGATATGTTCTATAATAATCAACTATCTCTTCTGCGTGAGTTGTATTATCTGATTCATATATATAACCTTCTCCATCAAATACACGATTCACTAATGCCGGGCCGGTTGTACCCACTGGATCTCCTTGTTGTGCTGGTGGATTGAAATTGGATATACTCTTATCATATTTATCTCTTGTTTGATAATAGTCATTACTAGAATTAAATGGTTTGTATGTTTTTGATTGATATGTTTTACTTGTTTTTTGTCTTATAACTGCTACATCATTATCAGTTGATTCCCAAATCGCTGTATATGTTTCATCGGGTAATTCTTCACTTTGTTGAAGTTGTCTTGAAACTTCTTCTGCTACATAGTTAGAACTACTGAAACCCGGATCAACTTCCAAGTCTATCTTCTCACGGAGTATTTTATAATCAAAATACTCGGGATCTTTTGCGTGGGGTGGTGGGAAATTATCGTCCCAATCAGCAGGTAAGTTTTCGGGGACTTCAAGTATAGTATTTGTTCTACACATAATCGTATATCTTGAATTATCATTCTTTAACTTCCACTGATGAACTCTTCCTTGTCTAAATATTGTTTCATCATTTTCAAGTGTTTCTAAATCTCCAAAATAATCATCTTGAACTAATCCCCATTTTTGATGATTATAAAAGAAGTTTATATTCCCCCCAACATCAAAATAACTTGTGGGGGCTGGTTCTGAATGAGTTCGTCCAGACACAACACTATCACGACGAAAGAATCTATTCACTAAACCATCAAGATATATAAATCGTCTTGGTAGATGATAATATGATAAACAATCCATATTTTTGTAATAGTTGATGATTATGGATGCTTTGTTATCATGTAAATCAAGTTTTTCTTCATTGGTCGTTAGTTGTTGTCTATATACAATATCTTTGAAATCGTCCATACTTGTTTTAAAGTAACTAGTATCTGATATAGTTGTATATTTTAAAGTTTTCTGTTTATCAAGTTTTACCCCTTTAAACTCAACTGAATCGGGAGTTGCAGAACCCCTTTCAGAAACGAATGAATTATAAACAGAAACTCTATCACCCGGATTTAATTGGATCGTATTATTAAAATCATTCGTCCAAGTAGAGTTCAAGCCATCATCCGATTTTGTTTTGGCTGATTCTCGGTCACAAGTAATCAAAAGGGTTTCCGTATAAGGTTCGGTCATTATATACATTAGAGAATATTATAATTTCAAGTGTTTATCTCAAGGATTTTTGATGGTGCGTTTTTTTACTAAAATAATAATCTATGTTAAGGTATAATGAAACATAAAGCAGATTTGAAAAGAGATTTGAAAATCGGTGAAATCGGTGAAAAGAAGGTACATCCATTCTTGAAATCCAAGTTTAAACAAACCATTGTGAATAACAACGATCAAAATAAGTTTGCTAATTTTGATTTCAGAAATGAACCAGCTGATGTTTGGATAGAACATAAAGAACGATACAGATATAAATCCAATTTAAATACATATTACTTTGATGAAGTCAAATTGAATCGTTTTAAACAACTTAAAGAAGAGAACCCAAATGTTCGGGGATTTATAGTTTGGACTTTTCAAGATTGTAGAAAGATATGGGAAGTTGATTTAGATGATACACACGAAGATGGAGAAACTATTAAGTGGTACGCAGAACATCAATATAGAGATTTCGGTAAAGGCTACAAACAACATCGTGAAGTCATCAATGTGTTTGCCGATGAAACCATGAAGTTTGATGATTTTGAATTCAACTAAATGTAATAAGAAATGAACCGGATTCTATCTTTATTTGTTGGTCTTTCATTTTGTATTTCCTTTTCTTATCTAATTCTAGTTTTTTCTTATGTGAAATATAAGGAGTAATCTTTGTTTTGTTTCCGTGTTGTTTGTTCCAACAATCAACAGCCTTACGAACAGACAGTATATCCCCATATTTCGCTATATAGTACAAGTCATCAATGATTTGTTGTTCTGTTTCATAATCACTATATCTCAAATTATAATCATTTGTTCCATAGTGCAATATCTTCTTGGATAGAAATATAATCTTGTCCTTCTCTTTACTAGTTAATCGTTTGTTTGGATTTTCAGATGTGAGATACAGTCTTAAATCCATCAATACTTCAAATTTATAATGATTGGTTGGAAATGAATAACTATTAGATTCCTTAAAGAAACTATAAATTTTAGTTTGGATGTCGTGTTTGGTGTCATCCTTTGAATAGACTATCGGGAGTTTAAGATCGCTACAAATATCAATCAAGTCATTTTTCGTAAATGATTTGTGAATAGTAAAAGACATATATATATAAGTAAAAGAAAAAAAATTAGAGTGATTTGATGTATCGCTTGTGTTTAGCGATATTGTCGTGGAGTTGTGCTATGTATTCGGCTTCATTCTCTTTTCTCCAGTTTGTGAGTCTCTTTTCTTCTAATCCGGGTTCAGCCTTATCTACAACTTCTTTGAGTGTTTGTATAACTTCATCATTCGTATAAGCCCGTTTGATGATTCCGTTTGTACTTGGATGTCTGATTTCTACAAGGGGAAGTTTGGATTCTATTTTATCAAACACTTTGTCAATCTTATTGGATAGTTTCTGTTCTGAATATTCATCCAACTCATCAAACAAATCTTCATTTTGCTCTACAATCAATTCTTCATATTCTTCTAGATATGAACCAACAAGGTTCTTTACTTTCTTGGTGATGTCCCTTTGTGATGATAGTAGTTTATCAAATGTATTTGTTTTACGGATGGATGTAGCCCATTCATTAATCTTGGGTACAAAATCATCTACAAGTTTCTTATAGTTGATTTCAACATCTTCAGCTGTTTCTGATTTGGGAACAACCCCCTTTTCAATTCTTTCTTCCATAGATAAATTCATAGTTTGTTGTTCTTGCATTGATTCTTGTTCTTGTTCCTTTCGCCCCGAAGCAAACATCATCAAGTTATACATGGTTAAATCAGAACCCTTGAGTTCTTTGGGATCTTTCTTCATTCGTTTATTCCACCGACACTTTTGTACGGATAGTTGTTTCTTATCGTTTCCATAGTATTGTTCTAGAAATTGGTTCATCGTAATTTCAAGTTGAGCGTTCATCGTTCTATACTTTAACATAGATAATAAATCTTTAAACCAATTTCAGATCTGAAATCTTGGATTAAAACTTGAAAATTAAAATCTTTGTTAGAGTATAATGTCAATATTATTGAATGGAGATTGTTTAGAACAATTAAAAGAAGTTGATGATGATTCAGTTGATTTGATCTTCTGTGATTTACCTTACGGACAAACATCTTGTAAATGGGATATTAAGATTGATATGGTACAATTATGGAAAGAAATCATGAGAGTTAAGAAATTACACACACCCATCTTTTTTACAACAACCACAAAGTTCGGTGTAGATTTAATTACATCCGCCCCCAAGAAATGTCCGTTTCGTTATGATTTAGTCTGGGTGAAATCTGCTCCCGCTGGATTTTTATCAGCAAAGAAGATGCCGATGAGAAAACACGAAATGGTTTATGTATTCTATGAAAAATTACCTTTGTATGATTTATCTAGTCATAAGCATAAGTTTATTAAAGAAGTTCCCACAAAGAGAGCGGGTAAAGATGGTGTTGATAATAAAGGTATGATTAAGAATAGATGTAAGAGTGGAATGGAAACAATTACTAAATACAATCCACCCTTACCGAATAGTATGCTAGAGATTAAATCAACAAGGGGGAAACATTCCACAGAGAAGCCAGTAGCCTTAATGGAATGGTTATTAAAATATTATAGTAAAGAAGGCGATGTTGTACTTGATCCGACGATGGGTTCAGGATCAACTGGAATCGCTTGTAAAAATATGAATAGAAACTTCATCGGGATTGAAAAAGACCCAGAAATCTATGAAGTAGCCTTTAATCGTATTCATGACAACGAATAGAATCCGGTTTGATCCACCGAATAAGTAAATGTTTCTTTAACACTATCATCTATCTCTTCACTTGAACTTTCAGAAGTGAAATCTTCTTCGGATACTTCACCATCATATAAATGACTTACATATTCATAGAGTTCTTTAACAAATTTATATGTGTCCTTATCAATCTTTTCGGGTAAATGTTCTTCTACAAATTGGATGACGGGATCGTAATTTTGACTCATTATACTTTAACATAGATTTTTATTTTGGTGGATTGAGCCTTGTGATTTGGATATTCTGCTTGTACTTATAATTCGCCCACTTCTTATCCGGTTTCCGTCCAATATGAATATTAGATACAATGTGATATGATATACCCAGTTCTTCGGCTATATCCTTCAACGATTGATAATTGTTCTGATGAATCACTTGATCTCCCATCGTAATCTTACAATTATAAATACAAGTCTTGGATTTCATTCTATACTTTACACAACATAATATTTTAAGTAATTAAACGATATTTCAGAACTGAAATATTTTAGTAGATAATTTTAAAAAAGTGTTTGTAGAATTGAATTTTGTTTTATAGAATAGTTTTGTGAGTTTTACAAATAAATACTTCAGAACTGAAATCTCGTTAAAATACTTAAAATAAATTATTGGTATAGATTATAATGAGACAAACTAAAATGTCAGATAAAGAATATTGGATGAATATGGACGACAATGATATTTATCCAAGTTATTGCAAACACAACAATCCAATATACTATCAAGCCTTTTGTCCGGGCTGTAGAATTGAGCGTGAAAATCAAATGAATCAGAAGTACCAAGAATACTTGAATCGTAAAGGTTCATTTAATCCTTACACACTATTATTTGAAAAAGATGATGAACCCGAAGAATCACCCAAAGAGTTTGCGAATCTCAAGCGGTCTAATTCAAAAGAAGAGTTGAAAAAAGAATATTTCAAATTAGCACGAAAACATCATCCAGACAAAAACGGTAATGAAGAAATCTTCAAGAAATTACAAAATTTATATGAAAAACTTAAACAACAATTCAATATTTAGTACTAGCCTTCTTTCTATTTCCCGATGATTGTTTCATGTTCTTGATCTTGGGTTTTGATTTCTTTTTTGATTTCTTTGTTTCTTTGGTTTCAAACACATCTTTCTGTTTGTAGTTATTGCTAGTTTTCGGGGGAATCTTCACTGGTTCATCAAATCTATCCATGTTATATTTATTAAAATATATTATTTTTTTTTGTATTAATAATTTTAATATTTCTAACAATATAAATGTCGTTAGTTATTCTCTCCAATGATGCGAAAGAGCAAACGGATATTGTCTCAACGGTACAGAGTATTTACAAGCCTTGGTCGTTTCGTAATTCTTTGTCTTCAACTATGGAAATCCCAGCCAACGCACAGATTGCTCTAACGAGTGCGAAAATTTCACTTGACGGACAAATCAGTATGGATGCGGGTGAGAAGATTTTATATGTCTATATCGGTAAATGGTTAGACCCAGATCAAGACTTGGATGCTTCTAATTCTTATCCAATCAAGGTTAAACTCTATGAAGATGAACCGGGTGTTGTTAGAACCGATACAGAAGGTTTAGCCGCAGAATTAGAAAAAGCATTAAATAGATTTGTATGTCACCCCCATTATGCAAAACGATGTGCTGTAAGTGTGAATAGAAACAATACAACGGGTGAGTTTGAAGGGTACAAGATTGAAATGAAACAAATTGATACAGAACAAGAACTCATCCCATCAGCTAATGGTGCCGCAAGTATGATCGCCGAATCTACAGACTCTCTATTAATCAGTGCCCGAAATACTCCAATTAATAGATCATATACAATCACTACATCAGCACGAAACGATGTTATTTTGACACCACAAGTATTTCGTAATAATATACAAGGAACAACATTCAATATGACAACAGCTACACCCCCCGCTTGTTTAACAAAGGGTAAAATAGAGTTTGATCTACAAAAATGTATTGGTAATGTTCCAGCTGGGGGAGATCTCAATGTTGATTTCGTTTGTGGATTATCAAGATTTACCGAAGAACACCAAAGAATCAATCAGCGATATGTCGGGCCGAATTATTTTGCGTGGAATGATTCATCAGAAACAGAAAACACAGCGAATTGGTTGAGAATATTTGCTGATTTTGCCCTTGTAAATACGAATGGTGTATTGAGATTGTATGATACTTCAACAAATGGGGATGCGGCTCGTGCGGGAGTTAATGGTGCGACAAGAAGAAGATCACGATGGAGAGAAATTGATTACACCCAAGCGGGTACATCCCCAGCACCATTTAATCAGTTGTATAATACAACAGCAAACGCAAGACGATTACAGACAGCCAGATTCACATTAGATGGAGAACGAGTCAAGATAGAAATGTTAGATGGTGCAAATCCACCAGTTGCTTATACTTTATATGAATATAGCCAAACAAGACCCGGTGGAGCCGCAAGATTGGCGGATGAAATAATGAAACCCATAGATCAAGGTTGTGAAGCGATGATGCCTGTGATGGGTATTTACAATTATGATGTTCGGGGTGGTGGAAATGCGGCTACGGATTACGCTATTGCCTTAAGTAAATATGATGCCGTCAATATAACGGATCTTCCGGGCGTACAATATACAACTGAACTACCCGTATATGAAGCCGATCCAGATAGAACAATTATCCCTTGGTTTAATTTAGTAGCACAAACCAATCCAGATAGATTCAGTAGTATAATAGAAGAAATTGAAAACAGATTTGAGAGACGGGAAGTATTGTTTGGAGATACAACCGCACAAGATCAATTTCAGAAATGTTGGAAACCAGTAATCATTACAAGTTCATCGGATCAATATTACCATTCACAAGGAGCAAATACTATGCGATTACTTGGTTTTAGTGGAATCAATGGTATAGCAACGGGTGATGCTATATGGAGTGATGATGGAGAAACGAACGATCAATTTGTGTATTCATTAGTATCTAGTGAAATCCCAGTAGCCTTATCATCAAAATCTATCTTTGTCAGAGTAGATAATTTCAATCAAACCAGTACCAATGCGGCTAATGGTAATAAGTCTGGTATAATCGCTCACTTACCAAGATTTGACGGACAACAACAAACCGGTAGATTGTTCTTTGAACCCAAGAATCTAATATACCTTGATCTCAATAACCCAGCACCCATGAAAATTAATTCCTTTGATATATCGTTTGTATATAGTGATGAGACATATTGTAGTTCTCTTGTGGGTTCATCTATAGTAACTCTTCATATAAGAGAAAAGGGTACAACCAATTAACTAATTATAGAATCATAATTTCATTTTTAACTGTTTTTGACAATCATTTGACTATTTTTTTGACAATTTATAGTCAAAATTAAAATCTTTACAAGAAATATAATGAATAGTCTATTGAATATGAAGATTGTCAATGATAAGCCAGAGATTTCCCAAAGGGTCGGTCGCGGAGCGACACTTTCAGAACTGAAGGAGAAGATAGTTGTGAATGAAGAAACCCTTGAAGAAGACCCAAACTTTGTTTATGAAGAAGATGACTCCGAAGGTGCAAATATCAAAGAAGTTATTTCAGAACTGAAATCAGAAGAACCCAAAAATAAATCCTTATTGAATGTTGTTAAGAAACCACCCATAGTGAAAGAAGCCATATTTGATGAGACACCCAAGAAGAAGAAATGGAGTGAAGAGAAGAAAAAGAAAGAACCAGAAACTAACTTGGAGATGGGTATGACACAAGAAGAGATTGATAGTTATAAACCAGATGTTAATTTTAAAGAAGAATCAGATTCCGAAGGTATAGAACCGATTATTCCAGAAACAAAAGATGTGGGTGGATTAGATGTAAAAGAATCCCAACCACAACCAGAACCCCAGCCAGTTGTGAAGAAACGGAAACCAAAGAAACCAATGACAGAAGAACACAAACGAAAGGTACAAGAAGGTTTGAAGAAAGCACGAGAAACTAGAAAACGGAATGCTGAATTGAGACGACAAAAAGGAATCAAAACCAAAACTGAATTGAAACGAGAAAAGAAACAATTACAAATGAAATTACTAGAACAAGAACATGCTGAACTACAAAAACAAAAGAAACTGTTGAAACCAGAACCCACACCAGAACCACAGTCTAGTTCGCCAAAACCCACACCAGAACCAGTAAAATCAAAACCCAAACCAATACCAATAGAAAAACCAGTACGAGATTATATCACTCGTGAAGATTTAGAACAAGCACAACTCAATACATTAGCTACATACGAGATGTTGAGAAAGAAACGAAAAGAAGAGAAAAGAAAACAACAAGCGATTAAGGAATATCAAGATAATTTGAAAGAAACCATAAATAATATCAACAACCAACCACAAATGGGATGGCTCAAAGGTGCTAAAAAATATGGGCGTTATTTGTAAATTTAAAATAATGTATTACTATATATATAATGGA
>Ga0181398_1000414_pt1 | contig 12617 bp, 8 predicted proteins | sample 21SPOviralmetaG_FD_130127 | JGI IMG/M metagenome (GOLD analysis project Ga0181398, IMG submission 130127) | Marine viral communities from the oligotrophic San Pedro Time Series (SPOT) site, San Pedro Channel, CA, USA - 21 SPOT_SRF_2011-04-29 | ecosystem: Environmental > Aquatic > Marine > Strait...
AAGCCACTTACCCGACTTGAACGGGTGACCTGAGCTTTACAAAAACCCTGCTCTATCCAACTGAGCTAAAGTGGCATCAATCTACAGGCATCAATTCTGGATTTTCTAATTCTAGTTCATAAATCATGGGATGACATTCTTCTGCCATTAAATACATTGAAGATTGATACATCTTCTCTGCATTCCATCTTGGACCCGAATTAGCTAGTTGTATAACGCTTGGATTTGCTCTAGCAATTTCTGGGAGTTCATCAAAGGTAAACGGAATATTCTGAATTAAATACAACAATACCAGATGTTCTCCCTCATGATCATACCAAGCATATTTTGTTTCTATGCGGTATTTCATGGGTTTAAATTTACCCTAACATATTTAGGATAATGCGAGTAGGGAGACTTGAACTCCCACGGGCATTATGCCCAACAGATTTTAAGTCTGGTGCGTCTACCGATTCCGCCATACTCGCAAGGAGTCAACTTTCTTCAGGATTCCAGGTTGCTGGATGAAGACTACAATATTCGTTAAAAGTGATTTTCATCTCTTTATCAGTCAATCCTGCGTTTCTTGCTGCTTTTGGAATATTCCACTTTGCCACAAATAACATTTCCATAGACTGTCGGGTTTCTGGTCTCATAATCGTAGCAAGTCAGGATTTCTTCGTAAAATGATGGTTTGTACAAATTCATAAAAAGGTAATGGGGCAAAAATTTTGGAGAATTTTTTTACCCCCTTTTTTGGAATTAAAAGTTGATTTTCTCTCAGAGTGGAGACGCATACGCAAGTATCTCTTCATCAAGCACAGCACGGCATAGTTCCAGTACACCCATGAACTGATCTACAGTTTCACAGTCAACAATCTTCTCGTCACCTTGCTCAGAGTACAGATAAAACTTACGCTTTACGGGGTCTACAACGCAGCGTGTGAGGTAGTCGTCTTGCATAGGGGGGTCTTTGCTTACCTACGTATTATAGCGCATTCGAGCGTCCTTGTCAACCGTTGTATGCTGAGATTGATGGGGCATTACCAACGAGAGAATCTATTCCACCTTGAAAGTCTTGAATATTTGAAGTTCTATTACCTGCATCATCATACCATACAGCAAGTTCATCTTGGAGTTTAGTTGACCTTAAAGTATTAATACCAGCATTATTATTTACTTGTGGTGGTCCAATACGAACACGTAAACTAGATCTTAAATCATTAATCTCGGTAATTATATTTGAAATTGAAGTGGAAGAACCTGCTCTCACAACATCAATATTTGCTCCAATATTATTAGTCACAGTTCCACCAAAGAAGTAAAAATTGCCAAGAGGTGTTTGTGATGTGACTACTCCTACTGCACCAGCATAATCATTATCGCCAGAATGATATATTGTTTGTCCAATACCTAAATTGCTTGCTGAATACTCACCAGATCCAGTGATAGTTCTAGATACTCTAATAAAAGTACCATTAGCTAGTGGAAGATCAGTATCTCCATGACTTCCATTAGAAAGAGCTGGATAATGAAACGCTGCCAAAATATCTGGAAAAATTTGCCCCTTTGCTCCAAATATTGGTATATCACCGGCAGGATCTGAAGTATCAGTTGCATAACTAACTGAACCAATTCCAGATTGATAAACAATTCCTGTAGTTGGCGCAGTGGATTCGGGTAAAATTAATTGCTTATTGGCAGGTGGATCTGATGTAGGTATTGCACCAAATGCCTCTGTCATTATGGTTACAATTTGAGTTTTTTTTGAATTTATAATATCAATATATTCTCTTTCAAGAATATCATCCATTGCTTCACATGTTTTTTTAACATCTTTAAACTTTTGAAGTTGTTGTCCTTCATAATCTGGTCTATCTACTTGTCTACCTTGAATAAATTCCTGAGGTGGATTCGCAACAGGAATTGGTAAAGGAGCACCCGGATTATCTGTTAGAGTTTCGTCATCATATGCTTTATCAAATGTCAGTTCATTAAAGGAAGCAAATCCTGCCTTACCACCAGTAGTGTTTTGTTTATCCTGAAATGGATTTGCCATTACTGGAATCCTCCAACAATGAAGTCATCATTATTACCTGGATAATCTGCTGGAGATTCTCCATTATAAACAACGTGCAATTTCTCTTCAGGTTTTTCCCGATTTATATAACGAGCAACCCATACCTCATAGAAACAATCAATATTTGATGCAGTTCCTGATTTTATTTTGACTACCTTACCCCAGTCAATACTTTCTACAATCAAATCCTGAGAAGATCCAATTTGAGTCAAAGTTACAGTTATAGAATCTATATCAACCAGACCCTCCCAATAATCTGGAAGTTCAATGGTATTTTTACCCGTCAATCTGCCACGGACATAGATTCCTGCTTCCGGACCTTCAGCACAAACGTGACGAATTCTTTTTCCTGGTTGAGTTACATGTGGAATATCAAAAGACTTGTTACCACTTGCTGTCCCTTGAAGATCACCGATGAACAATGGAGCAGTGACATTTCCACCATAAACTCCAGTTGCACCTACTTGTAGGTTTGTATCAACCGCAAGATTTCCCAGTCGCATATTGTAATGCAACCAAGGTTGACATGCTTCTTTTGGATATGTTGATGCCTGAGTGATTCCTTTAGTTGGATAATCAAACATCGTAGAGAATCTACCAAAGGTTGGTGCATCTCCACAATGAGTGGTCCAAGTCATCTCTGGGGGTAAAAATTCAAATGCCATTATTCTCCTCTCTTGTCGTAGTGGTATCCTGAAACAGAATATTCGTCATTATTGCCTGGGTAATCTGATGGACTTTCTCCTTCATATTCTGGAATAAGTCTTTCTCCATCAGATCTTTCACCATAGATGTGATAGTAACAGTTGATAGGAATTCCTCCGTTTGACTGAAGATATACTTTATCCTCATCAACTCTTTTTACAATTACATTTTGATGTGCTCCGATTGGAGTTAAATTAACTGTAATTGTAGTCCAATCAACTAGTCCCTTCCAATATGTAGGTAGTAAAATTTCATTCGTATTTCTTACCTTACCTCTAAAATATACATCATTAGATGGTCCTTCAGGGCAGGTATGTCTTAATCTATATCCGGGTTTGGTTGGGTGTGGGATATCAAAATTCTTCTTTGCAGCAAGAATATGCCCACCATTATTGGACATAATATCGCCCTGTGTTATCAGATGACGACCACCAAATATATCGGTTTCTGTATCAACAACTCCTAAGAATGCACTGGGTCCTGATACAGCAAGAGAGTATGGAGTATGATTACCTCCTGGCAATAGAAGTCCTGGAGTAATGCCAGCAAGAGAGGAAATTGGAGAGTCATCAGAGTTAGCATATGCACCAATACAAACTGTTGCATACGGAGTTACAAATTCAGTTGCTCCTCCAAAAACAGCAGGGCCCTCAATATATGAACCTCCGTTAACTTTTACAGGACCCTCTCCAATAGCAGGGACAATACCAACTCCAACTCGGAGTTGTCCTCCTGTAACTACTTCATCTAAATTCATTTTTTATGCTAAGGTAAAGTTCTTTTTGTGATGATAATCATTTCCATACTTGTCTGCTTTAACAGCACCAGCATCAGTACATGATCTCATAACTGCTCCAATAAATTTCATTTGCCCATTTGCGACCAACTCTAAAGTGTTTGGCGTTGCTAATCTAAGAAGATTTTTGGCAGTACCATTAATCTTTTTGGCATCCATAATAATATTTTCGGATGCATTTAATTTAATGTTTCCCTGATCATTACTACCAACAGCAACCAACTCAATGTCATCGGCTACCATTCTTATTTTACCATTACTAGCAATAATGTCAATATCACCATTCTCTGCATTAAAAAATATACCATCTTGCTCAGTGTCAAGATCCATACCACATTTGATAGCAACAGTGCCCGGACTGGTTAGTGTTGTGTATCCAGGTCGTTGTCCGTCATGATCCATATAGAAACGATGACGACCATCTTTACCCTGTAACATCACAGAAGATGTCACATCACCTTTCTTATGGACCTTACCAAAAGAAATTGATCCATGATCATTACCATACTGAATAGCAGTATAGTTACATTTTGCTGTTTCAGAACCTTTCTGTGCTCTACTATTATTAGTATTAGTTCTAGTTGACATTTTATCTTTTGATAATAACTATTTAAGCAAGATTATCTGGTGTTCCTGGAATGTTAAGTCTAGGATTATTACTGTTGACATCAGTACCAGATCTCTGAATTGCAGAAGGTCTAGTAGTAACTTCAGAATCGATACTCTCTTGTAGAGTAGCATAAACTTGGATAAGTCTTCCTGCAGTTTCATATCTTCCAGCAAAAGGAGTTCCATCTTTAAAGAAGACTTCGCCATAGTATGCACGACCTTCGATATATCCAGTCTGCTTAAGACCAGCAAGATCAGTGACCTGGATAACAGTATCTGGGGGAGCAGTAGGAGTATCCACAATCAATTTAGTTTTAATAATAAATTTCTGAGGTGGATTAGTAATTATGTTTGGAGTTGTAGTAATAATTGGAGAGTCAGGACCATCACCAAAACCATCATCAGGATCACCAGGAACACCAGGATCACCAGGAATAATTACCTTTTCGATAATATCAAATGGTCCCTTTCGGATAGGAAAAGTTCCTATTCCAACAAGTTCAATAAAACTACTACTGGTTGGTATTGGTGAGTCGGGTATGATTTCTGTTATAACAACTTGACTAGGAATACCCGGTCCATCAGGTGGAGGATAAGAATTTCCTTCGTCAACAATATTAACTTCGGTAACTGTTCCACCACCACCAACAATTCTATCACATGGTGGAGAGATAAGAACAGCACTAACTCCTACAGGGTTAACCAACCAGGGTCTTTGATCTGCAATTTCTACAGGTTCCTTACAAGTAATTTTACATGCAGCAACAGTTGGATTGCCCTTAAAACTAGTTCCTGAAATTTTTAGATTTTGTAATGTAAGTTTCACATTACGTTTTCCAGCTTTTATAGTTGCATTTACAGTTTTTACTCCTCCAATACCAATAGTTTGTATAGTTTTATAATTAACTTTGTTCTTTGTTGCCATCGAAGCATCACTATTAAGTTCAACTCTATCTTCACTAACTTCAATTTTTAGTGTATCGTCAACCTCCATTTCAAATTTGTATTCACCATCAATTGGGAACTTAACATCTTCCCAAATCATTTCCCAAGTTCTACCTTGAAGATTCTCTCCACTTTCCCTTCTTCCTTTAGGGAAAAATGGTGAAAGGCGTCTTCCAAGTGAACCACGACTATATGTAGCAAGAGTTGGATTTAAAATTACACCATCAGTATTTTCAATGATTCTACTATTAGTAGTGCTACCACTAGTGGTTGCCTTCCTAGATAATTCCTTATCTTTAATCTCATAAGTTGCGCCATCAACTTCTGTTATTGGTTCCAGAATTTCAAATACTGCTTCATCAAGTCTATATGTAAGGTTCCAGGTTCCCCTTCGAACTTTTTTACCATCTTTACGACGAATATCTGGTTTTGTTCTAGTTTTATTTGATGGGGTAAAGATACCTGCAGCACATTGAATCATCATATCATTATTATCATTTAATGATCTAACATAATCCGCAAAGACAATATTGCTTGGATTTGTTTGACCACCACCTTCGTTCTTGACATTTCTTTGACCAAAACCTTTAGCCATACATCCTTGCTCAAGGATACCACCATCAGTTGTTCCTGAAGAATTTGAGTTTCCAACTGTTATGGTTTCAGTTTGCTCACCTTTTGTCCCACTTTGTCTCCAAGTTTTTCCAGCAATTTCAAGAGATCTTAAAACAGTTCCAGAAGTACTTGGACTATCATCCCAATCATATCTAATTGTTACTTCTCCATCACCTTTAACTACAAGTTCAGTTCCATCACCAGAAAACTTAGCAGTTACTCCAGGAGATGCTGACATAATTCTAAGTTGAGCATTTTCATCAAAACCATTAGCGGCATTATCATCAAATCTAATTCTTTTTCTACTATCATTAACTTCCAAACCAAAAGATTTGGCATTTGCATATTCAATATTGATTGGATATTTTCTTTCGGTATTTAATATTGGAGCAGTTGTTGAAACTGTTGAAACAAAGGTAACTTTGTAATCAGTATTTGATTTCACCCGTTTTTTTATTGATTCAGTAGTGTTACTCTTTTCTACATTATTAATAGTAAATGTATGGTCTCCATTTTTTTCTTTAAAGATGGCTTTTATTTCCATATTAGATTTAGATCCCTCACCATAAACTTTAAAGTCTACAGGAATTCTATCCTTATCTTTTTTTACAGGTTTCGATAACCAATCCGAAGTGTTGAAAACTTTTCTAGTAACTTCTCTATACTTAATCCTTTCTCCATTTTGAACAGTGATTTCAATTTTTGCTTCACCTTTTTCTAAGAAAATTTTATTACTTGTAAGGTCTTTCTTCTCAGTCCCAAAGTGATTAATTTTTTTAATTTCAACTGATCTATCTTTACTGACCTCACTTGTACCTCCATCTACCGGAGTCTGACTAATTGTACAAGATGAGTTGTTGTCCGAAGTTCCTTTAAAGTTATAAAAACCAGTAAAAGGAATCTTAGCAGTCCAAGTATTAGTCCATTGCTGTCCGCTATAACCACTTCCTTTCGCTCCAATAGGAAGAACTGGAGACATAGCATAACGATTCATGAATTTACTCCAAGTTCTTCCACCACCAGGTCGTCTATGACTACAAGGATACCACTGATCAACAAATCCTCTGCTCCGAGTAGTCCATATTGGGTTTGGGGGACAAGGACCCTCTTGCTTTAAAGGTTCCTCTTGTGGAATTGATGGTGGTGGAGCATGAATAGTTAATGCAGCACCAAATGGATTTCGATTCCAAGATTTATTAAGAATAATTTCTTCTTGTACTGTAACAGATGCTGTCTTAATTCTGATCGCAAGTCCCATTGGGTTTCCATCAACAATAGATTTTCCGGGAAGTTGTACTAAGAAAGCCCTAAGTGTATATTTTCCTTTTTTAACCTCTAATGAGAAAGATTGTAGTATATTCTTCTTTGCTCGAAAACCTTTTACATCTAATGTCTGTGCCTGAAATCTCCTATTGAAAATTTCTATCCTAGCATTATCATCAACTTGAACATCAACATTATAAATTCCATCATACGGAAAATTTAAATCAGTCCAAACAATTTCATGAGTTCCTGCATAAGCATCGGCAGAACCTTCAATATTATCTAATGATACATTTTTTGATGAATTATTTGCACCATTTTTAGCGGGTTGACTCGCTGGTTTTGATTTGGGTTGATTGAGTTGTGTGATGAAATCAATCTCAAGTCCAGCATTTTTATCCCAACCATTTTGATAATTATCATCAAAAACAATTGTGTTATCTACTGGTTTAAATCCAGAAGTTGAAGAACCACCAGATGCGATAACTTTATAAGTTTTTCCTCCAGTAAACTCACCAAAACCTTTAATTTTTTCCTTTCCTTTACCAACTAAACGAATTTGAGGATCATCATCATCATCCCCCGCTAAGTTTACCGTTTTGATATCTCTCTTTAAATTAACATATCCACTATCACTTTCGATTTTGACATCTTTGACTGCTAATCCAGAAGTTGAAAGATTATCATCAACGTTTAATTTAAATCCAATTCTAGCCTTACCACTCCCAATAACTTTCATGAAGAGTTCTCCATTAGGTCCACCCCTTCTTTCAAATTTTACTTTTTGTTTTTCAACTGGAGCAGGTAACTCAATCGGTTTTACGTCTATAATTTCTGGGTCAACCTCAAGTGGATTGAATGGAGTAACCGCATATCGGGAAAAGAAGTCTCCAAATCGAGTTGCAGATTCTACTCTATACAAAGATCTGTTTGCTTTTGAAATAAATGATTTTGTATCAAAGACATCAGTTAATTCAATATCACTTCTTTCTAAAGATTGACCTGTTTTATTCTCAACAAGTTCTAAAAGATTCTGCTTAAGTCCTTTAGTAAGGGTCTGGGTTTGGAAGATAAACTCTAAATCTCTTGTACCTCTTGTTTGTATTCCCCTCTTAAGATTGGATTCACCACTTACTTCTCTTTTTTTAGATGCGGTAAAATCACCACCTTTGGTAACAAAGATTTGCATATCATCATTATCATTTGCTGATCCTAGATAATCTCCAAAAATTCTGGTAGAATTACCTCGTCCACCTTCCTTGTCTTTAGTTCCATTCTTATTAACACCCTGTTCTAATACAAATGATCCCGTTACATTATTAATATCGATAGTTTCAGTTTGCTCACCCTTCTGACCTTTTTGTTTCCAGGTTTTACCACCTACTTTTATGCTCTTGACGGCAACACCATCAGTTCTTGGATTATCATCCCATTTAAGCCTGATAGTGACATCACCGTTTCCTTTTGTTAATAATTTTTTACCATCATCAGAGAACTTAGCACTTACTCCAGGAGAAGATGACATGACAGTAAACTTAGCATTAGCATCATTGCCATCACCATCTCTTAATTTTAACGTATTATTTTGATTTCTACTATTATTACCTGAAACCTCAATACTATTCACGGGTCCTTGGTTTGCTGAATTTAACCCCTCAAATTCAATATTAAATTCTTTCTGGTCGTTTGTTTTACGCTCTGCTGTTGCCACAAACTGAACTTTATATTTCTCATTTGGAATTACTGCACGTCCAATCTCTTTAACTTCATTATTTTTTCCATTATGATCGATAGTAAAACTTTCATTTGGATTAGTTTTACTTGTAAAAATACATTTTATTTTTCTATGCCTCGCACTTCCACTATAAACTACTTTAAATTTAACAGTTAGTTTTTTAAAGACATCTTTGGCTCCATCACTGGTGTAAGTGTTATCAACTATTTTCTTATGTATTTTATTTTCTAAATCGATTCTAATTTTATGCAGACCCTTAGTAACAGTGCGTTTAACTTTCTTTTGGTTGCCTTTAAATGTATTTGATATATCCATGATAGATACACCATCGAGAAAAACTTCCCCAATATTATCCGAAGCACCTCTAAAGGTATACTTACCCTCATGAGGAAAATATTCTTTGTAAATGAGACTATATGGAATCCCTGCTCTGTCTGTGCCCTCTACATTAGATGGTAGTTCTGGACAAACCGCATACTTATTCATAAAACTATTAGTAATCTCAGTCGTAAAAGTTTTATCCTTTCTCCTATTGATCCTATATGTTAGATCAAAAGTACCCCTCTTATACCTATTGTTTTTATTTTCATTTATCTTTTCTAGTTTGTTATTCTGAACCCCAGCATCATCAAATTTTACCCTAGTCCTATCTCCTGGTTTAAAACCACCAATGTTAGATCTTACCTGAATGTCATCATTATCATTTACAGATCCAACTACATCAGCAAATATAATCTTAGACTTACTACCATCTCTTTGTTTTACTCCATCTTCTTTTGTTCCACCAAGTTGTTTAGCAAGTCCTTGCTCGACCACCATTTCATCAGAATTTTTTATTTTCTTTCTTACATTAGAAGTTACAACATAATTTGTGTTTGCTTTGACTGAAGCAATTTGTGTTCTTTTTTTACCACTTCTTTTCTCATTAGTAACACCTCTTACCCTAAATGAATGAGATCCATCTTCTGCTTCAAATTTAAAATATAAATTTCTATTTTTATATGAACCCTGACCGTATACCTCAAACTCAACATCTACAAACAAATCATCTAGTGTTCTATCTCCACCCCAGGCATGATGTTCGACAGGAAATAAAACTGCACCTAATCCATTTGCTTTCCTTTGTCTTTTATTACCAGCAACTCTTACTGGAGTTTCATCTCTAGTAGTCCACCAAGGTTTATTGGGGTCATATCCTTTCAGAAACTCTAAGTACTTAGTTAACTCTGTTGTAAAACCACCGTCTGGATTTGTAAGACTTATTATATTTGCAGGATTCCATTCTCCAACTACAGTCTGCGAATCTAAACTATAAACACTCCCCCAAGAAGCATCTGTTGGGTCAAAGTTATATTCACCAAGATCGAAATTATACTCTTCAACATCATCCTCATCATCATAGTTTTCTTGAGTATATCCAGTAGTTCCCAATAATGAATATGCTCTGGCACCAGCACCCCTCATATTATCATCAAAGATTCTAACTTGTGGTGGATTTCTATATCCAAATCCACCATCAATAACACGACAATGTATTATTGACCCATCTCTACCGATGATTGGTGATGCCAATGCACCAATTCCCCCGCCACCTTGAAGTTCTATTCTTACCCTATCTTTCTTATATTTTTTATAATTAAATGATGAATCGTATTGTCCACCACCAACAGCAGGTGGATTGACTATAGGTTCATTCTCACCCAAATCTCCTCTAGATTCGGAATCAGAATCAGTAGCAAACCCCCTTACAGTATTACATGGATCTAACTCATCATTATTATCAACAATTCCAGATGGTCTATTCTTAGGTAAGATACTTTGGTTTGTTAATTTATTAACTTCAGTTATATTCAGATATTTTACTTCTTCTCTAGTTGCAAGTATAAATTGTGTTCCAGGATTTTTTTCAGCATACCTATTGGCTTCATAAACACTTAGCCCATTAATATATCCTCTTTTAGAGTCAATATATCCCACACGAACAGAATCATTATTATTTTGATTGGACGCAAAAATATCATACCGTACATCTTCTATTCTATCAGATTTAGATCCTGCCATCTTATATGTGTTCTACTGATGTCATGTGTAATATTTATTGAGGTTTTTATGACCCAGAAAGAGTGAATGTTGATCCGTCGCCAAGATCATAAGTGCTATTATCAATTTGTGTCACTGTACCGTCCGACAAATCAACTGAGTCTGCGGTTGTGGAAACTGGTAGTTTACCTTTAGATGGAGTTACAAATTCTGGTGGAGAAGGTGGTGTGTTAAATCTATCAACCCTATCATCACCACTAACAGCAACCGAATCTCCAATTGATTCCATACTTGGCAATTCTGCTGCGGCAGCTCCAGATCCACCAGTAGCAAGTTGGTAGAAATCATTGATTGCTTTCTTAGGCATAAGTTCTCCAGGGAAAACATTCGCAATAATATTTGAAAATTCTAAGGCAGCACCAAGACCACTATTGATGTCTGGCATCATACTCAACATACCATCCATACCTCCAGTGACTGTTGAGGCAGTTGCACCAAAATCGCCAAGTGAATCTCCCAATCCACCACTTAATAACTGTTGTCCCTGACTCAATACTGCTGAAACACCATCAATATCACCTTGAATTCCATCAATGTAACCATTCAAACTTTTTATAACATTAGTATTTGCTTCAGTAATCTGTCCTTTATTTTTAGAAATTACTGTTGATGCAATACTTTCAGCATAGCACATAGGAACTTTTGGTTTTGTTTGAAATCTTCCTGGTAAGGAACCATCATCAGGACCATTGGAACCACCAGAACTTTTAGCATTTGCAGCAAAATCTCTAGCCTCTTGTTCTCTTTTTGATGGTTGTAAAGTATCTAATAGTGTTTGGCAAAGTTGATCAGCAAGTCCATCAAACATTTTATTATACATCATTAAAATCATTTCATTTATCTTTTCTTTTAAATCTCCAAACTTACTTGTTAAAGTAGAAGGTAATGCCCCAATGACTTTTGACATAACAACATTGATTTGTTTTAAAACAAATTCCATCATCTTGTCAAAAATAACCTTCATATATTTTGCAATTTTCTTAGCGGCACTACAAATCATATCTTCAATATTACCAACAGTGCTCGAAACAGCATCAACATAACTCTGAATAGCATTCAGATATGTATCCATCTTTTGTACAATATTATCAATCAGAATCTGTATTGATTTCATAGCAGAACCAACAGGATCATCAGGAATAGGCATTGGAACTTTTTCCTCTGCTAAGACCTGTTCTTTTACATCTCCTGCAGTAATCTGCTGAACATCTGGGTTCTCTGTGGCAATAGACTTTGTTATAGGTGCAGATGCACTCGTATTCTGTGCCTCTCTTTGTTTAATACCGTCAGCAACGGCTTTCATTACAAATTCTTCTCTCTCAATCCCAACTAATGGAGGATTTCGCTCTTCTGCTCTTCTCCTTGCGTCCTGAGCGTCTCTAAACTGGTCATCATCAAGGGGAAGGTCTGGACGTAACCCATACTTGTTTACCTTCGCTCCAGGTCTTTTTCGGGCAGCTGCAGGTGATGAATTGGGGTGTTCTGACTTTAAGTCTCCATCCGGTGGAGTTTCTTGACTACCGGTTTTAGCATTTTTAGGTTTTTGTCCCTTAGCATAACCACTGACTGCTAGAGTTCCTGGTTTTTTATTAGTGACTGTATTATCACCAATCGTATTTGCTGTGACATTCTTCGCATTGTTTCCAATGACTCCCATAATGATGGGAACAGTCATTGCCTGCCCATCCATAAAGAAACCAAACACCATGTTTCCTTGCTGGAGGTTTGGTGTGGCTCCTCTATTTGCTAGAAATCCTCCAGCAGTTACTGGATACATTACCTGCGCCCAT
>Ga0181398_1000418_pt1 | contig 12565 bp, 13 predicted proteins | sample 21SPOviralmetaG_FD_130127 | JGI IMG/M metagenome (GOLD analysis project Ga0181398, IMG submission 130127) | Marine viral communities from the oligotrophic San Pedro Time Series (SPOT) site, San Pedro Channel, CA, USA - 21 SPOT_SRF_2011-04-29 | ecosystem: Environmental > Aquatic > Marine > Strait...
ATGGCTTTCTCAATTGAGAAATCAACTGTGACTGCTAAGTCAAGAGCTCTAAAAGCTGAGTACACAATGGAACTTGCACAAGATCTTAAAGCTGTGCATGGTCTAGACGCTGAAGGCGAACTTGCTAACATTCTTTCTGCTGAGATCCTTGCGGAAATCAATAGAGAAGTTGTTAGAACAGTTCTAGTTAAAGCTAAAATGGGTGCTCAACAAGCAAACACAACTATTAATGGTGTGTTTAATCTTTCATCTGATTCAGATGGTAGATGGATGGCTGAGAAGTTCAAAGGTCTTATCATGCAAATCGAAAGAGAAGCTAATGTTATTGCTAAAGAAACAAGAAGAGGAAAAGGTAACTATGTAATCGTTTCTTCTGACGTTGCTTCAGCTTTGGCTGCTTCAGGCATGATGGATTACTCTGCTGCGTTGTCAACTAACTTGAACGTTGATGATACTGGTAATACTTTTGCTGGTGTTCTTAACGGAAGAGTTAAGGTTTACATCGATCCTTATGCAACAGTAGACTTTGTCTGCGTTGGATATAGAGGTGCTAATCCTTATGACGCTGGTCTTTTCTATTGCCCATACGTTCCTTTAACTATGGTTAAAGCCGTTGGTGAGGAAGACTTCCAACCAAGAATCGGATTCAAGACAAGATATGGAATGGTTGCAAATCCTTTTGTAGCTGCTGATGGTACTGGTACTGACCGTGCTAACCCATACTTCAGAATCTTCAGAGTTGACGAAATGATGGACTAATCCATTTAGTTAATTCTAAATTCTTTAAAAGGGGCTCTTCGGAGTCCCTTTTTTTATACCTAACATTTGAATCCTTATAAATAGATATATGGATGACAAATTAAAAGACAAACCAGAAGATGGAAGATGGAATTGGTGGGGTTTAGCCGAAGAAGAGGAAGAAGATGGCACTGACGACGAATAAAAACTTTTTAAGTCCTGTTGGATTTACATTTAAACTAGATGCAACAAATTTTGCTAATACAGAATATTTCTGTACTCAAGTTACTATGCCAGGAATTTCTTTAGCAGAAGCTGTAGTACCTTATAGAGGATTAAATCTTTCTATGACTGGTGATCGATTATCTTTTGAAGATCTAGCAATTAGGTTTAACGTTACTGAAAATATGGAAAACTATATTGAAATCTTTAATTGGTTACATGATATTGTTACTACTGGTGGTACAGAAAATCAATTTAAATTTGATGCTACTCTTATGATAATGTCTTCTCATAATAACTTAAATAAATCTATCAGATTTAAGGATGTCTTTCCAACAAGTTTAACTGCTGTTGAATTCAATTCTCAATCTTCTGAAGTTGAATACTTACAAGCGGACGTAACGTTTAAATATACATCATTTGAGTTTGAATAAACTCCTTTACTTTTGGCGCATTCTGTGTTATAATATATAACTATATGCCCGGAGAAAATATATTATGAATTTAGAATCAATATTAGAAATGTGGAAAAAAGATGCAGAGATTGACGAAGTTCAATTGGATGAAGCATCTAGAGATTCTGCTAAATTACACTCAAAATATCTAGACTTATATTCTGTTGCTAAAATCAAGCAAAAGGATTTAGAGTTAAAATTCAAAGTAATCTTAAGAGATAAATTTAAACACTATAATGGTAAATTGAGCCAAGAGGAAATCGACCAAAAAGGTTGGGAATATGATCCATTGGATGGATTAACTGTTTTAAAAGGTGACTTAGATAAATGGTATGACGCAGACGAAGTCATACAAGATCATCAAAGAAAAATGGCTTATAACGGAGAAGTAGTTAATACACTTAAAGAAATATTAGATAACATTAAATGGCGACATCAAAATATTAAAAATATGATTGAGTGGAGAAAGTTTACTAGTGGAATATAAAATTCATCAATATAGATTTGATAATTTTACTAAATTCGAAGCTATAATTCGAGAAGCTATGAATTTGCTTGGTCATGTAGAAGGTGACAATCCAGAAATTAATATCTATAATCACTGTTATCAATCTGAAGTTTCTACTGAGAAAAATATTATATTCAAACCAACAGCTCCAACTTCAAAACATTTTGCTTTAGATACTATTGGATACGCTAATAGTTCAAGCTTAGCATTTGATAATTGGATGGGTGGTAAACACCATTTTCTAGAAAAACCTACAGAAGAAGAATACAAATATGTACAAAATTTAATTGATCAAAAGACTACTAAGTGGGATGATTCCATTTTGTTAAAATGGAAGAAAGCTAAAGATATAGCTGATGATCATATATTAATTATTGGACAAGTACCTACAGATGAAACTGTAAATGGTTTTGGATTTGGCGATCACTTTAAAAAGTTAAGTATGATTGTTGATTATTTAAAAGATGAAAATCTGATAGTTAAATTACATCCATCAACTCGAATGAAGATAAAGGGTAAGGTCAAAGATAAAGTAGATAAATGGATTCAAGATGGTATAGATGTTCGAACAGAATATGAATCTATACACGATTTTCTACCAAAGACAAGAGTAGCTATTTTAGAAAACAGTACTGCTGGTATTGAATGTTTAATGCATAGTGTTCCAGTCATATCTTATGGCTGGCCTGAGTATCATTGGGTTACAAAAAATTTACAGACATTAACTCAATTAGATGTGATAGTAAATGACTTGTCTTGGCATGATAAAGATGATGCAGATAGCTTTATTCATTGGTATATAAATAAATATTTATGTCATGATGTTAATAGTACTTTTACAAGGTTGAAAGAAATTATAGAATGGAAACTATAACATATACCAAAATCAATGAAACTTTTATAAAAATAGACTGCGAAGCTAGTACCGGTCAAGAGCTATCTGAGCATTTTTGCTTTTATGTGCCAGGATATAAATTCATGCCGGCATATCGCAATAGAATGTGGGATGGAAAGATTAGATTATTTAATATGAGGGATAAAACCCTATATTGTGGTCTTGTCAAATATCTAATGCAATTCTGTGAGGAAAGAGGCTATCAGATAAAAGAGCACTATATCAATGGTTTAAGTGACTCACATATTACAGAAAAGATTGATTTAGAGGGCTTTATTGCCAAATTGGGCCCTAGCGTGAACGGAGTAGGTATAATACCCAGGGACTATCAAATCGATGCACTCTCGCGCACTATTGCAGATGGAAAAACCCTATTATTAAGCCCTACCGCATCAGGTAAGAGTTTAATCATATATATGGCAATCAGATATTTCTTACAATACTTTGAAGGTAAGGTATTAATTATTGTTCCAACCACTTCTTTAGTTGAGCAAATGTATAGTGATTTTGATGACTATTCTAAGCTAGATGATTTATGGAATGCTAATGAAGAATGCCATAGAATATATTCTGGTAAAGAGAGATTTAATATACCACAAAGAGTTATTATTAGCACTTGGCAATCAATTCATAAATTTCCTGCAGATTGGTTTACAGAATATGGTATGGTAATAGGTGATGAAGCACACCAGTTTAAAGCCAAATCATTAACTTCTATTATGGAAAAATGTATTAATGCTGCATTTAAAATGGGTACTACTGGAACCTTGGATGGAACACAAACTCATCAGTTAGTTTTAGAAGGATTATTTGGACCAGTTTATAGAGTTACTACATCCAAAGAGTTAATGGATAAAGGCTCATTAGCTCAGATGGATATATCTATATTACTACTTAAATATCAAGAAGAATATTGTAAAATTGTTTCCAAATTAAAGTATCAAGAAGAAATCGATTTTATTGTACAGTATGGACCACGAAATACCTTTATAAGTAATTTAGCTTTAGATCAAAAAGGTAATACATTAGTACTTTTTAATTATGTTGAAAAGCATGGTAAACCATTACATGATCTGTTAAGTACTAAAATTGATAAAGATAGAAAATTATTTTACGTTTCTGGAGAAACAAAAGTAGATGATAGAGAAAATATTAGAGCAATTACAGAAGAGCAAAACGATGCTATTATCGTCGCGAGTCTGGGTACATTTTCAACTGGTATTAATATTAAGCGCCTTCACAATATTATCTTTGCTAGTCCATCTAAGTCTCAAATCCGTGTGTTGCAATCTATAGGACGTGGATTAAGGCTATCTGGAGATGATATAAATACTAAGGTATATGATATTGCAGATGATTTACATTGGAAGAGTAATAAAAACTACACTTTAAACCATGCTGCAGAAAGAATTAAAATATACTCAAAAGAACGATTCAAGTTCAAGGTTTATGATATAAATATATAATATGACTAGTTTAAATATAAGACAATTCAAATTACTTAATGGGGAAGAGATTATCGCTCTTGTGAGCGAGAAAACTGAATCAGGAGCTTACATAATAGAAAGACCATTTAAGATTAATCATGGTATGATTGGTGGATTCTATTTTGTTCCATGGTTTCCATTCTCTTCACAAAAACTCTTTAAACTTCATCAAGGAAAAATAATATATCATGTAGAGATAGATGAAGATATTAAAGAAGAATATATTAAATTAGCAAAAGAAGGAATGAGACCTCGACCTACTACCAAGCTTAGATCTGCAGACGATTTAATGGAAGAGCTTGCTGAGGAAATGGATGCTGAACTAACATCTGAAGAATATAACGAAATAAAGACGATACATTAATTAGTATACCTCTAACCTCCCCGGTTGACTATATTATTATATCACAGTTTTGACGAAATGTAAAGGACTTTTTTCATTATTTTCAATAAAAAAACTGTTTACTTTTAAGTGAAAATATGTTATAATAGAACATTATGGAGAATAATCATGACAAATCAAGAAAAGACCAAAAAACCGCACTATATCAACAACAAGGATTTTTCTTTGGCGGTTGTAGAATATGTTACAAAATGTAACGAAGCAAAGGAAGCTGAAAAGGAAGTTCCAAAGGTAACCAATTATATAGCCACCTGTTTTCTCAAAATATCCGAAGGTTTGAGCCGAAGGCCAAATTTTGTGAGGTATACTTATAGGGAAGAAATGGTTATGGATGCTGTAGAAAATTGTCTACGTGCAATTAATAACTATAAGATCGAAACTGCAACAAGAACTGGTAAACCTAATGCCTTTTCATATTTTACTCAAATTTGTTACTTTGCCTTTATACGAAGAATTGCAAAAGAAAAAAGGCAACAAGATATTAAGTTTAAATTTATTGAAAAAATGGGTATTGAAGATTTTGTTCAAATGGGTATGGATTCAGATGGTGCAGAACAAACCATGCAATATGTTGATACTCTTAGACAAAGAATTAGTAAAGTAAGAGATACTGATAAAGCAATTAAAGAATTCGCTAAGGAAGAAAAAGCTAAGTTAAAAAAACTTGAGCTATTTATGATATGAAAGTAGCTATATTAAACGACACTCATTGTGGTGTCAGAAATTCTAGTGATATTTTTTTAGATTATCAAGCTAGATTCTATGAAGAAACATTTTTTCCATATTTAAAGGAACACAATATCAAAAACATCCTGCACTTAGGAGATTATTATGAGCACAGGAAATTCGTTAACTTTAAAGCGCTTAACGCTAATCGTAAGCATTTTCTTGAGCCTATGCGTGATGCAGGGATTACCATGGATATTATACCCGGAAATCATGATGTGTACTTTAAAAACACCAACGAACTTTGTAGCCTCAAAGAACTGCTAGGTTATTTTACTTCTAACATTAATATTGTTATGAAACCAACGGTCTTGGATTATGATGGTTTAGGAGTTGCAGTTATACCATGGATTAATAATTCAAACTATAAAGAATATACTGATTTTGCTTTAAATTGTAAAGCTGATATTCTTGGTGCTCATTTGGAGTTAAAAGGATTTGACATGATGGCAGGGATGCCTAATCCACATGGTATGAATGCTGATATATTTGAAAGATTTGATATGGTATTGTCTGGTCATTTTCATACCAAATCGAGTAGAGATAACATTCATTATCTTGGTTCACAAATGGAATTTACTTGGGCTGATGTAGATGATCCAAAATACTTCCATATATTAGATACTGAAACAAGAACATTAACTCCAGTTCGGAATCCACTTACTATATTTAAAAAGTTTGTCTATGACGATAAAGCACATGATTATAGTAATATAGATATAAGTGAGTTTGAAAAGAAATTTGTAAAGATCATTGTATTAAACAAAACTGACCTTTACATGTTTGATAGGTTTATAGATAAACTACAATCTATAGAAACCTATGAGCTTAAAATCGCTGAAAACTTTGAAGAGTTTCTTGGTGAAAGCGTAGAAGATGAAAAAGTTTCTTTAGAAGATACAACGGAAATGTTAGATTCCTATGTCGAAGCTGTCGATACTGATCTAGATAAAGAACATATTAAGGTGAAATTAAGAGAGCTATATACTGAAGCTCAAAACTTAGAGGTAGTATGATACATTTTAAATCTGTGAGGTGGAAAAATTTTCTTTCCACTGGAAATGATTTTATTGAAATTCAATTAGATAGAACCCCATCAACATTAATCGTAGGACAAAATGGAGCAGGCAAATCAACTTTATTAGATGCTCTTTCTTTTGGTCTCTTTGGTAAAGCTCATCGAGATATTAAGAAAGATCAGTTAATTAATTCAATCAATAAAAAACAAACCGTAGTTGAAGTACAATTTGAAATAGGTGGCCAAAAATTTAAGGTTGTAAGAGCTATTAAACCAGGTAAGTTTGAAATATGGCAGAATGGTAGACAAATCAATCAAGCATCAAATGCTAGAGATCATCAAAAGTTTTTAGAGCAAAATATTTTAAAATTAAATCATAAATCCTTTCACCAAATTGTAGTGCTTGGCTCTAGTTCGTTTATTCCATTTATGCAATTACCAGCTTGGTCTCGTAGAGAAGTCATCGAAGATCTATTAGATATTAATGTCTTTTCTAAGATGAATCAAATTTTAAAGGAAAGAAATGCCACTATTAGAAACAATCTAGTTGATATAGACCATAACCTTGACCTTGTAAAAACTAAAATGGTAGGGCAAGAAAAGTATATCAAAGATTTGAATGCTATAAATAAAGATCAAATAGAAAAGAAAGAAGCCTCAGTTCAAGAACATTCGGGTCGAATTAAAGAAATATTTTCAGAGTCTAAAAAGCTGGGTACTAATTTAGCAGCATCTTTAAAGTCTGAACAAACTAATTATGAGAAACAACTAGATCAAATTTCTAGTTATAAATCTCATGATCAACAACTTAATACTAAAATTAAATCACTAGTCCAGGAAGCTAAATTCTATGAAGAAAATGATCAATGCCCAACGTGCGACCAACCAATCGAGGAATCGAAGAAGACAACAAAGATTGAATCAATTAAAACAGATGCAGTATCTATACAGCAAGAAAAAGAAGACTTAGATAGAAAATTAAGTGTGTTGAATACAACCACTAAATCTATTAATCAAAGTATAGAGAAGCTAAGAGAACGCCAAAATAAAATTAATTCAAATAATGATCAAATTAGCTTATTACAAACAGAAGTTGATAAAATTCAAAAAGAAATTAATTCTTTATCTGGCCAATCTGGAGATATTAAACAAGCCAAGAAAGAACTTAACAAGTTAAGAAATCAAAAAGACAGCGAAACTGAAAGAAAGCTACAACATGTAGAAGAAAGAACTTATAATGAAGTTATAGGCGAGATGTTAAAAGATACAGGCATAAAAACCAAGGTCGTTAAACAATATTTACCGGTAATGAATAGGTTTATCAATCAATACTTACAAGTATTAGATTTCTTCGTAGCATTTCATTTAGATGAAAACTTTAATGAAACAATAAGATCAAGACATAGAGACACTTTTAATTATGCATCCTTCTCAGAGGGAGAGAAACAAAGGATTGATTTGTCTCTATTGTTTACTTGGCGTCAAATAGCCAAAATGAAAAACTCAGCAGCAACTAATCTACTCATATTAGATGAAACTTTTGATTCAAGTCTAGATGTAGATGGTGTTGAAAACCTAACTAAAATTCTCAGTACTTTGGATGATGATTCGAATGTCTTTATTATATCTCATAAAGGTGATGTACTAGAAAATAAATTTAGATCCAAAATCGAATTCTACAAGGATAGAAACTTTAGTAAAATAAAATAGTCTTTGTCCTCGTAGTTCAACTGGATAGAACATCGGCCTTCTAAGCCGAGGGTTGCAGGTTCGAGTCCTGCCGAGGACGCCAATCTAATAAATAGTGATATGAAACAAGATCACCTAAAATGTAGCGTAAAAAATTGTAAATATACTGGTCCAGTAATGCATTTTGCCTTTATATACAATAAGACTTTATGCCCAAAATGTGCTACAAACGCCATAAATCGTAAAATAATGGCAAATAAATGAAAAAAAGTGAAAAAAAATGAAAAAAAGCCTTTACTTTTCGGCAAAACTGTGTTAGAATATACATATTAAATAATTAAATAAGGAGTTAATTATGCACAATACCACAGTCGCCAAACTACTAGCTAAGGAGAATATTGAAGTTCAATATGGTAACTACAATACTGCTTGGTTTGATATTCAATCAAGAACCTTAGGATTACCTTTATGGAAAGATATGGGTAAAGATGTTCATGATCTTTTAGTTGGACATGAAGTTGGTCATGCTTTATATACACCTTACGAAGGCTGGCATGATACTCCTGAAAAATTAGAAGGTTGCCCTAGGTCTTATATCAACGTTGTTGAAGATGCTAGAATCGAAAAAATGATTCGTAGAGCATATCCTGGTCTTGTTGGACCAATGGCAAGAGGCTACAAAGTATTATCAAATGAAGAATTTTTTGGAGATATCTCAAATCCAGATTGGAATCAAATCAAGCTTATTGATAAGATTAATGTAAAAGCTAAACTCAATAATCTTATAGAAGTTCCTTTTAATACAGAAGAAGCTACCTTATTTAATAAAACTATGAACACTGAAACTTTTGCTGAAGTGTTGGAAGTTGTAAAAGAAATTTTAGCATACACTCAGGATAATACACCTGAGCTAATTCAAAAACCAGAGGAGGATGAAAGTTCAAGCTCCACGGATGAGACTGAGAGCTCAAGCCAAGAAGATGTCGAATCATCTTCCTCTGATTTTCCACAAGGTCATGATGATCATGAAGACCAAGAACCAAAAGGAGAAAACGGTGACCAAGAGGACTCATCAGAGGAAACTGAAGAGAACAACAGCAATGAATCCAAAGACCAAGAAGGAAATTCCAGTCCTGATAAAAACGAAAAAGACGATTCTGAAGCCACAGCCTCAATAAAAGCTGGTAAAAATCCAGAAAAACAAGATGCAGATGTTTCAGTTACAGATGTTTTATTTAGAGATTCTGAACAAAGATTGTTAGATACTAATCAGTATGGCGAACAAACAATTGTTGCAAGAGATAGAGGCAATAAAACTATTCAAACAACAACTACTCCATACTCTGAATTAAGAATAAAAAGAGCTGAAAAATGGGCTAGGCAAGAAGATTATGTTAAAGAACAACATGCAACTATACTAGATGATTACACCACATATATGAAAAGTGTTAAAAAATCTGTTAATGTTGCTGTTAAAGAATTTGAAATGAAGAAAGCAGCTCATCAATGGCAAAGAGCTTCTTCAGCAAAAACTGGTGTATTAGATACAAATTCGTTACATCAATATAAGACTCATGATGATATCTTTAAAAGAGTAACTCATCTTGCTGATGCTAAAAATCATGGTATGATTATGCTTATTGACTATTCTGGTTCAATGGCTTCTACATTACCACAGGTTTTAGATCAGTTAATTCATTTAGTTACCTTTTGTAAAGCAATTAATATTCCATTTGATGTGTACGCATTTACTACAATGTGGAGAGATAGAGATTTAAACAAAGAGTATACAAGAAAAGATGGTGAGTTGGACTTTGATGATATGTCAATGCCACAACTTATATCTTCATCACTAAGTAAAGCTCACTATGAAGAAGCATTGCAACATTTGTATATGAGAAAATTAACATCAGCTCAGAGATATAGTTATGACTATGACAATTGGTATAGTGATGATGCTATTATTTGTTCTGAAGAAGATTTTGGTGGTACTCCATTAAATGCGGCTTTGGTTACTACACACCACTTAGTTAAGCAATTTACTCGAAGACATTCTATAGAAAAAATGAATCTTGTCATTCTTTCAGATGGTGATTCACAAAACCTACAAGTAGTAAGAGATCGTAAATTGGCTAATCATCATGCAGATATTACTGGAACTTATGAAGGTAAGATGAATGCTATTATTGATGGCAAAAAAATTAAAATCAATGGTAGAAGAATTGGTGCTACAACTAATTTATTAGATAGTCTAAAAACAAGATATGGTGTTACTTCTCTTGGATTCTTTATTGCTCAAGATATTAGAGATTGGAAAACTAAACTATGTCAAATCAATGGCGAAGAGTGGATTGATAGTGATAGCCCATTCTACAAAGATATGAATAAGCAATATAATAAAAATAAAGTTGCTGTAGTAAATAACACTCTTGGATACGATAAGTTCTTTATGTTAAAGCCAGGCAAAAAATTAGATGCTGCATCAGAAGATTTTGCTGATCATGAAACTGACAATATGAGTACTGCTCAAATTAGGAATACTTTTAAGAAGTACTCAAAGAATAAAAGAAACAATAAGGTATTGATGAAACAATTAGGTGGAGTAGTAGCATAATGGGACACAGCGTGAATATGGCAAGGTTAACCCCTTGCATCGCTGTAGAAAGTGACGCTGGCGCACCATGTATATTATTAAAGGTAGCCTTTAATTAAAGGTGCAATAAAGTGTATACATATACCACTTTATGGTGCAAAAAAGTGAAAATAAATGAAAAAAAGTGAAAAAAAGCCTTTACATTTACTGAAAACTGTGATAGAATATACATATATTAAATTGAATTAGATAAGGAGTCTATATTATGAATGAATTGAAAATATCAAGTCAAAAAATCCTTGAGGAATTAGCCACAAGGTTTCCGGGCAAATCGGAATTTAGAACAGCAGAAGTTAAAGATGCTGCTCAATCACTTGGATATACCGGCAAAGACTGGAATCCAATCTTTAATACCGCTACAAAAATCCGTAGAGGTACTTATGATTTATCTCAAATGATTCAACCAGTGGAAACTATTGTAACGCAACCAGTTGCTAATAACGTTGTAGCAATGGCTCCACAATCTGTAGTAAATAGTGAAAAGACTTTTGCTAAAGTTGATCCAACATTTGTTGCATGGGGTCCATTTTCAGATGTGAAAAAAGTTCTTCAATCTGAAATGTTCTATCCTATCTATATTTCTGGTCTATCAGGAAATGGTAAAACATTTATGGTTGAACAAGCTTGTGCTAAGCTTGGTAAAGAATTCATAAGAGTTCAAATCAATCCTGAAACTGATGAGGATGATTTGATTGGTGGATTCAGACTAGTAAATGGAGAGACAGTATTCTCCAAAGGTCCAGTTCTTAAAGCTATGGAAAATGGCGCAATTCTTCTTCTTGATGAAGTTGATAGAGCTACAAATAAAATTATGTGTCTTCAGGGAATCCTTGAAGGTAAGCCAGTACTTGTTAAAAAGACTGGAGAAGTTGTAGAACCTGCACCAGGATTTAACATCATAGCTACTGCCAATACTAAAGGCAAAGGTTCTGAAGACGGTAGGTTTACTGCTGCTTCAATTATTGATGAAGCTTTCCTTGAAAGGTTTACTATATCAATTGATCAAAACTATCCTTCTCAGTCAGTTGAAAAGAAGATTGTGCTTAAGCATTTCGAAAAATTTGGAATGGACATCAATTCAGATGTTTCAGAATTTACTGATAAGCTTATCGATTGGGCTGACATTATCAGAAAGACTTTCTTTGATGATGGTGTTGATGAGGTTATTTCAACTAGAAGGCTTTGCCACATTGTTCAAACATACTCTATCTTTACTGATAGAATGAAAGCAATCAACCTATGTATTGCTAGATTTGATGATGATACTAAAGAAGCTTTCTTAGATCTTTACACAAAAGTTGATTCCGGAGTTGATTTAACTCCAGAAGTCGATGAAGTCTCAGACAATGAGGAGGACTTATATTGATAGATTACAAATTTAATGAAGGTGAGCTCTGCAAAGAGCTTACCGAATATATTAACAAAACATATGATGGTCACTATTCGAAAAATAAATTTCAATCAACTGAATTTATTGTGGATTGTGGGCATGGTGAAGGTTTTTGTATTGGAAACATACTTAAGTATGCGCAAAGATACGGAAAAAAGAATGGGTACAATAGAGCTGATCTAATGAAAGTACTCCATTATGCAATAATAATGCTAAGTGTTCATGATGACCGCTTGGCCAATAAAGAGGAAGGATAATGAATATATCTGATGAAACACTTGATGTGTTAAAAAACTTTGCCTCGATTAATCCTAACATTGTGATTAGTCCTGGGCAAAAAATAAAAACGATCTCAGAAGCAAAAAACATTATGGCTTCAGC